>Ga0310695_10001236_pt1 | contig 61500 bp, 75 predicted proteins | sample RumenRJG_04DNA_FD_203882 | JGI IMG/M metagenome (GOLD analysis project Ga0310695, IMG submission 203882) | Bovine rumen microbial communities from Lethbridge, Alberta, Canada - RJG_04 (v2) (version 2) | ecosystem: Host-associated > Mammals > Digestive system > Stomach > Rumen | place: Canada... | reverse complement strand
ATCAATCCCCCATTATAACTATCATTACAACGATTACCCATAAGATACAACCGATGATAATAAACGTTCCAAAGTTCATTCTTAAACCTCCGTCAATCTGTCAAAGCCTAGCTGACAATTCTCATTGCTTATTGCATAAGTATCAGGCACAGCTTTTATCAATTCATCTAAGAGATACGCTATACATAATTTGTTCTTATATATACTGCGTTTGTTTTGTGCTGTTCGTTTACACAAATCTCTTCCATCAACATCCTTGTAAAAGGCGGTGCTTGTGTATGCTTTCTCAAGGTGAGTGATAGCATCTGCAACTGCTCTCATCATATCACCTTTTGACATAAGCCCGCCAACACTTTGCCTTTTGTTCATCGATACCCCCAAGTGATAGAACCAGAACCGTGTGTTAATCCTTCTTTCAAGATACCCTCCCATATCTTTATCATAGGTAAGTCTTCCTGTGGCTTGCCATCATAAGACCATTGCTGTATCACTGCAACTGCAACTGCAACAACAAGGTTGTCGTATACTCTGAGTTCTTTCTTTGTATACGATGGTTCTTTCTTTGCAGGAGCTGGAGTAGCGTTCAACTTTCTTCCGCTTTTAGAAAACTCAATCATAGTAACCTCCTATGCTTATAGAACTATTGTCGATAGCCCCAAACGTACTTGTTAGAATATCCTCGTGGTAACTCTGCTAAATATACAAAAGCTATCTCAGGTTGTATTTCATAGATGACGTTGTATTCTCCTTCCAGAATATTATACGTCGTGTATGGATTCAAGCTAGTATAGCTCTCGTTCGTACCGAGCTTACCTACTATTTCCATCAGCAGCTTTGCGTTTCGGCTAACACTCTTCTCAGTTGCATTGTAATCATAAGTTACAACCTTCCTCTCGATGTCATACCAGAACCGTTCACACGTCGGGGCAGGACAAGTGAAACGAATACAGTCAGCTGTGCAGAACATAGCCATATCTCTGCTGTCATACAGTACAACTGGATAAGCACTTTGCTCTTCCTTAGACTTGCTGTAGAAACGAAGGACGTTATTGATTTTTGTATACCACTCACGACCACATTTCTTGCTTGCCTTCATAAGCGGCAAGTAACTGTTGCGATACGTTGCTCTGAGTACTGCATCTCGTTCATTGCCTTTTGGCATAACTGCTGCCACCTGAGCTGAAGCCTTCATAATAATCTCCAGCTGTTTCTGTTGTTTATGATTTAGAAGATAAACCATATCAATCTCCTTAACAACAGAGCTAGATATTACTAGCTCTGTTGTTCTGTTTTATTTTGCAAGTTCTGTCAAGAAAAATATCAAAGACCTAGCTCTAGGCTCTTTGATTGTTTCCCAAGACAACTTCTTGACATACACATTACCTAAGACCTTTACAGCTTCACGAGCTTCTTCTACTGTTATGTAGCAGATGTCATTTTTTAAGCTCGTTGAGTATGAAAACTCGTACTTTCCATTCTCGTTCCGCTTCTTGAACTCCAAATAAAGCCTATAGCAATATGGCATCACCTTTCTCTGAACCAGATACACAGCTCTGGTTTCTTCCTTACGTAACAACATAGCTATACCTCCTATGCTCTCTTCAAAATATCTGCAAGCCCCATTGCGATGAGGTTATCCTTGTAGGTAATCTCACAGTAGTAGGGTTTAGATACAAAGTACAAACTAACAAACTCATCGCCTTTATCATCAAGCACTCTGAATTCCCAGCCATAAGTTACTGCTCTGTACTTTGTTGTCCAAGCACTGCAGTCAACACCATTGCTCTCAAGAAAGTTCTTTCCTGAGATGTTCCAAACCATCTTCAATCTCTGTGCGATATTCATACTACAGTTCCTCCTCAATTACCTTCCAGCCATTCTCGATACTTACATCTTCCAGTGCGGAAGACCTTACATTCTCAACACAGTCTTTCAACTGTCCTACAGTAGGAAGCCTACCATACTTTCTAAAGAAAGCATCGCAGACATCTTCCACTGTCCACTTAATCTCTACAACCACGTCGCTCAGATTCATTACAGAACCTCCTGCTTGTCAATAATTCTTATCGGCGTAATCTTCTTAGCCAATATCCACTCTCCACCTTGACTTTCTGGGCGGTCATAAGTTGTGAAGTCCTCGACCTCCAACTCAATCCAAACTCTCTGCTGACCGCTTGCCAGCTGCTCCTTCAAGTGAGGGGCAATCGGCTTGAAGCAGCAGTGGAAGCCTTCCCTTACAGCAAAGCCCTTAGTAGGATAGCAGCCAGCTATCATCTCTTTTCCAAACTCAAAAGCCTGATGCTTATTGATGAATAAAGGATAGCACTTGCCATCCTTACCAAGTCTTACTAGCTTGTACGCTTTCATATCAATCTCCTTAGTAGCCTAGATATACTAGGCTACTTATATTCTCTCTACAATAACTGCTTGAGGTCTTTCGCAGTTAGTGCTTCTACTTTTTCTACATTAAAGTAGATGTCCATACAGTAGAGCTTTATCTCTCCGCGCTTCCACTGCTCTAGTTGAATGTCGCTTGGCTGTGTGCAGGCTTCATCTACCATAGTACATACTGTAAACTGTATGTCTGTTCCATCAGGGTAGGCAGTTATTTCTACCTCGTCCTCATCAATACAGAACCCCTCAGCTATAAGAGTCTTGAGTTCTGCCTTTGTTTCAAAGGTCTTTCGGTAGAGTTCTTTAGGAAACTCCTGTGTAGAAATATCAAAAGAACACCCATTCTCATAGTCGTCTTCTGTAACATCAACGAATCCATTGCTTATTCTATAAGCCATATCAATCTCCTTAGTAGCCTATGTGTATATAGTTTGTAGTTGCTCAAGCAACCACTCAAAGAGGGGGACTATTGCTCCCCTCTTCAAGAGTTACTTAATTAAATACTCAAATCTAGCACCAAAGCACCAGTAAATTTTGCTCTTCGGAATACTTACAACGTCGTACACTTTCTCAGGAATGGAGAGTCTTTCTGCTTCTCTTTTAGTAAACAGTTCATTCCTTATAAGAAAGCGGTCGTCCTTTATTCTTTTCTGGTCGAACTCTGGTTTAACCTTACAATAAATCATACGTGTTACTCCTCGTCGTCATTGTCGTCGTCGTCGAGCAAGCCTAGCTCATCAAGTTCTCTATTAGAGAGCAATGATTTGTCTAAGTCTTCAAGCACCGAATCCATTGCGTAGCCTTCGGCAACTGCCTGTTCCAAACTTCGTAAGCCTGTACGACATTCCAAAATATCTGTCAATGGCTTCTCCCATCTGCCGTTGATTTGCTCAACGAGAGAGAGTTCATCCGCTGTGCAGATGTCATTCTCCAATAAGAACTTCTCAAACCTATCAATCTTATCCATAACCGAACCTCCTAGTCGTTGGTATTTTCTGCCAACCCTAACTCATCAAGTATATAGTCTGATAACATAGACTTATCCAAGTCCTGCAATACAGCATCCATTATAAAACGGTTCTCAGCAGCGGCTTCCAATGAGTCAAACCCACAACGAACCTTTAAGATGTTTAGCAGTATGCGCTCGGTTCTTCCTGCTACAGCAGTAACTAAGGCAAGCTCTTCCTCAGTACATACATTGTTATCGAATAAGAACTGTTCGATACGTTCAAGAATACTTGTGTATTCCATAGTAACCTCCTACCAAATCTCTACGCCCTGTTCTGCAAGGCGTTTAAGTTCTTCATCAGTGACATCTTTAAGAACGATGTCCACTCTGCGTGAGTAGAGTTCTTGCTTGTCTTCCTGCCAAGCAGCTTTCTCATCAGCTGTTGCCGTTCGGAAGGTAGTGCCATTACCTTCTCTCGCAACGATGTCCTCGGCACTCAGAGTAAAATCGTCGCCCCAATCCTCACCTATCCAGTGGGATTCCGACCAATCAATCGGACAGGTAACGAACTTGCTTACAAGTTCGTTGAGCTGCTCGACTGTTTCAAAACTTGACTTTCCAAGAGCAAGAGTCTGGAAAGCGACCCACTTTTGTGTTCCTTCCTCGTATTTTTCGAGAAAGAATTCCTCAGTAGCTTCTTTGACTACCATAATAATCTCCTTGGGTTAACCAACCCACACGGTACACTAGGTATGCTAGTGTACCGATGTGTTAGATAACTAACTACTCATCGTTGTCAGCTATCTGTAGTTCAAAGCCTGTTAGTTGCTCGAACTTATCTTTTTGCTCCTCGGTGTATATTCCTGAATAGTACACCTCTGAGCAAAGGCAATTAGGTCTGATGTCTGTCTTGTCTATGTCTAACCCTGTGACATAGATAGCTGTTTCAATGCAGTAGCTCCACAAGAACTCTCCGTTGAGTTCAATCCTGTTCTCAACGTCGGCGGCGTAATCACGAACCAAATCTTTCCACGCCGCTGAAATAATCTTGCTGTCCATACCAGCAAACATAGCCTTAGCATCATCTGCTGACACCTGCAAAAGAACCGTTACCATATCCTTCATATCCATAGTAGTACCTCCTAGTACCTATGTAAAATATATATTCTAACAGGGCTTTAAGCCCTGCCTTACCTAAAACTCATTGAACAAAACCTTTACGTATCTCATCAACGAAAAAGTTTTGTCAACAGGTACTTTAACCTGCTTGTAGTTACCCTCAAGCCACGGCTCTCCGTCGATGATACGGAAGCCTACGGCGTAAGGTATCAAGCGACACGCTGCTTGCATACGTGTCATTGTACTCCACGTCAAGTACCCGCTGTGTAAGATACAAGTAACATCTTGTATCTCATCATCAATAATATCCTTGAAGGCTACTCCAAACAAACACGAGTCGTAGTACATAGCATCTAACCCGTGTCCGAAGCTACTTGATAGCCAAGTGTTCCTGTCTACATAGTAGTAGCTGTTGACAGTACCTCTGGCTTTAGCCTTCCAGAGTTCTTCACTCATCCTACTAGCAAGAGTGTCGGTAATCTTCTTACCACTAGGAAGCTCTACACGCTTCGGCTCTCTTACTAGACAATAGAAACTCTCCTTTGAAGTTCCCTTTAGATACTCTGTATACAGAGAGCGGTTCTCGGTCTATGCCGAGAACTCTTTTAGCTTGCTGAACCAGCTCAACAATGGTGTCGCCGAGGTCGTTAGCATCAGCAACTAGTTCTTTAACAGGGTCTGCTTTGTAGCAGACTTCATTGCCATTGAGGGTGATACCCTCAGCTTCCAACTCAAACTCTAAATCAAATCTTGCCATATCAATCGCTCGCTACTAACCGCCAGCTAGGTCTGTAAAAGTTATAGGTTTGACTAACCCACTCGGCACACTAGCCCTACTAGTGTGCCAATGTGTTAGCTAAAAGAGCTTACTTATTGCCTGAGCATACTGCTCAGCGTTCAAGATTCCGCTCTTAAACAGGTCTGTTAATACAGCCGCCCTTGCTGTGTTGTCAACCTTAGGCTGAGCCTGTACCTGTACAGGCTGTGGGGCAGGGGCTACCTTTGGAGCAGGAGTTGGCTGTGGCTGTGGAGCAGGCTGTGGCATACCGAAACACATCGGTATCTCCGAGAACGTGGGGAGTCCCCCTCTTGCCTTCCTGTAGAGCTTGCTGAGCTTCTCAGCAGCCCTCTCTTCGTCGTTCCACAGGTATTGACACTGTGGTCTAACCCTGCCGAAAGGGGTGTCAAGTGTCGGTGCGCCCATTCTACCTGAGCCACCCCAGTCCCTCAAAGCATCGAACAGGGTTATGCCCGTGCTGTTAAGGAACTTGAACAGTTCTTTAACACTGCTATCTTCAGGGTTCTTGACAATCCACCCCCTTAGCCACTCCCTGTTGGAACGGGCTTGTACAGGGGTACAGTCCCCTGTATACATTGCGAGGGCTGGGATAGCCCTCTTTGCTTTATGGCAGAACTCTTCAAAGGTGTTCCAGTTCACTGGTTTGATAGCCTGCTCTACAGCAGGCTTTGAGGTTGCCTTGCAACCTCTGATAAGGATTTCTTTTGTGATAAACATAATAGCCCTCCTAGGCTTTGTGATGTAGTTGCCTACGCAACTAATCAAACCTTTAAGTAGTCTTAAGGGTTTGATTAGTTGGGGTACTGTAACAAGAAGTACCCCCGCCCTACTAGTTGAGTTACCAACGAAAAAACCCTGCCCGATAGCCATCACCCTACTAGTAGGATAAATCAGGTTTAGGTCTTTTTGACTGTAGGCGTCAAGTCAACTTGTTGACAGTAACAGGGGGCATAGGGCTTAACCTACACCAAAGTTAAAAGGTGTTAGTTACTATCAACAGCCATAAAATTATATCTCTGTTTTTCAGAGGGGCGACTTTCGTCGCTACTCAACTTTTGGACTTACCCCCCTTGATAGCTCTAGGGAACAGTATCCTAAATCGGTAGCCTATTGCAACAGGGATTGCAACAGGGTTATAAGCAAGGTTCAAAAAGGCTATACCCTTATTTTTCCATACAGGGCTAGACCTACTTAGTAGGTGTAAACTGTCTTTTGTCATTATCTAGTCTACATCAAGTATCACGCCCGCCTTATCACGATTGTGCAAAAACTCAAGCTACTAGTAGCTTTTTGTTTACTCGGTTAACTATCATTGCTATAACAGTTTTAAGCCGTTGCTATGTATTAGCCTTTTCTCTCTAGCCTGTTAGATACTCATAGCCTTTTCCTGTTGTCTATTCTCTCTAACAATCCTTGCTAGTAAAGCAACCAAAGAGCCCTTTGCTTTGCTTTATGGCTATAATATAAAGCATATACAGAAAAAAGTAAAATCCTAAGGTACATTTACACACACACATAATTTTTTAACTAAAAACTTCAAAAAAAACCGAAAATCACAAAATCCTCGCACGTCGCTTTATAGATAGCAACAATATCAGTAGCACCATAGGAGCTACTAAAATATTTTCTAAACTCGTACAAGTGCATTTTTTCAAAACGGCTTTGACCACTTCCCCCAATATATATGTATTTTTTATACTCTATGAGGGTATAAAATTTTTTGACGCTAGAAGTATAGGTTAAAAGGGTGTAAAAAAACTCATTTGGACGAGTTTAGAAAATATTTTAGTAAAAAGTAGTGAATCACAGGACTTTTACTACTGATTGCTGTGACAATGCGGCGGTGATTCCGTGATAAGTATGGGGTTTTATAGAAAATTGACCACCCTCACCTCATAAAACATACATATTTTCAATACAATTTTAAGAAAACACGCATCTAAGTGGTCTTTTAAGGGGGTAGGGGTATATCGAACTTAAATAACTTGTTATGTACAACTGAGAAAAAGGTTGACATATACCATTTTTTTCTATATAATGGAAAGTATGAACGTAATAAAGGTACTTTCGGACACAAAAGATACGTTAAAGGTAGGGGAAATGACGGAGTTTCAAGGAAAATTGAAACATCGCAGCCCGAAACAGGTGGAATCGTTGGCAAATAGCTTGCTTACGGAAGGTTTGATTATGCCATTTGTGATATGGCGGCACGAAGGTAAGAACTTATTGCTTGATGGACACGGACGTTATAAGGCTATACAGTATTTAGCTGAGAAAAACGGTGATGAAACTGTCTTGCAGCAGGACTTCCCTGTGCTATATATTGATGCTCAGACGGAAGAGGAAGCTAAAAAAGCCCTTTTGCAGATTTCAAGTAGGTACGGAAACGTTACGAGAAAAGGTGCAGCTGCATTTTGTGCTACGATACCGCAATACAAAGCTCCAGTGCTAAAACCTTTTTCGACAGACAACAGTGCATCGAAAAAGTTTAAGGCAAAAGCGACGGACAGGACTTTGATAAAGATTTCTGTGCCGAACGATATAGCTGAGGAGATTAAAAAGATGCTTTCGGAAGTACCATCTATAAGGATAGTGTAATGGGAAACATACTTGCGCCAACAGTGAATAAGACAGAAGCATTTGAAGAAGAGTTCAATACCACAGGAATGAAAAAGAACGACGGTGGCGTTGAAAAAGAATCGCTAACGCAGTCTTTTAGGAAACTGCTTAATCTTCCTGCACAGGAAGACGAGATAAAGCGCAAGGACCAGAAACACATAGAACAAACGTTCTTATCGGTATATGAGATTGCGAGTAATGAAGGATTGACAGTTGCCGAGTGGGTACAGAAAGACCCTGTAACTGCTGTTGCTTATGCTGAAAACAGCGTAGCGTATTGGCAGAATATATTGACGACAGCGGCAATGACGGGCGCATTAGAGATTACTCTTGCTAATGGAGAAACGGCGAACAATCCTGTATCAAAGAATCAAGCAAAGCTGATTGAAGTAAAGATACGAGAGTGTCAAAAGCAGTTGGACTTTGTGAATGAACTGGCATTAACATCATACCGAGATGATGAGCAGCGCAGAGATGCGTTGCAGCGTGTAATGTATAGGCGTGCTTTGAAGGGTGACACCCGAATGGCGATATACTTACACGATAGAACAGAAGGACGACCGAGCGAGAGTAAAGTTGCGGAACTGGACTACGACTATACGTATGCTGTATGGGCGATATTGAAGACCTTGTTTGACAAGCAGCTTGAAGTATTGAACTCTGGCTCTGGTGTACGTTTAGTATGTTGTTCCCGTCGAGCGGGAAAGACGCACTTGCTGACAGCAATAATGTTGATAGAGTGCTTACGCCGACCGAGAACTAAGGTTATGTACATTGGAGAAACAATGCTACAGTCCGAGAGTTTGGTAGACAAAGCAGCGAACGACATTATTGATGCAGCGCAGTTGCGTGACAAAAGAGGGCGACGACTAGACTGGAAGCACTTAGACAATGGGTCTGAGATTATGATTCGAGGTCTTTCAAACACGAAAGACCCTGACCAGATTCGTGGACACAATGCTAAAGTCATTGTAATCGATGAGTTCTTCCATTTGAAAAGTGAATTGCTAGACTATATGCAGCAGCAGGTTTTGACACCTATGCAGATGGACTTTGCGGATGATTATATGTTTATCTGTGCTGGAACGCCGCCGAGAATTAAGGGAACGTTCGGAGAGAAAGCGTGGAACGAATGGAAAGTGCCTAAGTTCCATTGGACGTGGAAAGACAATCCGCATCCTGTAAATATGGAACAGAGGGCGGCATTTATTGAGCAGAAACTCAAAGAGCAAGGTTTGACGTGGGAAAGTTCGTTTGCACGCCGAGAATACTTAGGTGAGTTCTGCTATGATGAAGACTTGTTGCTATATCCTACCTATTATACATACGACCCAAGAGAAGCTCTACCGACTGTACAGCCAACACGAATTCTTTTTGGTATCGACTACGGTGTATCAGATAATGACTGTTTGATTGGCGTTGCTTGGAATGATGATGAGAATCGGGGTTATGTATTCTGCGAAGAGAAGTTTAACAGACTTGACGTACCGCAAGGTGTATCTCAGCTTGAAATGCTGAGTGAAAAGATAGAACACGCTTGGTACGATGCTTTTGATTACTTCCCTGGACTTGACAAAAAAGAAGCAAATAAGAGAATATGGTTTGATGCTGATGACAATGACCAGCATTTGACAGATTACTTGAATATGAATGTACACGTTACATACATAGATGAGCAAACGCAAGAGAGAAGAAAGTTGAATCTTTCAATACAGAACGCACACAAGACAGACAAAGGCTTTATGTTCGACCGCTTGAACGACCAGTTTAGAACGAGCAACTTGCTTGTTATGAAGGGTAGTAAGCTAGAAACAGAGTTGAAGTCTACAATCCGAAAGCGTGGTAGCAAGGGTGAAGTGTACAACGAGGTAGATGATAGTGCATATCATCCAGATTTGTTACCTGCATTAAGATATGCTATGTGGAATGTAATCGGCGTTAAAGGAGTAAAGTAATGGCAGATACTAATGACACAAAACCAAAGAAAAAAGTTGTAGTAGTAAAAAAGAAGCCTACAACAGAAAAGAGTTACTCAGAAGAAGACCGCAAGAAGTTGATGGACTTTGCAAGAAACCACGGAGATGCGATACAGGCTGCTGTTCGTCAGGAGCAACGAAAAGATACAGATGCAGCTAGAGATGTAACTAAAGTTCCGCTACACAAAAGTGATTTTAAGGCTGCAAATCACGACAGCTCAATGGGTGCGAATGTCTTTACAGGCGTATCAAGAGCTGACAAAGACATTATTCAATCGGAGCTTGCAAGAGCAATTCGAGAAGGAAATGGACCACAACAATATGACCCTGAAACATCTTTGACAGGACGTAGACAGGTTGAGAATGATTTGTCTTACTTCCAAGACGTAGGTGATACAGATGCTGCTGGTTGGTGGAAAGATTTTGAAGATGTTTGGAATAAGGGAATAAAAGGAGAGCGACTTCCAACAACAAAAGAACGTGACACAATGTTGAAGGACTTTGAAACGCCTGTTGCGAAAACTGTTTACAGCGGCGTAGTCAACCTTGAATTGCACAAAAAGAAAGAAGCTCTTGAAAACAGAAAAAAGAATCTTGAAGAAGAGCTTGATGAGAATCCAGAAAAGACAGAACTGAAAGACGAAATAGCTGATGTAGAAAAGCAGCTACAAGAAGTAAGAAGCCAATTACCAGCAGTTGAGTTGTCTGCAGGAACTTCAAGAAAACAGCAGTTTGATAGTCAGTTAAAAGCGTACAAAGACAGGCTTAATGAGCTTTCAGGTGAAATTTATAAGAACCCTCACTCAGAACGATTGTTAAATGAGAGAGAGAACATAAGAGCTAACATAAAGGCTTTGGAAAGTCAAAGAGATATTTATGCTCCGAGAAAGGGGCAGGACTCTCTGATTACAAATTATGGTCAGAACACAGGCAAATGGTCTATGACGGTTCGTGACCTAAAAACTTTTATGGAAGACAAGGGGTTAACACCACAACAAGTTGGGGAAGTTATAGCGCAAAGATTCCCTACTCCACCATCAGATGATACGAGCATAACAGCTCAGGACGTATGGGAATGTGCGCATTTAGTACCACAGTTGGCTCAGGAAACTTTCAAGAAGAACAACGCAGCTCAGCTTGAGGTGAATAAGCAACTAGAAAGAAATTTTGGTTCACCTAAAACAGCAATGTTTAGCTATTTAGGTATGCACCCTGAACTGATAGAAAATGCTGTACCTGCGTATATGGCTGTGAAAAACATAGAAACTCCAGCAGATGCTTTCGCTAAACTAAAAAAAGAAATAATAAACGCTGCGAGAGAAACCTTTGGAGAAGGGAAGGGAAGAGCTGATGAGTTCAAGCAGAAAAAATGGGACTTAATTTCTCATCAATCACTAGAGGAAGGTACTGCAGAAGAGAGAGCAGACAAACATCTTGGACCGTTGTTTAACGATTTCATAAAAGAGTTCCTTGTGAACTACAACGACCCAGGAACAAACGCAGGTGTAACTCCTTTGGTACAAGGTGCTACTGTTGAAACAGAAGTAGCGAGTGACAGTGGTGAAGGTGATGGTGAAGATGGAAGCGGAGAGTTGTCTGCTCCTTTGTTGAAGAACTCAGATGCGTCTTTTGTAAACGATACGCAAGATGCAGCAGATGAAAAAAAGAAAGAATCATATACAGCATCAGACGGCGTAATGAATGTTGAACATTTGCCAGGAGGTATGCCGCCAACACAGACTCCTTTGACAAGAGCAGAAGCTCACGCAAATTTGTTGCAGCAAAAGATAGACACATTGACTTCTGCTGTAGAGGAGTTGAATAAGCAAGCAGGTATAGCGTCTGACCACGGCAAGAAAAATGAAGCCAAAGAACTGTGGATTCAAGCAGGGAAGTACGAAGAGATTCTAAAGGACTTAACAGCATTGAAAGAAAAGCTGATGAAGGAACACGAAGCGGAACTCTACAAAAGAGAGCATCCTGACCAGCCAGCACCGTATGAAGGAGAAAGTCTTACAGAACAAGAAAAAGATTTCCTGAATAATTTTTTGAGAGAAACAGCACCTATAAGGTCAGTTTCTATCTCAGGACCAGAAGAGAAGGGTTCTGAAAAGGTAGGTAAGATTCCTGAGGTGACAGCAGGTTTGAGTGGCTTTCAGAAAGAAGGTCAAGATGCTATACTAAGAACTCTTCAAGGAGCGTCATCTCAGTCGGGAACGCCTTTAGGAGATGTTGTTAGCGGTTATGCTGATGGCAACACAGAAGAAGGTTTTACTGACAACAACCACTACGAAGGTGTTGATGAAGCTATAAAACGTCAGCAAGCAAAGAATCTCTTATCATCAGTGTTAAGAGGTATAAACAGTCAAACAGGAATGACAAGTGATTAAACTTTTCAAGAAAAGGGTAAAGATGGCAAAAGAGCCATCTTTGCTCAGACAGATAATATCGGTGTACTATGAACAGGCAAAGAGAAGAAAGGCTTTGCGCATACTTGAGAAACAGAATTGGAGTATGGAGTTTTTATCAGGGGTCTTAATAAAAGCGGCAAAGAACAATGAAAGGTTGTCGCTTGTAATTGAAGACACCGCAGGAAGAAAGATTACGTTGACAACAAAAGAAGCGGCAGCACGTTTTGAAAACATTGACGATTCTATCTTCAATCATCTTGATGATGAAATTGCTATACAGCGTTTTGTCAGAGAGCATAATACAAGGAAGTAGGTATGAGTACGATACAGTGGGAAAAAGATGTAACAGGTATGGCAGTGCCGACATTGTATCCAGGCGAAAAGAGTGACAACTGGGAAATCCCTAACAGTGTGTCTGATGAGTACCACAGATTAAACGGTATTATAGAAAGTAAGTACAGTAAAGAGTTTCTGAAAATATGCGCTTTCTATAATAAGATGTTTCCATCACTGAGGACAACGACGAGTCAGACACCGTACAATTCTATTGCTTTTACGGTAAAAGACCAAGAGAGAACTGATACGGGGGCAGGTACTAACTATAACTACTTAAAAGCTATAGTAGACCAAATTACATCACGATTAGGAACGATTCTTTTCCAACCAATGTTGACAAGTGAAGACCCTAACTATGAGTATGTGATATACAAAGATACTGTAGAGAGGGTTTTGAGAACATTTATTCGAGATGATAACTTCAATCGCATTTGTTTGGAAAGTTTTCACAACGCAGCTATCTTAGGATACTCACACGTATTCATAGACCCGTATACAGGAAGGCTAGTAAAAGCTCCTGATTACACAATAGGCTTTTTTGAAAGCCAATTTAACCACAATAACATCACACAGATGCTGTATAGAGATTATTCTTTCCCTGTTACAGAGGTAGGATACTATCTAACAGAGTGTGATGATAAGCAGAAAACAGAAGTAATGGAGTCTATACTAGGAAGAGATAGTGTAGATTTCAAGATGTACTTCGATTGTATAGCTCAAGAGGTGTATGTAACCATTGGAAGTAAGACTTTACCAGCAAAAAAGTACCCTTTTGACAAGGTTTTGATGGCTACTTTTCAATGGGATACGGGCTTTAATCGCACCCATACAACGTCAGAATTTGACAAATTATACCCAATTCAAAGGGAAATTAACAAGATTGCAGCCAAAATTCAGCAGTTTGTAAGGCTTTATAAAGGTCCTGTACCTGTATTTAACAGTGATATAGACCTAGTTGTAAAGCAATTAAGCAACGGAAGCGGCGAAGTATTGGTTGTAGACAGTGGTAGACCTGTAGATTCTTTAATGACTGTTATAAATCCTACTCCATTGGACAGTCAGTTGGACGCACAGATACAGGCGTACAAGACAACGATGTTTGAATTGAGTGGAATCCAGAACAGTTCATTCGATATGGAGCAGATGCGAAGTGCAAGTGCTGTCATTGCTCTTGACCAGATGCGTGATAGCGTATTCCAAGCACAGATGAGTGCAATGAGCCAGTTCATAAAGGACGCTTTGCATTTGTACATACAGTTCTATGCAGAGTTTCCTGACTTTAGTCCAGCCGCAGCGGTTGTTGATTGGAGAACTGTAAACAATCTGATGAAGAACAGTTACATAGACTTGAAGCCAGTACACTTAAACGATTTTACATCGGACACGAACACAATCGACACAAAGCCGAGTGACTACATAGAAATGATGTCATCGCAATTCTTGTTGAAATTGTTGAATAACAAGGCAACTTATGATACAATACCTTATTATCTTGACCCTGCGCTTGTAACAAAGAAGGTTGCAGAAACTTTAGCGAAGTTTGCAGCGTTAGGACTTGAGATTCCGATGAGCATACATAAGTATCTGATAAGAGCGTATCTGGAAGAGATTGCTGCAGGACAAGGAGAGTTGTAATGGAAGGCGGACAGAAATCGAATATAGACCTTACATCAGGGATTGACACACAAAGCAATGATATGCTTGTGAATGTGAACAATCCAAAGTTTTTGCACAACAGACAAAAGATGCAAGGGCGATATATGCCAAACTCTGTCCGCTATGAACACGATGGGTGGGCAGTAGACAACGACATATACGAGTTTGAAAAAGACACTGTGTTGATAAATACGTATCCTAAAGGGTACACAGTGTCAAGAGATATAATGTCGTCGGAAGTTCCTTTATACAGATTTATAGTAAAAGACGAAAACGGAAACAAAATCGGAAGTTGTAAGTACACCCCTGCTAGTACACTGTTTGATAGCAATGGACAGTTGTCTATACCAGTGTCGAATACATTGACTGCAAAAGTAAAATTCAACAAAGACACAGGAAAATGGGACTTAGTAGAAGGGGCAAACTGTGAAGTGGAATCTACACGGGACAGTCAGTATAGATATACAATAACAGTTATAAACAAAGAAAAAACTTTTAATGGTTCTTATAAGTTTACAAAAGGAACTAACTTAAAGCTCGGTCAGAAAGAGTACAACTTAAAAGAGCAAACATCAACAGGTTCAAAATATGGTACTAGTAAAGTTACTGTCGAAACAAGTAGCACAGCTATAACAGACATAAAAGTAAATGGAACGTCTATAAAAAACAGTACTAGTAGAGCAGGTACAGTAGGAATAAAAGACAAAAGTGAGTTGACTTTAATTCCTGCAGAGAAAAACTTTTTGACCCATTTTGAAGGTATAGGAAGTACCGAGCCGTTGAAGCTGATGGGATTGGATGCTCACGACAAGGTTATAGATGATTACATATCATTGGCTATTGTTTGTGAAGAAGGGACTGTAGGCAGTGATGGGCAAGTAACTTGGACAGAGATTGAACAATCTTTATTGGGGTATGATACAGACGGGCATAAATATAGATTAAGGCTTGATGTAGCTGTTCCTGTATGGGGAGGTATATCTTTCGAGAAAGGTGTAAAGAGGTCTACAACAGGAGTGCCGCAGGTTACTACACCAGAAGACCTTGCAACAGAAGGAGATTGGAAGTTACAATTAAAGCCAGGAAAAATGCAGTCTGGATACCTTAGACGATATGGTTCTAGGGTGTTATTGCCAAACATCACGGTATGGAAACATTGTAAAGATGTCACGTCTGATTGTACAACAACAGTTATAAGCCCGATGCAATTAAGTGTGTCTTATGAATATTATAAAGTAGAGTTGACAGATTGGATAGAAGACAACTCAGGTAATCACGAGATATACGATGCGCTTGTAGAAGCGTACAAAGACAAAGACAAAGATGGTGTATATTATAAAACGGAAGAAGAAAGAGTGGATGATGGCGGCAGTAATGGAACAAGCTGGCATACGGTAACTCATTATTACTACAAGTTACCAAGACCTAAGAAGCATACAGGAAGCAAGACAATAAATAACTTTGATTACTGGTCTTGGACAGTTCCAGACATCCAGACTCTAACATCAGAAACAGGAATACCAACTACTTGTACTTGGACTTCTAATACAGAATTCGTACAAGAAAAGGGAACTAATTCAAATAACACTCTAAAAGAAGATGTAGATTATGATTATTCTGATTTAGGGAAGATTATAAAAGAAGCCTTCTATAACGCATCAATGGGGGCTTGGTATTCTCAGAAGATAACTGCAACATTGAGGTCAGATAGCAAAGATTTCAACGATGATAGTTATTATCATACAGACGTAACTCTAAATAATGGCAACTGGCTTGCAAACTGGTGTAGAGGAGAAGATGGAGAACCATCATTCCGAAGGGACACAGACAACTGGTTCAAGTATTATGGGTGTCTAGGAGATGGAAGTATTAGGGGTTTCAACTCTCCGAACGCATATTTCCCCAAAGATTGGAAAGAAGGCGTATTGGCTATGTGTTACAAGGGGGTCTTTTCAAAATACTTATCATTAAAAGACTCTGTAACAAGCAATCCAAAACAGGCAAAAGAGTTTACAGCAGCAGATTTCCAGATAGAAGATGCTCCTTACGGGGGTGCTGGTACAGCTTATAACATATCAGATTTATTCTCACTAGAGGTGGGAAACGTTCGTTTCTCTACAGGAAATAACTGCATAGGGTTAAATCTTGTAAAGAAGGGTGAAGAACCTGAGTTTATTTTTTATTGTGTAAAAGACGCATCTAGTTCTACTGATTCAAATAAAACTCCTAAAAGGTGGGACTTTGACGAAACCGTACAATCGTTACACGATGAAAGCAGATATGCGCCTGGTCATATTTGGAACAAGACGATAGACTTAGCAGGAAGTGCATCGGGTAATATGAAGGCGATAGCCGTATTAAAAACGTACGGCAGTTCTACAGCGCAGAACACAATCACATTGTCTTTAGATGCTATCGAGCCGAAAGAAAAAAAATACATAACAAATGTTGTGGTAAACAAGGGTAGCCTAAGCAACTTTGACAGCTTTGAAACTCCTGACGTAGATAAACATCAAACAATGCTTGATGCTACAGTATTTGAAAGAGGGTCTCTTAGTGTTTCAACAGCAATATCTACAACAGGAGCAGTTACTACTACGGTAACAGAAACAGAAAAGATAAAGGCAGTTCCTATAGATGAGAGCTTGAAGGATTTTGGATTAGAAGCAACTATAGCAGCTAACGGCGATTCGATAACATCAATAACTTGTACTCCTTCAAGTGTGACAGACAAGAGTACTTTTGATGTTAGTTATACAGGGGACAAGGACACAAAGAAAATAGATGTAGACTATATAGCTTATTTAACTACAGAGCTAGGACAGCCATACTCTATAAAGAAAGCATCAGACAACTCAGCTGTAGCTACAGAAGTAAAAGATGATATTGTAATGGCAACTCTTGCTCAAGCCAAGTTTGGATACAGTTTCACAAAGGGGAAGGTCTATTTAAGTTTTAACAAAGACGAAGAAACTTTAGAGAACTTTGAGTTAAAGCAAGACGAGTTCATTCTCACGGGAAGTGCTAATGAAAAAGTTGTAACCATAAATACCTTTGAAAAAGGTATAAAAAACGGGATAACAGTTGCAAAGATTTATGAGAATGACGGGCTTCCAAATGCTGAAATAAGAAACAATGGGGGCTTACTAGTATTTGAAAAAGACAAATTGTACTCTGTAAACTTGTCAGAATTCGACAACTCTTCTCAACAAGACTCTTTGAAATACTTTTATACAAGAGTAAACGATGGCAAAGAGGAACAGTTTTATTTAGGAAAACAGTACACACAGAAAGAATATCAATTCTTAAAGCAACAGTGGAATACGACTGTAGACGTTGAAAATTACTGGTGGCTAGACCAGACTCACATACTTGAGCTAACGAAGAAGGAAATAAGAGTTCTTGTAAGAACAGATGAGCTTGACGATTGGGCAGCAGACAAGTGGGTAGTTGCAAAGACATATAACAGGTTTGACTACATAACAAGCAATGTTTTGAAATATGTAGTGCCTAATTTGTATGGAGCAGAATCTTTAACACAGGGTGGCGTATTCCTTACTTTTGAAAAGAAAAACACAAACTCCTTTGCTATAAATTTATATGAACCTTTGAACAATATGAACAAAGTTTTTACTGAGGTTTATATAAACAAGATTGAAATAGGGGAAGTTCTAAACGGTGACAAAGAATCCTTAAACTCATACAGTGAAATCCTAGTAGAGAATATGCTATCTCAAGCGACATTTACAGCATCACTTGTAAACGGAAAGCTATTCGTAGGTATCCATTATGACAACAATTTCAATCAGTGGACGATTGTTTTTGACAGGGCTTTGTCAGAAAGATTTGTCGTGCAAGGGTATGGGTATGTAGGTGTAGACGGATTGCTCACGGGAGGAGAAATCCCTAAAAAATATCTATCAGACAAAAGCGAGGGGTATATAGGGTTCAACGATAAGGTTGAAGCGATAAGTGTACTAGGAACGGCTACTGAGGAAGACAAAGTTTATATAAAAGACTTGAGTGAGTTATCTGAGATTACAGACAGAGTTGTCGGTACAGATTCTCAACAGTGGTATATATCAAAGGTTATTACAGATATAGTGTCACATATAAAAGTTTTCGTTGATAATGGTGTTGTAACCTTTACACCAGAGTACATTCCTATCACGAACAATTACAGTGTGAACTATGCTAGTGGAAGTTTTGGAAGTACAGTTCTAGGAGATTACAATCCGCAATCAAGAGGATTGACAGAGTTTATAAAAGGTGCAAAAGCTGCCGGCTTAGAGAAGTTTTTGTCATTGGCATTGTCACCTCAGGTATGTTATTTCTGTACAAAGATAAGTACAATGACATATTTGCAGCAGACAATAGGACAGGCTGCTTATGTACATTATAATTCAAAGAGCGTACATCAATCGCTAGACTTAGCAAATCAGGATTCATCAAAGAATTATGTACCAAAAGAAGCCGAGATAAAAAGAACAACTGCGACAGGAGTAACATCGGACAGTATAGCTTTTGATTATCAATCTGTAAAACAAAAAGTTCAAGCAGGTGATGACATATACAGGAATTTGTTTACATTGGTAGGAGCTGCAGCTATAGCGGCAACAGACTGTGTTGCAATGGAAAAGATGAAAGTAAACTCCACTGTAAATATGTCTACTGCTAATGATTATGGAAAAGCCTTTGGAACATATTTCTTAGCAAATGCAGAAGCGGCAGCTATAAGTGATTTCACAGGACTTGATATGAATCCAAAATTAAACTCCGAAGTAGCGGCGATGAAGACTTTGGATATGTTTTATTCTACAAGTTCTGGACAAGAAATCTGTGCTGGCAGTGGGTGGGTTAATCATAACTTTGTAGCGCAGTGTACAGCACAGAGTGCTACGAGTGTGCAGATGGAAGGTAGACAGCAGAAATATTTCTTATTGATTTCTGCAATAACAATGATACCAATCTACGCATTGTACAAAGCAATGAAGTGTGATGAAGAGATAGCAGATACAACGGCTAAATCTACAACAGGCGGACCTTCTATTACAGTGGGTATGTCGTCTGGGTCAAACTTGGGAGAAGTTGCTATTCATTACGCAACGACGGCAGCATTGGCAGTTTTGAAAGCTGCTAAAGAAGCCTATGCTACAGTAGTAGAATTGTTACCAGATTTGTTGAAAGGTTTAGGGGCTGATAAACTACAAACAAACATATCATCTATGTATACAAAACATAATGTAGACATAGAAGCTAGTCATAAGTATGGCACAAAGATGGAATACTTTATGTATCCTTGCTGGAACTGTGCAGGAAATACTTATGTAGACGAGGTTGTTGACGTAGGAGTCAAGAATAAATCTTGGTATCTTGATATGAGTACACACGTTGATACTGCTGAAAACGAAAGCACAGTAGCTCCTGACTTTGTTACGAACAAACCTAGCGAAGATATGATAGAAGACTTAAAGGGAAATGTTTCTTATTTCATAGCAAACATAAAAGGGTCTTCTATAGAAAAACCTCTTCCAGTCAGAATGGCTAGTGTAGAAGGAGTAGGAACATTCTTGCCTACAACTTTATATAAAAATGAAAATATAGGAGAAAGTGAACCTGTATTTACAACACCGCCGTTCCAAGATTATATCATCGATGAGAGTTGGAGTTTAAGTCGAACTGCGAGTGTAGGAATGACGACTTGGGTAAGTTGTAAAGACACAAAGCTCATAGACGGAGAGCCAAGCAATTTTGCTATCTCAGATGATTTCTGTGGAGTAGCGTCACCTTATGCTGCTATAGAAGTTCGCAGAGGTATTGAAATGAAATATCTCAGACCATTTGCTATAACTCCAAAAGTTCTGTCATTGAATTGTACAGGTTACAACTGCTTGTTCGATGAGAAAATGTATCACGCTTTTGATGGATATGGATACAGAATTGTAAGCTGGAGAGGTGAGAGCGGTCTTGCAAAAGGAAACAGAGCTTTCCAATACAGCTTCTTAATGAACGACAGATTCAAAAGAAGTAACAAGATGCCTGTAAATTTATTCTTTGGTAACTTCAAGTCTGACCCTGTTCTTGCTCTGGAAGGAACGTCAGAGGACAAAGTGTTTTCGCTTGTGACAATGCCAGAAGAGAATAAAGGAATGACGGCAGGAACTATAGGAGAGGATAAGGATGCTAGACGTTATAGTATTCCTGTGTTCACAGAATATGTAAGTACAATGCCAGCTGTTGTAAAGACTATAAGCAGTTACAATCTATCAGTTGTAGATGGCATAACAACATTGACATCAGAGAATCACGATTTGCAAAGTGCTTACAAAGCACCTACAAGTGTAGACTTTTCTATCGGAGAGGATAAATACAGATACACTCAAGAGTATATTTGTTCATTACAAAATAGTCAGGAAACGAAAGGTGTTACTATAGTAGAGCATCTATGCCCTTGTATTGGTTTGACGTATTTAGGAGCGACACCTACAGAAGCGTTGTTTTATTCAAGAGATAACAGGCAGTACTACAGTTACTCAGGAGGAAAGAACATAAGACTTGTAAGTATGCTAGAAAGATTTAGGAATATAATTTCTGGTCGATACGATTTTATCAATCAGGAAATTATAGTACCTGCTTTAGCAAACTTCAAACGGCTTGATGATAAAGTTGAAGATGATGCAGATGAAACAGACAATGTTTTTATTTTGCGAATGAATGGACAAGAGGTCCAGGGAGAAGTTACACCGCCGCTTGATACTATTTACAAGACAAAAGAGATTGAAAACTTTCCTAGTTGGTTTAGAACTTTAAGTTTGCCGATGGGACTGACCTTCCAAGGACCTAACAGATGTATTGTCAACAGGTTTATTGTAAACGAATATATGTTGCAAGACATAAGGAATAACTATGGAAAATGGAAAAGAGTTCCTAAAGAAGAATATCACCCATTTAGAAAGTACAAGGCAAAGTTCGAGAGTGTAGAACACTTTATAGGAGAAGAGGTAAAGGTAGAAGGCTGGACGCATAATCCGTTCTTGCTTGTAACAGCTCCTCTTGGGGTTAACGAAGAACAAGACTGTTTGTTTGAATGGAATATTACTTTCGTATGGACAAAAGAAATGGATATGCTGTATAATGAAAATGAGTATGCAGTTGTAAATCTTTTGGCTGAAACAATGACAGTAGGTGGCAAGGTTATTGCTAATAGACCTACTCACATATACCTTACGAAAGAATTGTTTACAAGAACAGGAAACTATGGATACTATTCTTTTAGGTATCAAAGTAATTGTGGAGCAGGTAACAGAGAGCGGTTGCATATCTGGTCAGACCAGTACATTGCTATAAACAATTTGACGTTGGAATATAAACCTGTGTCGCAAAGACATAATGATATTTTGACGCAGCAGGTTGATATTTCCGAACTAGTGGAGGTATAACAGAATGAATTTGACAGACTTAATTGAAAAAGCAGCCGCTCTAGCAGGTAAACTTGGCAAAAAAGATTTGCAAGAGAAGTTGTTGCAATTAGCAAAGGAAGCAGAAACGTACCAAAAAGGGTTTGCAGAAGAGTGGAAAAAGTACGATGAACCGTCTGCTCCGAGTCCTAAAATGAATGGACAGGAAACAAGAAAAGCAATATCAAGTGTACTTAGGGAAGCCTTAGACCCAGCACAAAGGTCAGAGAGCTATGGTGCTGAAGATTATTTGGCAAAGAACAGATAAACAGGGAGATTGAAATAAATGGCGTTAACTGCAGAAGAACAGCAAGAGCTTGCCACTTTGTTGGATAAGATGGATACTTATGAAAAAAAGAGTTTCTTTCAAAAACTAAAAGAAACACGAGATGGTGACTTAATGGATATGCCCACAAGTGGTGACAAGAAAAGACTTGGAGAACTCAAATCCAAACTAAAAGAACCGAGTGGAGAAATTCCTAAAGCTCCTGCAGAGAGCCAGTCAAAAGGAGAATCGAAAGAAGAGCCGCCGAAAGAAGAGCCAAAGGAATCTACAACAACGCCGCCAAGCAATGTTGTGGGGAAAGGACAGACAGCAAGTTCTGGAGGTGCAGTTGTAGAAGGAGCAGCTCCTCAGACACCAACGTCAAACAAACCTGATGATAGGGTTTTCATACAAGGCAGTTCATATAAAGCTGTAGCAAATGCTCAGCCAGGACAGTGGATACGCAATTCAAAAGGAGAGCGACAGCTTACTCAGGGTGATATAAACTGGGCGAAACAGAAGCTGGCAGAACAGTCTGCTCCAAAACAGACGACTCCAAACACCCCTACTGAAATTCGGAGAGATAACGCTGGTGACAGGTTGGCAGCAAAGTATGAAGAATGGAAGAAACAGTACGGACCTGAAAAGGCTTTGAGTATGTTTCAACAAGGGGTAGCTCCTAATCTTGAGAACGACGAACAAGTTCAAAGATATATAGAAGCTAAGAAAAAAATATTAAGCGCAGTGAAACCAGGCATAACAGGATAACTATGAACGAATCAGGATTTTCGGACTACGAAAAAAAGTATACCAGACCTGTAATGAACAATTCTGAACTTAAAGAATACGAAAGACAGGCTGAGGAACTTGAAAAATATCACGATGCTAAGCAGCAGAAAAAAGATGCTGCTATGTACCAAAAGTATTCTCAAGAAAGAGATGCTGAATACGGTCAGCTAGAATCTGATAAAAAGACTGAACTCGGCATTGCGGATAGATTAGCTCACGACAGAGCTAAGAAGGATGCAGCTGCGGCAGGGAAAAGTGATGACTGGCTTTCTTATTATGATAAGTATAAAGAAGAAGAGTTTTCTCAGATAGAAAGCAAGTATGAAGACCTAAAGAGAATGGTTGATAACAGCCTTTCTCAAAAATGGGGTTCTTCAAAAATGGAGATGGTAAAACGGGAACAGCAGCGTCAAGATGATAAGGCTGCAGAAAGAGCCAAGTCTGAGGAACTTGATACTGCTCATCGTCTTTCAACAGAAAAAGCGGCAAAAGAAAATGGAAAAGTTCCTGATAGCGGTACTGAAAGCAGTACTGATAGTTCTATTGAAAATGGTGGCGATAAGGGGAGTTCAAGTACTGACAGTACTACTAGTACTGACGGTGCTAGTAGTAATTCTTCAACGCCTTCTTCGACAACGACGACAAAAGAACAAAAGACTACCACAAGAACAGGAGCTGTAAATCCTGTTGTAAGTGGACTAAGGTCTTTTTGGGATAAAAAGTTTGGAAAGACAACAGACCCTATGGGGCGTAGCACAGGGCTGAGAGCGCAAGCAGATTTGCATAATGTTGAAGCTGGAGAGCATAGAGCAGCAGCTCAGCGAGAAAATCAGATTGCTAATCGTGACCCTAGACGAGAAGCTGGTCTTGATGGAGCAGCTGAATATCACGATAAGAACGCTCAGAAAGTAAACAACAGGGGTAATGTCAGTGCTGGTGCGGCGGCTTTGGAGCGAGAAGAAGGTTACGGAAATCCTGATACCCATAGAAACAGAGCTGACCAAGCAAGACAGAAAGGTGTTGAGAACACAGAAAAAGCGTACGATGAGGACCAGGTAGCAATACAAGAGCGTACATCAGGGGACGTTTATGACTACGTTGCAAGAGATATGCAGAGTAGCAATGACGAAACAAATGCTTTGTCACAAGGAAGTGGGGATAATACAACAAAGACTGAAACCAAAACAGAAACCAAAACTCCTGAACCAGAAAAAACTGACCCTCCAAAACCAACCGTTTATCCAGAAGAAAAAACGGCTACATTGATTCCGCAATGGGCTTTGAATTATATAACATATTCTAAAGACCCAATGTCTAAACAAAATCCAGACGGAAAAGGAAAAGACCCTTTTATTGGAATGAACCAGTATAACAAAGGAAAAGAGTATGCAACAACTCAGTATCACGGTGATAACACTTGGAATGATAAGGTAGCAAGTGAAGCTGAGCCGATTACGCCAGAAGATATTGAAGAGTATAACAAGAAACACGGAACAAGTTACAATCCGCAGAACTATCCTGGCGAAGGAGAGATGCAAAACATCGTTGCAGAACTTAGACCTAATTGGTACAAGTGGTGGAAAGGTGTTAGCGGACGCTTTGATGACAACGGACATCAGAAAAATCTAGGAGATGTCGTGGACGGAAAAGTCGTAGGACGAGATGAGATTGACAATAAGCAGACGAATACATATACAGACGAAATCAAAGACGCTGTAACTGGTGCAGTTTAATTAGGAGTTCTTATGGAAAATATAAACGATGTGCTTGATTACATTTACAAAGTATTAAGTTTGCCTGACACAAAGAAGAATCTTTCTCTGAAAAAAGCAGCTCTTGAAACTCTTGCTAAGTTAGCTAATGCTGAATCAACAGAAAGAAATAAAACTGCTAGTGTGCAAAGCAGTGCGTTGGATAGACAGAGTAAGCAACAACTATCAGATAAGCAGCTTGAGATAGAGAATCTTAGAATGAAGACCGCTGCATCGAAAGCAGCAGCACAAGATGCTACCAACAAAACAAGAGAAAAGCTAGAGCAGATGAAGATTGACGCAGCTAAGTCTAAGCAAGATTTTTCTGCTGGAAAAATACAAGATGACAGAGCGCACGAGATAGAGTTGGAAAACTTGAAAACGGATAGAGCGCAAAAGATAGCTGACTACAGAAAAGACTTAGCTGCGTATGAAAGAGAAACGGGGCAGATAAATAATCAAGCCCGAAGAGACCTTAAAGAGATGGAGCGACAGTATGAATTAGAGGATAGACAATATAGAGAGCAAAAAGAAAAAGAAGCGAAAGCTGAGCAAGCTGCTTTTGATAAGAAAGCAGAAGCAGTAGAGAAAGCAAACGCTCAAGAAAGACTAGGTTCTCTCAGGACAGGTACTGCTGTTAATTTAATAGGCAACCTGTTAGGAAACATAGCAGAAGGATATGCACAAAGATTAACGGATAAAGCAAACGCTGCGGCGAAAAGAGATGAAGCGTATGCTTCAATATTAAACGCAATAAGTAGTAAAACACCAGGCTGGTCACAGATACAAGAAACGTTGCACGGGGCATCTCCAACAGCTCAAGCAGCTTCTGCTATGGCAGCGGTTCGACAGGGCGATGCTGACATAAAGAGAGCCGATGCTGCTATTGAAGCGAACACTTACAATAAGATAGGGTCATCAATAAAAGACGCTGCAGACATTGCCAAGGCATATTCTATTATAAAGATGGGTGGAACAGGTTCTATGTTCCACGGATTAGGTTCGTTAATCAATGCAACAAGAGGAAGATAAAAAAAATGGAAGGCGAAGATAGAAAAAATAGGCTTAGAGAGCTGGCAAACAAAGACAGTCTGTCGCCAGATGAAATCGGAATGGCATACGACTTTGCTCAAGAAGATGGCTATCAAGACGAAGAGTTTGAACAAGGGCTGGCGGATTTGTATGCAAAATATATAAAGAATTATTTATATACATACAAAGATGAAGCGAGAAACATAGATGCGAGCATAGACCCTAACGAAAAACATATAGGACCTATGGCTCAGGACATAGAGAAAGTTGCTCCTGATTGTGTAAAAGAAACGGAGAATGGGACAAAAGTTGTTGACGGAAACAGGCTTGCTTTGGTAAACTCAGGGGTGATAGCAGACCTTGCTAGACGCATAGATGATTTAGAAATAAGATTATTCGGAGGTAAAAACTGATGGCAATGAAAGCTAGAGAAGTGGAAACAGCAGGTAACGCTAGAAACAATAATGCTTATGCAAGCAATGCTCCGAAAACTCAACAGAGAGCGCAACCACAGCAAAAACAGCAGCCACAACAATCGTCGGAAGATGAGCTTAAACGTCAGTATTTGCAAGACCCCGACGGACAAGCTGAAATCATAGCAGGGCTTCAAGTCCTAAAGAAAGTTGTTGATGCTTATGATATGACATCAGGAGCTGTTGCTGCTAGGAATCAGGGGAAAAGTCTAGTACAGCTAGGTTTTGATTTTATAAAGCAACAAGCTGCGGAGATAAAATCCTACTTTGACCCAACAGCATCAGGTACAGCAGCACAAAATGCAATAGCACCTAGTGTAGCAAACGCTGTAAGAAATCTTGGTTTGAATAACCCAAAGGAGAGAGTTTTCTTAAAACAAAACTCAGAAAAGCTAAAGACAATTCGAGAACTTTTTACAAAGGAGCAATTAAAACCTTTTGCTCAGAGAGCAGGTTTTTCCGCAGGAACAGAAGAGCATTACTTAGATTTTTTGTACAGTAATCAATGGGATAATATGGTGTCTGCATTGATTAAAGATGACTCCGTTTTGGATAAAGTCACGAGAGATGCACAAAAGATTGACACTAGTAATGCAGCTAAAGCGATGCAATGGGAAGATGGAACACCATTTGTTGCTAGCTCTGTAAGAGATACAGATACGTTAAGAACTTTAGGAAAGTCTGGAAAAGAGCTTGGTAAGATGATGGCTAACGTGGGTGATACAGTTACGGATATTGGGTACAAAATCAGAAGTCTAGTAGGTGAGGATAATCATCAGCCTATAGAAGGTATCAATCCTGAGTGGCATATAAATCGCAATGGTGTTAAGGAACGCTATAATCCTGCAACAACAAATGAGTTGTCAAACCTAAGACGCATTTATGACCAGTGTCAAAACTCCTATAAAACTTTAATTGCATTGGCAAACAAAGTTGAAACGAATTCCAAAGAAGAGTATGATATTATCAAAGGGTATGTAGATGCAAATCCAAAGTACGAATCGCCCCAAAACATAGAGCAGTTAAAGAATGTGCTACTAACTCATCCAGCTGGACTCACATCTAGCTATGCTCAGCCACAACAGTAAAATATATAAGGAGTTAAATAATGAGTCAGATACAATGGGCAGCAGGTACATCAAACGGTGGGAAAGTTTACACAATGAAAGTGGTGTCGTCTAAAGCGTCGTCTAATACACCTCAAAATCCTGAAGCGAAAACAGGAACGCAAAAAACTGGCTCAGGGTCTATTTTGTCAACACAGGTTGATGCACCTGTTGACCCTGCTAAGACATATCAAAAACAAATGGAAGAAGTCCAGCAGAGTGACACTTACAAAAAGAGTCCTGAAAGAGAGGACGCTTATCAAGGGAAGACAGATGAATACTTAGACAAAAGAACTACGCCTGAGTATAAATCTAAACTAGACCCGCAATGGAATCAAAACCTTGCTCAACAAGGGCAGCTTACTGGCAGAGGTTTTACGCACAATTTGCAGCTCTCAAGACTTGCGGATGCTTATAACAATCGAAGGCATTTGAAAGCGACTGATATTGGACACAGAACTCTGCACTATGGTACTACAGGAACTGGTGCTGACAATGCAGGAAGCGAAAGATGGCAACCTATCGAAACGCAAGAAATGCGACAGATGAGGGAAAACGAAGCTATCAATAAGCAGGTTCGTCAGAATGATGTAGAACGACAGAACAAAGTCCGAAACTATGCTTATGACTTAAACAACAAAATTGATAACCAGAATCTTGGCTATGTTGATTACGAGAGAAAAGGTACAACAGGTCTGTTGTTTGACCTCGAAAGAGCAAGGATTGATTCTGAGTATGCTGCACAACAGGCTCAGAAACTCCGACAACAAGAAGCTATCTTTGAGCAGAAACTCCGCTTGAAGTTCTCAGAAGCCGCATTAAAACTTATCTTGAGTTACGGTAGTTGTAAAGAAGTTGAGAATATGCTGTATCAGATATTAGGAGGAACATACGGATACGCAGCTAGTGCTATAGAGCAAGCCTTGTCAGAAAGTTATGATGAACGAGTAAGGGCTATATATAACGATGCAAGAGCGCAGGGGAAGCCTATAACTTGGGGTGATGCTTACGATTTTGAAAAACTTATTGAATTTAGAACAGGGGCAAGGGTCGCCGAAAGACAAGCTGATATAGCGCAGGACGCAGCCAGAAACTAAGGAGATAACTGATGCTACAAATAGAAAATAAATCATTTGCCAGTGACGCTCTTGAAGATGCTATGCGACTAGCACAGGTAAAAGCGTTAAACAGTTTTACCTTTTCAGATTGTTTGATGTATCTAAACTATGCTTGGAGAGATATATACGACCGAATGGCTATGATAGATGATGGCTATTACGGGACAAACGTTCGTATTACTGAGAAGCTAACAAAACTTCCTCCGTTTGTAAAAAACACAGTGCAGATATACGAAGCTCAGTCACCAGTAGACAGTAATCGATTGCTATACCGAAACAGTGGTACTATGGATATGACAGCTCCTAGAACGTACAAAATTAGTGGAACAGACTTGTACGTTCCTGACGCAGAAAGAAAGACTGTATGGCTGTACTATGTCCCGATGTGCAAGCAAATATTTTTCACACATCACAATCGTGACCCAAAGATTCACGATGAGTACCCTGTAAAGATGAACAGCATTTACAATCTTTGGAAATTAAAGCTCTCTAGGAAAGTTACTGTTACAAATGAAGACGGGAGTACTAGCGACACTTTCGTAGAGATACCTATTGACAACAGGTCTGAATTATTGGATAATGAAAGTATTGCTAAGATTGAGATGGTACGTAGAACTGCTACAGGTGTTAACAACCAAGATGTAGAAGATGTTACAGACCGTTTCACGATAGAAGCTGATGAAGGTGAACAATGGAAACTGACTTACATAAGTTGTGACTATCCGTACATCTTTGTTAGTTATAAGCATAATATAACAGGCGACCATAAGTCAGGTTTTTTCGACAGAGAGTGGAATTGGAATGATTATAATCCTTTCTCTTTTATCGGACGAGATAGCAATGTGGAATATATTGCTACCAAGTGGAACGATAAAACAGGTATGGGTGTTGTTATTCGAGATTGGAACGATACCTACAGTACCGTTGTTGACACGGATAGTGCTTCAAGCACAGCATCCGTGGGCGGGGCTATTGAAACCCAAGTAGATGGTAGTAGCAAGAAAGTTGTTACTACCGCGAAATTAAAAGAATTGGGATGGACACCAGATACATTGCTTGATTATCCTATACCAGAGATGTACAGGTATCTGGTTGCCCGTCTTGCCGACAAGTTTTCTGCCCTAAATGAGAGCAACATTATGGGTGTACAAAAAGAATTAGTAGAAGCAAGGTTTGCTTTTGAGTCGTTCCTTGACAGGGACAAGAGTGCTTTCAAACGAATGGTGAATGTAAATCCACCTACTGTAGATGATTGGTTATAATGATAGACAGAGAAATGAACACAGCTTTGCGGCTGAAACTCAAACAGAATTTCTTGCCGAAAAACTTTAACAATGACAATATTCGCAAGCGAGCAGTGATTCTTTTGATGAACACTGCTAGAGATAGAGATTTTAATAATCGTCAGCAAAGAAGTGAACAAGAATACAGGCGACTAGCAGAGGAAGCTATAAGAAATTTCTGTGCTACTTGCAGAGAAGAAGAAGGTTTGGGAAACAGATTTGGAAGTAACAACAGTCTTTACAAACAAAGATAGGTGTATTATACTTCTAAGGAGAGTATAATTTATGAATCTTGATGATTTGAGAGGAAAGTTAAACGAACTCCGCAAGACTTATTCGGGAGAAGCTCCACAGGCTACCCCTGAGGAAGGTATTGATAACGGAGCTACGTTAGATACAGCAGAGGGTGGTGATAACGGCGCAGCTGCTACAGGTAGCTTTGATGTTTCTATGCCTAACGGTACTGAAATCTCTGGAGAGTTACCTGTTACACCGTCTGCACCAACAGATGCACAACCACCTGCTCCGTCGTATCTTACGATGGACAATTTTAACAATGACTTTGGACAGTGGTTCAACAACGACAGTGACTTAGGGGAAGAGCTGTTTAGACAGATGAACATAATGGGTGTTGATACAAAGACAGCCACAGAAGCTGCTTTGCGTAATGTGCTAGAGGACGTTGTTAATCGTTCTAGGGCAATTATGCAGCAGCTTTCATTTTTTATTTCAAATGTTATGCAGCAAACAAACCAGATGTCACAGATGAGTGCGGCGGTAAACAATGCTCTTGCGATGAAGGGCGAGCCTATTCCGACTGTAAACATTGGCAACCCTCCCCCAGATGAGCCGAACTTTGGGGCTATGGGGGAAGCTGGTGCTGAGTTGCCGCCGCCAACAGACGCAGGTGCTGGTGGTGAATTACCTCCGCCAGATGATGGTGGTGGAGAGTTTGAGCCGCCGCCAGATGATGGAGGAGGGGAGTTCGAGCCACCGCCAGAAGAAGTGCCACCAGAGGAAACTCCGTCAGATGCTAGAATAAAGAATGTGCAGTCAGGAAAATATGTTGTATCCGATGCACAGGCGAAAAATATTTTCCGTCAAATGAAATCTTACTCTGCAAACGGGACTGGCAACCAGAGGTCAAATATTTTGAGTGCTGTTCGCACAGGGTTTAATTGATGGCGAAGTTTGATGTTAAAAAGTTACGAGATACACTTAAATCTAAGTTTGAAGAATTAGGTTTAAGTGATAAAGATGTTACGGAATTGCTTGATGACGAACACAAGTTCGGAGCTATGGTAGATTCAAATCCTGAATTCATACAGTATTTGGATGAAGAAGAAGGCAATGATGATAGTAACAAAGAAGCGCATTTGGATTCTACAGGAATGAATACTGTTCCTGTTGGAAAAGAATCCAAGGAAAATATATTAGCAGCACTTATGTAACCTATAGGAGATTTATATGGGAGTAATTACAACCGACTATCTTGAAGGATTGGGAAAACAGGTTTTCATTTATGATTACTTGCAGAACGGATTGTTTCCTGGACAGTCTGACATCACTAAGATGATTAGAGCAAGAAAACGTGATTGGAAGTTTAACGACAAATTTGAGTACCGAATGTTTGTATCAAACACAAACACTGGTGGTTCTTTGAACTCTCAGGTTTACAAATCTAACGTACATTTGCGCAAGGCGAATGACTTGGAGTATATGACATTCCAGGCAACATACGGTGCTATCACTGATGGTTTTGATGTAAAGACAACACAGAACTTGGAAACAAAAGAAAAAGAAGCAGCTTTCGTACACGACTACGCAATGATGATGCACTCTATGCGTTTGAACATTTCTGCTTTGTTCAAAAACATCTGTATCCACGGTCGCTTTGGTGTTGTACACCAGATTCGTGCATCGATTACAGCACCAAACGTTCACTCAAGCAAGAACCCTCAGCCGAACGTATTCACACCTGTGCTTGGCGTTCCGTTCACAATCAAAGTTCCAAACAACGTATTCCAGTCAGGATTCAAACGTGGAAAGTATCTCATCAAGACTAAGCAGAACGCTCCGTGGGGTGCAGCGGATGTAGCAGAGTTGTATATGGTTTTGGAGAACCAGCCAGGACTTTTGTCAATGCTCCCTTGTGGAACAAGTGTATCTGCTTGGGAAGATGGACAGTTCCTCGAAGTTGCGTACAACCGTGAAATTGCAGGACAGCCAGCAAACGTATTTGACAACTGGACGCCAAGCGGCATCAATGTGGCATCAGGTGCTTTTGCAGGTCAGTATGACCAGTTTACAGGAACAGGTGTTTACACATCAGGCAACCAAGCTATTACAGGTTCTATGGAAGGTATGGCGGACTTGTTCCCGTGGTATGTAGACCCGAATGATATGTCAACACGTCTTGGTCTTGATTTGCCGTTCCGTGGACAACCTAACCGCTTGCGCTACACAGTAGAGCAGTGTGGTCAGTTTGTTATGCAGGAAGAGGACGAACATATTGCCGATGCTATTATGCGTGGTTTGGAATTGACAACAATGATGTTGCCAAAGAACAACTGCGTAATGTATATGAACCCAAGAACAATGACCTACTTAGGTTATGAAGAGGGTGCTACAGTACAGGCAATCCGACAGACATCTATCGAAGGACCAATCATCTATCAGCGTGGCGTAAACTCTGTTGACTATCAGGTAGGACCTCGCAGCTTCAAAGAAGTTGTGTACGACCAGAATATGCCGACGGACGTAATCCTTATCGGACCGAAGAACGACTTGTCTTACAACTGTTGGGACAACTCTATCTTTGAGATTGAGAAGTACATCAAGGAAACTTGGGGAGATGGTTTGCCACCGAAGATTGACGACCTTGAAATCCCAAATGAAATGATTGCTTCTATCGATATGAGCAAACGTATGACTTGGGGTTCACCAGAACTCCGTGATGGTGGTCTTGCACAGTTCAACTTTGGAAACGGAATCCGACACCCAGAGAGTGTTATTCCTGTTGCTATGCACGAGATGGGCGCACTCTTTACAGAGTACCCAAGCACTTACACAGTAGTACACTTGCGCAATCCAATCATTGAGTTGCCAACACAGCACTAAGGAAGGAAGCAGCCAGCCAGCAAAGAATAGCTGGCTGCTGTTGTTTTTATGAGTGGATTATCCGATTGGGTTAATGCCTTAAAGAATACAGAATCAATGCCCCTCTTATCTGCTAGTCAAAGAAAATCTATGACTAGAGAAGTTTCTGCTGAGGATAGTACAGTAAGAAAGTTTAGACAACAGGAAGCTGCGTTTTCGGGTAGACACCTTGATGCTGGAAACCGATTGCCAGCAGACAGTGCTATTGAATTTAGTAGAATTGTTGATGGAGAAATGTCTGTACAACAACGAAACTATAACCTAGTACAAGGTCTAAATCTTGAACAGAGAGGTGGTAAGTCAAGGCTGTCTAATGTACCTAAAAACTACGCAGACTATCTTAGTGCAAATTCTCGGTCGGCTAGTGACTATATAAATAAAGCTCAACAAGATATTGCAACATTACAAGCACAGTATAATGCAGCTCTTGCTAAAGCAGGTCCTCTAAAGTTTGCTGCAAAAAAAGATATACAGTACTTAGCTTCTACTCGCAGACATATTAAACAAACAGAAAGAACTCTTGGTTATTTTAACCTAATGAAAAGTACTGGAAACTTAAACTTTCAAGTGTTTGGAACTGGCAAGAATGTAAACTTGAGTATGATAAAAACATACCTAGAAGCCTTTGAAGAAGCCGATAAATCTAGTTCTGCTTCCGATTTAGACTTTAAGGCAGGTGCTGTTCACACTCGTAGCTCAGGACGATATGCAGGTGAGCAGTATGATATTTCTTCTCGACTTCGACGAGGAAAAATTACCAATGGAAAAAATACAAACTTTATAAAATCAGAAGGTGGAGAAGGACATATACAAAAAGTTGTTTACAATATTCCTTATAGCATTATGGAAGTAACCTTTGCAAAGGGTGGATACAGAGGAAATGTTTGTGTTTTTTTTGAAGTTCCTGTATCCGTTGCATATCAAATATGTAAAGCTATAGAAACCAATGCTACTGTTCCTTTCTACCAAAAGTCTTCACGAGATAAAAAACTTTGGGTAAAGACAACAGAAAAAGGAGTTCATCTAGCAGGGGTTCTCTTTTGGGACTACATACGAGTAAGAACTACTGTAAGCGGTGTACGATACCCATTTGAGTATATGCCTTCGGCTACGGATATTGAATCTGCTACATCATTGCAAGAAAGAAATACACCTGACCAACGTGGTATTATGAACTCCGACCCTGTAATAAAGACAAAATCTCGGTCAGTAAAAATACAAGTATTGACAGTAGGTTCTTTCATAAAGATGGAGTTACCAATCAAAAGTGGTTGTATGGAAGACGAAAACTTTACAGGAAAAGAACTTTATGACTGCGGTATATTAGGAGAAATTCTTGACTGGTACGAAGATGAAGACAGAGATGTGACCGATTTCTCTCTTATAAAAAGCCACGAAGCCTTCCTCTCGAAAAAAGAAAAGGTGACAAGTCTTATAGAGGATATAACGAATTCTTATGAAAACAAAGTAGACGGTGTTGTAGATGTTAGAAATTTTGAAGCAAATATTGAAAACCTCATACAGTGTGGTGTAAATCCAAAGGCGTTTGAGGGGATGGTTATAGATGATTTGTATGAACTTTAACACTAGACAAATTCCTACTAGTAGTTTATAATTGAAAGAGGAGAAATCTGATGAGAACTTGTTTTTTGAACAATTACTATATGAAAAATGAGCGAAGTAATAAGCTGTATCAGACAGTAATTATTGACCTTGCTTTAGCAGGTGCGCTCGATAGGGCTATTGCTGAGCAGCTTTTGGGGTATAAGATTCCTGACAGCATTACTAGTCCTGTGTCGCTTGAAAAGAAAAAGACTCCAAAAAAGTCAAATCTTGTCAAAGTTGAAAAAACGGAAGATGTCACAGAATGATTACAATGGAAAAAAGGTGACAAGTATGCCGATAGTTAGAATACAACCAAGTAATATATACATTCAGGTAGCCGCAAGTGCAGGAACTCCTATAGTATCTACTACGTCAGACTCTGCTACGATAGAAGCAGTAAAAGAAACTGTAGACAACATAAAAGAAGCTGTAGACACTCTAAAATCTGCAGCAGAAGGTTTAGCGAACACTGTTGAAGGAGCAAAAGACAGTACTGGAACTCGTACAGGGGGTATAAATACAGATGTATCTGATGTAAAGACAGACGTAAATGATGTAAAGTCAGACGTAAGTACTATAAAAACAATAATAGAAGGTTTGGCGAACACTGTTGAAGGAGCAAAAGACAGTACTGGAGCTCGTACAGGTGGTATGAAAGCAGACGTAACTGCTGTAAAGACGGACGTAACTGCTGTAAAGACGGACGTAACTGCTATAAAGACAGATGTAAGTACTATAAAAACTAATACTACACCTGCTACTACAGGTACAGGTACAGGTACAGGCGCATAAAGTATGATTACTATGGAAGAAGTAAACCAAGCCCTAAGGGATACTTGGACACTAGAACTGAAAAAAGAAGAGAGCTTACCAAAACAACTTGCAAAAAGCTACAAGGCTTGGGTTCGAGGTTTGATACAAAATGCTGCAGCAGGTCTGCAGCAGAACGAAGCTGCGAACTCTAGCAGCCAAGAGCCTGTACAGGGTGCTGATGGTGGTGAAGCTCCTCAGGAGTAAATAAATGAGTACGTTTACACAGTGGAATGGACCAGGCGAGATAAGCGGTCGAATACATATAAAAGAGCTTACAGAGATGTATGATGCGTTCAAGCAACTCTCTAATGAGATACACGCGCACATCAATAACTCTGTAGGTGCTACTTATACGTTGGTTGACAAAAACGGTAATGAAAAACCTGCAACAGGGGGTGCTGACTGGAAAGGTGACCATTATAAATCCTCTGGAACTAACTGGGTACACGGCTTTGACAAAGCTCTTGAGAATGTTTTAAGTGCATTGCAGCAACAGATTTCTGACTTATCATCTACTGTAGCAAACAAACAAGATGACCTTACTATAAAAGCGGCGCAAAACGAAACAGAAGCTGAATGTAAGACAGTGTACTCTGCAGGTGCTGTAGATGCTAAAATTGCAGGTCACACCCACGTTGTAACTTACGCAAGTTCGATTCACGCATCTAACTCACAAGATGTAACGACAAATGCTGTTACAGAAAAAGCTGTTGCAGAAGCTCTCGATAAATATGTAAAGACCAGCTCTATAACAAACGAAATCAAAGATGGCGACTCTAATCCTGTGACCTCTAACGCTGTATATGATGCCCTTGCTGGTTATATTCCAACTTCAAAATTGGGGAACTTGAATAGTTATACAACGATTGGTGCGTATATAAAATCTGTTGCCGATGCCGTTGCGAAACTTCCTACAATCAATTCTATTTACGGAAAAAACGAGCCTACAGATTCAGAGAAAAATCTTTTATCTCAGATACAAACAGCTACTAACAACATCTCTATTTTAACATCTGCAATAAAAACTCTTTTCAAAACGAATGGTGATGGAAAGATTACAACAGAGTTAAAGCCTGGTGTCTTCAAAGATATGGACCTAGCTGTAGCAGATTTTGATGCTTCCTCTGTTGACGTTGCAGGACAGACGAATACAAAAAGCCTAAAGACAGATGATGTATATAGCAAAGATAAAAACTATATCGATGTGCATAATGATGTAGTCTTTAGGGGTACTGTCAAAGTAAGCGACAAAGCACTTGCTACAGAAGCGTATGTACAGAGTCAGGTACGAGAACAGGTTGCTGCTCAGATGGGTGGTGACTATGCGACTAAGACAGAGCTGGCTGCTACTAAACAGGCACTGACTGCTGCTGACAGTGCGTTGACCACGAAGATTGATAAAACAGCCTCAGATATTAGAGCTGAAAACGCTGCAACAGCTACAGCTCTTGACAACAAAATCTCAGATATTAGAGCTGAAAACGCTGCAACAGCTACAGCTCTTGACAACAAAATCTCAGATATTAGAGCTGAAAACGCTGCAACAGCTACAGCTCTTGACAACAAAATCTCAGAAAACAAAAATAAGATACGCATAGGAAAAGTTCCTGTAGGGGACACTATGCGTTGGGGTGATGCTGAATTGGAATCTCGTAGCGTACACTCTACTACGCCGTTTACCTTTACTTTCAAAGGGGAGCAGCATACTATCAACATCGACGAGGGGCTGGTAAAACTGTACATTGCTAAGAATGTACCAGAGGGCTGGCACGCTCTTGATGGTTCTGTAGAGCTTAGTGCAAGTGAATATCCTGAGCTTGCGGCTGTTATGAAAGAAAATGTTACGACCGATAATAAAATATGGTTACCTTATGTCGCAGGACAGATTATAAAGATTATAGCATAGGAGTTTATATGAGTACACAGATACTTGGCAATATCGAACTTGTAACAAAACAAGAAGTTGAAGGTATGCTCGAAGAGGTTGTTGTTTCTGAGCAGACCATTGATGATAAAATCGCAGTTGAAAGAGAAAACAGAGAAACGGCAGTAGCATCTGTCAGAGCTGTAATTGAACAGGCTAAGACTTCTCAGCTTGCAGACAAGACAGAGCTTGATGACAAGATTACAGATGAAGCTGCTATTCGTGATGGAAGAGATAGGGGCATCGAAGAGAACCTTGCAAAAGAAATTGGTGAGCGCAAGGCTGCTGACCAGAGTTTGCTTGAAACTCTGACAAAGATGAAAGATGACAATCACACCTTCCAAGAGGACGCATACGCTTTTTCGTTTGTAGAAAAAATCAAGGGCTTGCCTATTGCTATGATTACAGTTACAAACACTGATAAGTCATTGCACGTTGGCGATACCATTACAACAATCGACGAGGATTATTTCCCAAAGCGCTCTGTAGATTTCATTATGTACTCAGAGCAGCTTGACAGTGTGGGCGCAAGTAAGACTGTTATGCTTGTTCTCCGTCTTGACAACGACGGAAACGTAAAGGTTGTAAATATGGTTGATGTTGCTACTGCAACATCTGTGACTGACGAAGCAAGTGCAGTGTACTTTACGGAGCGTTAATTATGGCTTATTGTGCAACAGGAAGTGTAAGTATCGCTGACTGGGCGGAAATCAAAAAGCTCTGCAAGCAAATGCAGGATATGATTGATGCTCGTTTCCGCCAGCTAGATACTGATACAATGCAGAACTTGAAGTCTAAGTTGTCAACGTTTGAAACCAGCATTAACGAATTACAGGTTCACGATGCTGTACAAGACAAACGGATTGGTGATTTGGAAGAAGTAAGTGCTAACACTCCACTTTCAACGGGTGAAGTGTTAGAGATGTGGCAAGGTGGGAACGAATGAAAAGTATCAAATACTTAGGAATGAGAGGTACTCAAGACCTTATAAACCTTATCAAAGCTGACCTTGACCTAAAACAAAACTTGCTACAATTTGCAGCTATGCCAAACTATGCAGATTATATCGGCAAGATTGTTCAGTACACAGGTAAAACAAACGAGCAGTTTACGATGGGGCATTTCTATAAGAGCAATGGCTTTTCGTGGTATGAGATTTATTCATCGATTACCATCAAAGGTTTTGAGCTTGTAGATGCTCTTCCAGCTCTTGAAGATGCTGAGTGGAACATTATGTACTTTTTGGCAGACAAGAAGTTCCACACATTGAAAAGTTACGTGAGAGGGGACGACCAGTACTACGAGGTCGGAACTACAAAGTCTTGGGAAATTGTAGATGCTATTCCTGATTGGAATGAAGCAAACCCTAACGTGATTTATTTTATATTGAGAAATGGTCAGTTAGTAGGTCATATCAAGAACGAAGCGGAAGAAGGAAAGTTTGAAACCATTGGCAACAATGTAATGCAGAAAGTTACATTGCTAAACGAAGACGGAGAACTTGGGGACGCAGAGTATGTGAACGCAAACGATATTGAGTTTGAGTGCATACCTGCTAGTAGCATAGAACAAGCTATTGGAGAAGCGTGGGATGTTTAACTTATCAAGTATGATGCAGTTGCTACAGAATCCGCAGCAGGTTCTTTCAGAGCAGATGGCTGCACAGCTTATTCGTGAGAACCCAAAGCAATGGCAGCAAGCACAAGGTATGTTTGCTAATAAAAACCACGAACAACAAGTAGCAGCATTAAGAGAACTCTATAAGAGTAGAGGAATGAATCTTGATGCTGTTGCTAAGCAATATGGAGTACAGCTATGAATCGACATTATCTAAACAAAGCAGGTTTTAACAAACTCGCTCAGTCTATCAAAGACTACGTAAACAGAAAGATTACTGGCTACGACAAACTTGGTACTGCCAGCACTAAGGACTTTACAACTTATGTAAGCCCTACACAAACAGAGCAGCTCCCGATTTCATCTAGCGTATATTCTGCTATGACAAATATGCTCAGAGGTGCTTATCACCCTGCAGGTAGCAAGACTGTTGCAGAGCTTACTGAGGACTTACTTGTAAAAGCAAATCTTGGCAATGTGTACAAGATTACAGAAGACGGCACTACCTCAGACCTGTTTATCGGCGGTGCAGGTCAGACTATCAAAACTGGCGACAATGCTATTGTGTTGTATGCTAGTGAAGACACATATAAGTTCTCACTTGAAAGTGGAGTGGTTGACCTTGATGCTTACCAGAAAAAAGAACTCACAAGCGGAGCTTTGATAGAGGATGTCATTCCTACTGATGCTAGTGCTAATAATAAGCTGGTGACTAAGGACACACTTGCTGCAAAAACTAATGGTGTACCTTTTGTGACTGGAGAACTCTATACCTCAACTGATTTGAATACATATAGAACTCCTCTTATCACGTTCATAAACAATATAAGTGGTGGATACAGTAATTGTCCAAAAAAATCCGCCTTTTTATTCTTCGTCAAAGTCTCTGGAAACAATGGTCAAAATACCCCATTGTCTTATGTAACGCAAGAACTAGTTGTATATGACAGTTCTGAGAAATACATACGAAGTTACAATCCTAACGCTGCCGCTTGGTCATCTTGGCAGAAACTTGTTACAGAGAGTGACTTATCGTCTTTTGTTTTACAGAGAAACACTATCAATGGTTCATTGAATACAACTAACAAGACAGTCACTTTTGATTTAAACAAAGTAACAACAAATACTAATCAGGCTTTATCTGATGTTCGTGTAGAGTTGTTGACAGGTAATAGTTTGAAAGGGGCTTATTCTATATGCTTAGGCAGATATAATAGCACGTGGAGAATGGCATCTCAAGCTATGGTTGCAGCAACTGAACTTGGTACTGTAACATTTTCAATAAGCGGTACAAATTTAATCGCAACTTATACAGGCTCAGCGTATGGTGGAAAACTAATATATTCTTTAGATTAACCGCATTTTATTTTGGTTATAGGAGGTTATATGTCAAACAAGATGTATGACTTTTTGAAATATGTGGCACAGGTGGTGCTTCCTGCTATCGGTACGTTGTACTTTGCTATAGCGGAAATTTGGAAACTCCCTTGTGCTGAGCAAGTAGTCGGCACTATTACCGCTGTAGATACTTTCTTGGGTATCTTGCTCGGTATTAGTAGTAACCAGTATTATAAAAAGGTCGGAAAAGACCTTGAGGAGTTGTAAATGGATATTACAGGTGCAACACCAACTTTGTCAGTTGGCAATAACGATGGCTTCGGCGGCGGATTCGGAATGATGTTCCTTGCGTTCCTTGCTATTATGGGTATGGGCGGCGGCTTCTTTGGTGGCAATCGTGGCGGATTCGTTCCTCCTATGACAGGCGACCAAGCACCAGCTAGTTCTGCTCAGTTGCAGAATTCAATGAACTTCAACGATTTGCAAGACCAGAACCGTGACATTAACAACAATGTCAAACAATGTCTATCACGACCTTGCAACCAACGTAAGCGACAAATATATGGAGCTGCAGCGTGACATTGCTGCTAATGCAGTTATGTCACAGCAGATTTTGGCAAAACAGGCAGAGTGTTGCTGTGAAGTAAAGCAGCAGATTGCGGCTCTTAATCTTGAAAACGAAAAGCGTTTTGCAAACCTCAGTAGCAAGATGGACCAGCAGGAAATCCAGCGTTTACGTGACCAGCTTGCTCAGCAGTCACAGAACATTCAGGACTTGAAGTCTGATATGCGTATGCAGGGCGTATTCCGTATGCCACAGAGCTACACATTCAACGCAGGTCCAGGACCTTTCGCTGCACAGCCACTTCCATTTCCAGCTGGAGCTATAGCATAAAATAAAAGTCGCTCCGCTCTAGGAACGATAAAAATAAACAAGGAGAATTCTAATGGCTATTATTAGTTATCTTAACATTGATGGTGTTCGCAAAATTGCGTCAGAGGTAAAAAAACGTGTATCACAGATGTACAACATCAAAGGTTCTGTACGTTACATCAACGAGGATGCTGTTGATACAACATTCACAAGCACAGGCGTTTGGAAGAACGTTGCAGGAACTTGGACAAAGATTTCTTCGTTCAAAGTGGGAGATGTTTTCAACGTTGAAAACGCCTTTGAAACTGACACTGACTTCGTAGAAGGTGCTGGTAACAAAGTCGCTGGCGGTACAAACATTGTCGTTGTAAACGACGGCACAGATGTTGCACCTGTACTCAAGTTTGACTTGCTTGCAAACGCAATGTCTCTTGATGCTTATCAGCTCAAAGTATTGCAGAACCCTGTAACTGTATTCTCGAACCAGACACCAACAGTGTACACTGCTGCCGCAGACTTGCCATCAACAGAAGCTGTTGCAAGTGCTACAATCACAGACCTTATGGTTGCTGTTATTGGTGGCACATCTTCAGAAGCAGGTGATGTTTATCGTGCGAGCGTTACTGTAAACGCTTCTGACGAAACTCAGAATGACATTACTTGGGTAAAGCTCGGCGACCAGCTTACTGTGGAAGGTATGCTTAGCCTTTTGGCATCAACAGCACCTAACACACCAATTACCGACGCAGAAATCGAAGCGGCGTTTGCCGACTAACCATAGAAGAGCAAGGATAATCCTTGCTCTTAGGAGGTTTACATTTATGTGTGATTGTAATAGAATACAAGTCGTTGTACCGACAGCTATTACTCAGGCAACAGGCACAACTACGATTACGTTGCCAGAAACTTTTGAGCCTGTGAACGGTGGCATCTATGACATACCTCTTGCTACTGCTATTCCAGACTCTACAAACGGAACTGTTATCACGATTACGAACGGAACAGTTACTGGAAACCTACTCAACAGATTGGGTAGCAACGTCAGAATGGGAGCGTTGAACGCTCAGTGGGTGCTTAGAGTGCTTTATCTTGAAGACCCTGAGCATTGGAATCTGATTACCCGCCGTTGGAGATTTGTTGTATGACATTGGAAGAATTGAAATACAGAGAATCTCGATTGCGAGAGTGTTTTATGGACAAGCTAGATATGCTTGACGTAGACGGCAATAACGATATGTGTACAGTGAAAACCATCAAAACCTATGGTGCTTTGTGGCATTTTGTACACCAGCTTGTTATGGCGGAAGAAGGGAAACCTGCTGAGTCAAGAAATGTGACGACAGCTGAAAAAATGAACATTCAGGCTAGTGGGTTAAAGATGTCAACAAAGTAAGGGTAGTGTATGTGGGATGCTATTGCTAGAATACTTACAGACAAACAATCAAGTACAATGTTTGGCTTTGTGGTTTTGGTGATAGTTCTGTTAAGTGCTTTAGCAAAACTTGGTATCGTAAATATAAAGACCGAACATATAAAGATTGGTCAAGCAACAGACAACGAACGAGAAATTGTCAAACGGCAGCTCTCGTTCGTTGATGGTGCTATAAATATGTTTGAATCGAAAATACCTAAATACAAAGGGTATAATGAGTGGCGAGCAAAAACTGTGCTAAGTTTGATATACAAGGAGTGTATAACGTGGGTGCTATTTAATCACATACGAGATACACCAGAGTATATAGGACTTAAACAGACTATCATTTGGAATATCATTCTATGTAATTGTCCTAATGAATTGCATAGAAGCGATGAGTTTAAGAAATTAGTATGCGACCATATTGCAGAAAGCATCAAAATACTAATCAAGATTAGGAAGGAGTATCAGTAGTGTGGAAGAGAAAAAGTCTATTATGTTTGCTTTTAGTCTTGTTTTGTTTTTTATTGCCGTTTGTATCGCTTGCGCAATCTTCCCAGGATGTGCCACCACAAAAAGAGAATATCCCGTTGACAACGATGTCCTCTCATATCAAAGAGAAATTGCAAGACTTGAAAGTACAATCGAACTCTATAACGACGAGATTGGAAATTGTGTCGAAGACCTTGGAAGAATCAGAGAAAGAGCGTCTGGACTTGAAGGAACAATCGACGAGGTTATCTATCTCTTTGATGAATATCAACAGGGAGTTGAACGACTGTTACAAAGATATAGAGAATTACAAGCGTACTCTCGAAGAGAGGACAGTGGTGCTGACATACCTAGCGATACTGATGGTGATAAGGGTGCTAGCAGTGGCAGTGGGTTACATACTATACTTCAAGGGGATTAAAGTTCCTCGCTGGTTGGACATACTATTATGACAGACAAAGAAATTGACGAGCGCATCCAAAAGTTCTTCTCCAAAGAAAGACGACAACTCCTTATAGAAGTTGAGCGTCTTATTAAGCAATCATCTACCAACAGTTCTTCTTCTGCTGTTACGATAGAGCAGGTTAAATCTCTTATCGAAAAGCACACAGAGCAAGAATCTACGTTCATCTCTGAGTGTATTTCAACTGCGACATCTGAGCTTGAACAAAGTTTTCAGAATGACTTGGCTGTAGAAAAAGATAAACAGACAGAGCTACAAATCCAACTAGCCCTCGTCAATCAGGCTTTTCAAGATACGCAAACTGCGCTTGAAAAAGAATCAGCAACAGTTCAAAGTCTTAACAGTCAACTACAGGCGCAGCAGAATTCTTTGACAGCATTGAATACTCTAAACGACGAGTACTCTAAGCAGATTGCTTCAATGGCAAAAGAAATAGTCGAATTAAAGAATACTCCTACAGGTATTGATGAAGAAGCTGTAAATGGTTTAATTGAGAAAGCAACAAAAGACTTGCAATCTCAGTTAGAGTCTTTGAAGGAAACTGCTGCTAAATCAGGAACTGACGAAGCTACTGTAAAAAAGCTGTCACAAGAAATTGTAGATGCTACCGTTCCCTCTCTTGTTGAGAAATATCTTTTAGATTACAACTCTACGATTCAAACGTATTTGATGAACTACAATACTAAAATTGAGCAGTATCTAAAAGAGTATACGGCAAGTAGTGCTTCTCAAGAAAGTGTGGAAAACTTACAAGCACAGCTTGATAAGTTACAAAAGCAAGTCGTTACAAATTACCAGGAGCTTTCTAAGGGGGAGCAAGATACTGGTAAGATATGGCTTGATGAGAATACTGTGTACAACAGACTGGTGCTGCCTACTACAATTTCTTTTAATGACCAGAGGTGGACTTATATACAGCATATTCCGAACTTTGAGAACATACAGACAATCATATCTATCAAGGGTATCATCACGTCGTATGGCAAAGTCCAGAACGCAGTACACAACGTAGACATCTGGCGTGTCACAGCCGAGGGAAATCTTGAAGCTAGGTCTTTGTTTGGAGAAACAACAGTAAGCGCAATTTACTTAGAATATACTAAGAAGGTGTAATATGAATCTTGTAAAGGATTTAATTCCAGATGGCGTGCCGTGTGATACAAAGAAGCACTTTGTAAACCACAAGGCAGAAAACATTACTATCCATTACACAGGTCCGCTACCTAAGCAGACGCCTGCTCAGGTGCGAAAGTATTGGATTGACAGTAAGGGTGAGCCGTCAGCACATTTCATCATTAAAGATGATGATGTGCTGCAGTGCTGGGAAATTGACAAAGTTGCTTGGCATACTGGTACTAGTAGAGGTAATCACTCTAGTATCGGCATCGAGGTTATCCCCGAAACAAAAGATGGCAAGTTCAGTGAGCGGAGTATCGCATCTCTTAAAGAGCTTATTGCAACTTTGCCAAAGCTGCCGATTGTTCGTCATTATGATTGGTCAGGAAAGAAGTGTCCTGCTTATTATGTTGACGACGAAAAATGGAAAGATTTGTTGGAAAAGATTTCAACAAAGGCTTGACAGTCCAATGATTATGCTTTAGAATAATTATTGTAATCGCAATCTTTCTTTTTAATCTAGGCGTTTGGAGAAAGACCAAAAGACTTAACATCCTCCTTTTTCGGAAAGCTACTCTGTGCAGTAGCTTTCCGTTTTTTTTCTTAGTTAAGAATCTCTGCTCTATACTTTTGTATAGCACAGCGTTTCCCTAGTCTTTCTAGCTCTCGTCTGCGACGTTCTGCTTTTTGTAAAGACACTCCTCTATCCATTGTTTCCCAATACACATCTCCATTTGAGAGAGATTTTTCCACATACAATGTAAACAATGTCATTTCAAACCTCCACGTTTCAATTCACGCTCTCGTGAGAGAGCGACTTAGACCTCCACAAAAGACATCATACTATGTTCTCTTCCACACTTGCTACACATCAGCATAGCAGATTTGTTTTCGATAACCTTACTCAACAGCACTGTTTTTAGATACTGATGGCAATCAGGGCATCGCAGGTCTGTTTTTAAGTCAGGGTGTTCCTTTATGTATCTGGAACACTCTCTTAGTTTAAGCCTTGTGTGACCTTCTAAGAACTCGCACTTGAGGTCTTCTGCAGACCAATGCTTGCACATATTACAGCAGCGTTTCTGTCCTAGCTGCTGAATAGTTTTTCCGTTCTTAGCTTTCGTCTTGTCCGTTTTGTTAAGAATACCGTCTATCTTTTTCATATTAAATCTGTTGTGGAAACATCCCCTTTAACAATTTCAATTCTCTCAGCCATCCATACAGCTGTATAGGCTCTACCTTACAATCCTCGCCCTTAGCAATGTTTTGTTCAAGCTGCTCAATAGCTTCATCCAATGTCATAAAATCTCCTTAGCACAGAGTTGGCTGTGCTTTTATTCTCTTCTCTCTCTCTGTTGTAGCGATTGCTTTTTGCAGCTGCAGCAGTAGATTATCAACTTGCCCTTCCCAATACTTAGCATCAACCATTTCATTGTATGCTTTATGTAATTGGAACTCTTTCTGTTTCTTTCTCATCAAATCCACAGCTTCTACAAAACTGCGGACTTCTCCAAACTTAATCATTTGCTACATCCAAAAGGTTCGTTATCTATAGGAAGCCCAGCCTTATCTCTAGCTGCCCTCCATATCCAATAATCTTGTTCATCGTATATATCATACTTAGGGTCATACCTTTCATCCCAAGAATCTTCTACATATAAACTACTAGTGCCGCCTGTTGTTTCTATCTTTACCCAATGCTTTTCTACAAAAACCTGAGCATAGATATGATTCAACACATACGGACCTGTGTAACTCCAAGATGTATTAGGATTCCTGTTTACCACAAGACGAACTGTATCCTTCCCATAACGAGATACCCAAAGGTTATAAAATATAATTGCGTTGTCTATGCACGTAATTCTGCCATCGCCATTTATATCCTTTTCCTTAGACAAGGCTTCATTTACAAGGTTATAAACTTTATAAAACTCTTCCCTAGACTTTATGGCTTCAATTCCAAAAAGAAAAGAACATTCCAATATCAACGCAAAAAACAATACAAACTTCTTCATACAAGACCTCCTTTTAGTCTTTGTCAATATAATCAAGAACGCCTACCACAACTATAATAATAAGAAGTACACTTCTTATTATAGATTCTAAAGCCCATACACCAGAGGTAGCAGATGTTAATACTACCCCTATATCAACACTTATTGTGACCAGAACCCATATACCAATCAGAATGTCAATGAGCTTTCTCATTCGTGCGTGCTTGCTCCTCAGCTAGTATCTGCTTGTACCATACCTTGTATGTGTTAAAACGCTCTTCAATAGGGTTAACACTTCCCTGCTGTCTGTGTTCTCTCGTAACATCATAGCCTTTTCTTGTTTCCGTCGTCATAAATCACTCCTCCACACATATTGGTATCTCACACCAATACCCAGGTTGTAAATCTAAAGGATTGCCCATACAATCTCTCCAACATTCTCTTTCATAATCATAAGCTATGACCCTTCTATAATCATCTAAAACCTTAATAGATGCACGTACACAATCTTTGCCTAAAGGCGGCAAATCTCCGTCAGCAACCTTGTGCCATTTTGGTTTATACCGTTCCGCCCCCTGCATATAAGCAACAGTCGCAATGTCTGCATCTGCCATTTCTTTGCCTGCTTTAAGCCCTGCAAGAAAAGCATTAAATGCTATTCTCCATTCGTTATCTCGCTTTATTCTCCAGATTTCCAAATCCTTCCGCAAGTCATATATCTCAATTATATATGCTCTTGCCATTTCTTCGTCTGTCATTCTTTCGCTCCTTTCTGCTTTCCAGTGAAACAAGTGTCCCTCTTAGGCATCTCTGCCTGACAGCAAAGGATGAACGGACCTTTAGTTTCTAGCCCCTCCTCTTTTTTTACTGCATCTTTGATTCCTTCTAAGGCAACTCCATCAAATCTTTCTGTGTGTGTACTCATATCAATTCTCCTTCTCTGTTAAAACAACCAGTGCTTTCCATAAATCATCTTTCCAGTAACCCCAGTTACATCCAACGTCACATTCAACTTTCATAGGAATCTTCAATTTTTCTTTATAAGATTCCGTCATTATCTTGACGAGTTCTTTTGCAGCTTCCACACCTGCTCTTGCTTTCGGTATAGAAAAATCTAACTCATCGTGTTCTGTCAGATGAAATGTTAACTCATTAAACACCCCCCTAGCATAAGCTGTTATAATGCTTTGCTTTATGATGTCCGCAGCACTCCCTTGCAATAGATGGTTTAACATCTTATACATAGGACGTTCCATTTTGTTCGTCATAGGATTGTATTCTTCTGGCGGTAAATATATTTTTCTACCACCTATAGTCTTTACATATCCATTCTTTAAGGCAATCTTTTCAACTGCTGCCATTGTATCCTTTATCGCAGGAAACTTCTTGTGATAAAGCGTATACAGTTGAAAAGCATACTGCTCTGCTGTTACACCATTTTCCTCTGCTTTTTTAGAAAACAGCTCATAGTTATTTACAAGTGCTGTTCTCCAACCCATTCCATAAATAGCACCATAGTTAAATGGTTTAACCATATCCCTAGATTCTATACCTGTTAATGCCATTGCTACATTGTGGAAATCCACACCAGCCAGAGCTTGCTCTCTAAGCCATTTAGCCTGTGAACCGCAAGCATAATTACAAAGTAGCAAGTACTCTATTTGTGAATAGTCAGCTGCTCCAAAGTAGCAATCTTCCTCAGGAATGAATAACGACCGTACTCTCTTTCCATAAGGAATTCCAAACACTTTCTTTCTAGCAGGTATGCTTTGTAAGTTCGGACTGTTACAAGAAAATCTACCTGTTACAGCCCCTACAGGATTGAATACACAATGTATTCTTCCATCATCTTTTATGTTGCTTTTGATAGACCCTCTTAAAGTTGTTAGCAAAGTGTCGTAAGTTCTAAACTCTCCTAACATTCTTATCACAGGATATTTTGTCAAACGTATCATAGCAGCTTCATTCCAACTCTCCGCACCGTTTGCGGTTTTTATCTCGGAATGAATCCCTAAGCAGTTTAGTGCTGTACCTAGCTGCTTAGAACTTTTTATAATTTCTGGTGTTAGACCATACTCAGAAAGCCTTGTAATAACTCCGTAGTAATGTTCTTCAACTTCACCAATCAACTTATCCAGCTCTTCTGTATCAATTCTAACTCCTGTCTTTCTTACTTGTAGCATTATAGAATTAAGAGCTGTGTCTATAGCAAACGGCTCTATAGGCATATCTGCTAAATTCTGTGTGTAGTAGTTGTATATATCAGCTGCTGTATTTACTCTCAACAGTTCGTTTTTGTAAGCAGCCATTACTTTTACATCTACTATATCGCCTTGTACATCTACGCCATTCTCTGCATACAAAGCTCCAATGTCTTTTATTCCGTAGACAACTTTTGTAAACTCTATATTGCCCATCACTTCTAGGAACACTTTCCACTGAGGTGTTCCTAGTTTATACTGTCTACAAGCCTTGTCGTTGTAGACAGTTATTGTAGTGGGTGTTTCAAAGAACAACGCCACAGGTCTTCTCATTCGCAAGCTCCTTTAAGAACCTTTTGCTGTTTGTAAATCTTTTCGATAAAAGAACGCGCCCCTTCTATAAGCAACTCATCTCTGCTTCCAAACCTGTATATATCTCGAACCCATAAAATAGGTTCTGAGTTTCTGTTTCTTCCACATCGAACCAGTCCATAGCTATCTGGACGAGAAGTGTCAATCACTGCGACTTGATACACACGCATCGCATAAGCATCTATAATGTCCTGCTGGAAAAAATGATACCAGTTGTACACAGGAACTACAACATCTCCAAGCTCAACACATCTTGAATCAAAATGTGTAATACAATTTTCTCTGATAAACCCTTTATCATTAACCAGCATTTGAAACCTCCGTTAATACCACAGTTTGTTGATATAGTTTTTCGAATGTCACAGACCTTTCGTATCTTCCAATTTTTTCTAAGTGTCCATTTACACGGATAGAATCTTTATGAATTCCCTCTGGTGTCCAATCTTCGGATTGATAGATAGCTTTGAAGCCGTATAATTTTCTTGCCATACGATTCAAGAAAACCAATTCCTTAAAAGTTATAGCACGATTTATGTCAGATGTGAAGTAGTAGAAGTCAGTGTATCCTGTAGAACTTCTAGCAAGGTACTCTCCTTTTTCATTTCTTATAGCATACAAAAAAGGAAGTCTTTTGGGTAACTCACTTGAGAGTTCCTTTATATCTTTTTGTTCAAACTCTATCTCATCCATACTTTACCCCTTTGCAAAAAAAATAGGTTCAAAACTCAACCTTTTTTATCGGTTGAGTTTTGAACGTTTAGAACGGAATATCTTCCCCGTCTTCCATCGTGTACTCTGGAGCAGATTCCTGTGGCTCTTCTACCTTCTTTGCAGCAGGTGCTGCAGGTGCTGTATCTCCATCTTTCTTACTTCCCAGCAGTTGAAATGACAGAACATCAACAACCAGGTCTGTGTGCTGCGTTCCGTTCTGACTTGACCAACTACTAGTAGATAACTCACCAGAGCCGCCTACTAACTGTCCTTTCTTACAGTATCCAACAACCTTTGCACCACGCTCACCCCATTGCTGAACCTTTAAGAAAGTTGTCTTAGCGTACTGTCCATAGCCTGTATTAACAGCTACGTTCATTGTTAGCAGCCCCTTGCCTGTTGACAAGACCTTGTACACGGCATCGGCAGTCAATCGACCTGTAAAGGTCATAACGTTTATATCAGCCATTCTTTCTTATTCCCATTGTACCAAAAGTTTCTTCGATTACTTTCGCAACCCTTCTTGCAGCTTCTTCATTGCCAACCTTTACTCTGACAGTGATTACACCTTTTTCCTTGCCTTCTTCCGTCTTGCTTTCTTCTTTGTAAGGTGATTTACAGTTCTTCTTAATATCCTCAGGACAGTCTTTGCACGACTCTCTTGTCATATCTGACGCAATGTCTTCAAGCGGATTAGAGTGGAAGTGACGTTTGAGGAAAGCATCTTTCAAAGCATCAAAATCAACAGTCTCCTTAGGTTCTGATTCTTTTACCTTCTGTTGGTCGAACCAGTCACAGAACAAAGCGTTTACAGCAACGTGATATAGATGCGGCAATCCGCTTTCCTTGTCTGTAAACTCCCCCTCTGTCCAAGCAGCAAGATGTCTACGCAATGCAGAATAGTATCTCTCGCTGCCGTGCTTGACCTGCTGCCAAGTATTCTTGCCATACTTCTTTGCGCCAAAAGCAAGTACTAATGCCAATGCTCTTTCAAAAGAAGCTGGCACTACATCATACCTCAGTTTCTCTGCATCATCTTTGTTTGTTGTATCCAAAACAAACTCCTATAAGCTAGGCGGGTTTCCCCGCCTTTTTGTTTTCCTTACTCGATAGCCATATCTGCGAGAGCTGAGCTGTCAACAGCCGCTTCCTCAGGTGCGCTCTCTTCCGTTTCCTCTGGAGCAGAAAGAGCAATCATATCAGCACCCTTGACAAGTTCAAGCTGCGGCTTGAGTGACGATACAAACAAATCCTTTGTGATAGGATTTTCTTTCTCGACACGCACCAACTGACAGGCACGTCCCTGTGTTGTCTTTACCCAATCGCACACAAGTTTCCAAGTGTATCCAAAGATTGGGAAGTGTCGCCCGTCAGCCATAAGCTGCGAGTGCATCTGTTTGTTCCAACCCTTGAGGGTTTTCATATTACCAACAGGCGGATTGTAAAGCAATGTTCCAGCTTCTGGATGGTCAGCCAACGCAAGTGCGTACATAAAGAGTTCCTGGATTTCATTTCCAGTCTGCGGATTATACATCTTTGGGAACTGATTCGCAGCATTTTTTGGTGGCATACGCTGTTCGACTTTGATTGAGTTCGGAGCGTAGCGAGCTACGGTACGACCGTTTACTGGGTCTTTTTCACACCAGACTGTAGTAAAGTCAAGTACAACAACCTTGACTTCTTTTCCGTACACGTCACCAGTTGCACTGTTTCTCCACTGACAAGGTTCGATACCCTGGTCCGCTACAGCAGTGCTGTTTGATTGTACCAAAGAAAGCCAAGCTGATGACATCTCTTTTGCAGTCATTGAATCAAAACCCTGACCTGCATACTCTGAAAGAAAATTTTCCTGTGTGTCCATAATTGACACCCCCATAATAATATATGTTCGGTCTATGACCTACAGCAAGAATAGGAGTCGGACCTATTATAAAAATTATAAAAACTTTTACTTACCGAACTTGCTACCGAGTACAGATGATGACTAACACAAAAACAACTTCGCTTGTTTTCGTTTTGTATTATATCACACTTCAAAAAACTTTTTCAATATTCCCGTGAATGTTTCAAAAGAATCTGATTATCTTTTGTTTTATAGATGCGTATACTCCATCTGTGATACACAAGTTTCTCATCTCATCTTTCGTAAGAAATACCCAAGTGCCAATGTCCTGAGCTTTTTCCAATAAATCTGTAGGCACAAATGATAACCACTGACCTCTTTGAAACATCGTTGGAATACCACTTTTAACTATAATGGTAAACTCTTCGATACGGAACTTTCCGCTGCCGCAAATCTTAGAAAGCGTTTGTTGGTATCCACTTGTCATTCCCAAAGATGCCGTCGATATAAATGGAAACACTTGGATATTCTTTATCGGTGAGCGTGTAGGTGTATTCGTCACTCGATATAAAATATCTTTTTTATATGAATGTTCGCCTGAGATAACAGTACTAATACTGTCTACATCTTTCCAAAACTCTCTCATATCTGCAAGATATGGAAGCAATCTTGCAGATAATAAATACTCAGAATCATTCATCATTATGTCCTCTCTCGTCTACGTCTGCATCTATCGTTGCAATCAACGGGCTATGCTCTCTGGTCAACCAATAGTTTATCTGGCTTGGCTGTTTATATCCCTTTAATCCATTAGGAATAATATCGTGCCATAACTCATCGTGTGTTAATCCTAAAGACCGTAGCAATCTATATGCAGGGAAGAACAATCTCTGTCTATCCCCATCATACTTTTGGTCGCTCCAAAAGTTTCCTGTAGACACAGCTTCTGCAGCTTCTTTGAACTCAGGTCTTGTAGGATACAAAGGCTTTCCTCTAAACTGCTCTAGCTTACTTAAAGGTCTTGCGCACCACTGAGCATACAAGTTTCTCCATTCAAAGTCATAGACGTTGTTCCAGTTTTCACAGATGAGTTTCTGCTTACCTGTAATCTGCAAACCATACTTAGATGTGTACCGTTCTAACTCTAATGGACTACGAGTTAATCTTGCTGGGTCAGAACACTGACTGTCAAACAATAGCTTGTCTGATAAGTTCAACGATAGATAAGCGTGCAGCCATTTATACTCATCGATGTTGCTTGGTTCATCTTTTACTCTTACTAAGAAATGATAGCTCTTAGCACCTGAGTACACAATGCGTGCAACCTTGCCTTCATCATACAATCTTTGACCTTCTTTTAATGCAAGCTCAAGTCTTTCTTTGTATAAGATTTCTGCATCTATACCGTAGTCTTCCCCATAGTTTGCTGCATATTCCAATGCTCTCTTTTGTTCTTGCTTGATAATAACATCTGTTGTTTCATCACTCTCAAACAAAAACGTATCAAGGTATGCAACATTTGCCGTCTTGTTTTTTAGAGATGTAGTGCCAGGCTTCATCTCATTTACTGTTTCAAAACAGCCCATAGGGTCTACCTTAAAGTTGTCATTGACTCTAAGTCTTTCACCTTGACGTTCTGCTTTTTGTGGCAATGCTTTTAACATAGGCTTGATGTCTAGTTTAGGTATTTGTACCTGAGGGACATCTTCTATCCTACAAAGTTTTATTGTAGGAGCTTTCTTATACCGACCTTGCAGTTTGCTAAAGCCCCACGCCAACGGTTCTGTGTCAGGAACTACCGCTAATCCGTGAGAAGTCTTTAACCACTCAGCACAATCTAGCATAGTTCTTTCTACTACAGCGTGAGAAAATGGCTTATGAGTTCCTACTTCAAAGAACACCAATGGTCTACATAATGCTACATAAGCAGCCCTGCCACCATAAGCTGGCATTACTTCTATAGCATTTACATTTTCCACTATATCTGACAAATAGCTGCCGCCAATATCAGATACCAATGTATTCTTTTCAAGCGATGCTCTTAAGAATGGAGCAAGCGAACGCATAATGCTTTCAATTTCTGTCGCTTCGTTCGTTCTCGGCAAACTAAAGCAACGTTTATATGCAGGTGTCTTTGGAAAGTTTCTCAAAGATACCTGAGCCAGAGCTTCGTTACTAAAAAGCTCGTGCTTAAATTGCGCTATAAGTTCTCTGTCTTCAACAAAAGGTTTCCCTACTGGATGGTAGTTAGCATCAAAACCATACAGCTTTGAGAACACCTCGTCTGCCAGCGCACTCTTTTTCCTCGTGAAGTTTTCATCTGCTTCCATAATCATAAATCGTCTTTGGTCTTCTCGACCGTCAAACTTTATCGGGACATCTTTATTTGTTGTTACGATAAAGTCGGTATAGCTCTCTTGGTATATAGGGTCTATACCTTTCTGCTCTTTACGGATTGTCGTAGCAGTAGCTCTGCTCTTTAATGTACCTGCAGGATTTCTCTTATCCGTTTCCTCTTTCTCTTCCTGACATACGATAAGAGCATCTGCATAGTCCGCATTAAATCTTGCACTACTGTCGTACTGGTCTGAAACAATCACATTGTCCTTACCAAACAAACCTTTACAGATGACTTCTGCAAAGGTAGTTTTTCCTGAGCCTTGCGCTCTCGATACAATGATGGGTACTACCTGTGTCTTTATCGTTGGGTACATCATCTTTGCTCTTAGCCAAGCAAGCAAGTGTAAAGTACACTCACCTGCTAGATGTTGTATGTAGGTATAGATATGGCTAGTATCTCTCCCCGTTGCTTTTGCAAATACTGGAAAAGGCTTTGCAATATTAAAAGCATCTTTTTCTGCTGAGTAGTATCCTGTTGGTACACAATAGTTCCTGTAGTACAATGGCTTGTGGATACCATCACCTTGTTCACCGTTGATACTAGCTCTGTTAAAATACTTGAACCCTTTTGGACTCCACGGTATTCTTGCAGGTTTCTTTTCTGTACCACCCATAGTGTACAATATCGTACCGTAATATTGTTCATAAGCGTGCGGTAACATTATCTCGCCTTTGTGAGATACACAAAGAAATTGGTGTGAGCTATTGCTAAACAATAGCTTGTCAAGGCAATGCTCACTTGCCCATTTCTCTAGCTCTTCTTGATTTTCAAATCCTTTATTTTCCTGTAAAGCTAAAGCGTTTTGTAATAGCAGCATCTGTTCCTGAGCTGCTTTGTATGTGTTGCCATAAACATCATCTTGTACTGACATCTAAAACCTTCTACTGACTGATTTCTACAGTGGGTATCACTTGAAAGTGTATACACTTAGGTATATCTTCCAGCGTGAACTGCTGCTGTCCTGTTGTTACTCCGATTCCATCCTTCAAAAACGCCTTTAGTTTTATAGTATTAACCGTCGTATTTTCTACATACGGTACACCATTCTTTTCTAGCAAGTCAATATCCATAGGTGATACACTTGCAGAATGTTCAATAAGATGCTCACCGTTATGAGTCTTTAACCAATCTGCAATAATCTTTCTGTCCTCAGGATTCTTGTTAGGCTGACAATAGTAATTGTACTTTACCTTCAACGACCCACCACCTGCAAGAGAAACAGAGTCCACTCCTGCAGCATACATCTGCTGGGGAACGACGACGTTTGCAAAATGTTGAAATGCTTTCTTTGCTCGCTCGAACTCCTTTTCTTTCTTTTCCATATCCTCTTGCAACTTTTTTAATTGCAAGCCTAACTTAGAAAGATTGCTCAACACTTTCTTGTCTTGTGTTTCCAATCCGTCAAACATATAATCAAAGTTTTCCAATGATGTCCTCCAACTGTTCACCTCTGAGCTTGTCCAAACTTGCTCTTATGTTCTTTGCCGTTTCATCAGCACTCACATCTAAGCCTTTGAACAAAAGGTTCATAACTCCGTCAACCAATTTCCAATCCAAGCTGTCATCTTCTGACTGGGCAGAAATAGCTGAACATACTTCATACATTACATCCGTAATGATGCCAACTTCTTTGTCGCAGATTTTCTGAATCTGCTCTCTTACCTTCGATTGTATCTCAAGTTTGTCTATCATTATGAGAACTCCTTACCATAATCATAAACCATAACCAGACGATTTTATCATATTCACGGTAATATCTTTTCGCTCACGCTCTATGATAGGTAAAAGCTCTTTCTGTTTCTTTGTCATTTTATCTGTTCTCTTCGTCCCTTCATAATACCAGAACATCTTTTCTTCTATAAGAGGTGCTGTTATATACATATATAAACAGTACCACTTATACTCAGGAGTATGTATTGACAGGCTGTTCCTGCTACAAGAACCCCTCGGAGAATACTTCCACAACTGCCACGACTGCACTTCTTGCTTGTCGTTTCTTGCTTTTATTATTTCTCGCCATTCAATCATTGCTCCTTCTCTCGTCTTGCCATCTCTGTAAAGACTTCATTAAACTTTTCAAACATCTGTGACAGAGCTTCGTCTAACTGATTCTTATCCAGCTTGTCCAGCTTTGGGAATAGATAATGCAAGAATGTATGTGTCATACTATTCAAACATATAAAATCTTTTGGATTACCTATGTTTGTATAACCTTTGTTTGTTACATCAAGATGATGTAATTCCCAACCTCTCTGCAATGGCTCACCTGTAATGTAATCTACTCCACCAGATGCCTTCTTGCAGAGAAGTCTAAACTCTTGCCATTCTTTTGAATGTCTGAATCTAGCCTTCTCTGTCTGTGTCATTATTCACTCCACATCAATTCATTCCCGTTTAGGAATGAGTATTCCTTTGCGAGAACTTGATAGCTTATCAAGTTCTTATAACTTCCAACAGCAATCTTACCATCTCTAAAGCCAACAACTTCTTCGACTTTTCCTGTGGCATTGTTCAACAACCTGTAAGCCTTTATAGGCTTCTTAGGTTTTGTACTAGGCTTACGCAGCTTGGGGATACCGTCTTTTATGAAAGCCGCAATGAACTCGTGTTCGTTCCTGAATGGTCTTAGCATAACCATACTCCTTAAAATATAAGTTCTTTAGGTTTACTCTTGCGAATATAATCCAGTAAATCCTTTTTAAGTTTTAACGCATTATAGATTACTTGGTCAACCCCTGACGCTATGTAATCTACATATACACACTTCTCTTTCTGTCCCATACGGAACGTTCTGAACTCCGCTTGCTGTCTTACTTCCATCGAGAATGAGTTTGAGTAGAATAGTATTGTGTGAGAAATCTGCAAGTTAAATCCTCTAGCAATCTTGTTTGAGTTTGCTACAAGTATGTCTAACTTACCAGCCTTGAAATCTTCTACACCACCTATAACTTTCCAGCCTGTAAACAATCCTGTTCTGTATCCAGCCTTGCTACATAGCTCGTATATCTTTGCAGCTTCTGCAGAATACTTTGTCATTATCAACAACGGCTTGTCACTCTCGGCTACATCTCTCATCAAAGCATCTAGCTTAGGGCAACTCTCTCCTAGCCATTGTATTTCATTCGGCATTAAATCCTGCTCCTCGTCATCAACATCTATTTCCAATGGCTGTTCTGTGTTGACAATAAAGCCATCGCTTATTTGTTGCAACCTCATCGCAGCTACAAGAGTATTCTTTGCTGTCATCACCTTGCCTTTATAAGAAGTCATAAGTTCTTTTTCCATAGACTTATATGCTTTCTTTTGTACGTCTGACATCCCAATGTTGCGAACTGTATAAGTTTGCTCTGGCATATCCATACACTCTGTCAACCGTTTGAACATACTCACAGGTTCGATAGCAAGTTTTAATTCATCGGCGTGCTTGTATGCCCCTTGGAACTTTACTTGATGCTTGACTGTAAAGTAGGTGTCTTGCGATACTCCAAAGTAGTAGAACGCTGTTTCATAATCTCGACAGCTCTGTATTCCTTCCCACGTCTTCTCTGTCAAAGGTATCTGTACTTCTCTTTCTCTGCTCTCAGATGCCTTTAATACTGTGTACATACAGTAGTACGAACGGAAATTATAATAGTTCCTGCCAAAGTAATTCGGCTTCAAAAACTCCATCAAAGCCCACAAATCAACAGTGCCATTCGTTACAGGTGTTCCTGTAAGTATAGCTCTGAATCTTGTGTTCCAGTTCTTTGTATGTAATAATGGTCTGCCTTTTCTGTCCCTACTCAACACATCATTAAACTCATACAGTAATCTTTGTGAACGATTACTGTCAGGATTTTTTATACAAGTCGCTTCATCAATAGCAATCATTATTGGTAGGCTTCTAGCCCACTCAACAATCTTTCTCCACTTTGTCGGCTGACTAAATGTATCTATGTTTACGCTCACGAACTTAAACGTATCTGGATACGCAAACTCACAGATGTCTTTAGCTCCTCCTCGACCTCCAACGCATTGGGCTTCGATGTCCACGCCCATTTCTCTATATAACTTACCTTCGATTGTAACTCCATCTACTAAATCATCATACCACTGACGATGTACATCGTTAGGAGCTATGACAAGCAAGCCTTTAATCAAACCCCTGCGGAACTTATCCTCTGCCAAACATAATGTAGTAAATGATTTACCACATCCCATCTCAAAAAATAATGCTACAGCATCACTCTCTCTAAACTTAGAGAGAGCTTCTAGCTGGTGTCCATACGGAGTCATCACTGGCTCATTGTTGTATGGCACATAAGCATAGCAGCTCTTCTTCATATCTTACTCCTCTGTATAACACTGACCACTGTACTGTTCCAGTACTTCCACTCTCTCTGTCAAATCCTTGATGCACTTGCTCTGTTGTCTATCTGTATAAAACAGAATAAACAACAGAGCGTAGATAAAATACTTCCACGCTCTAACCATCTGTTACCTCTACTCTACATAGTAGAAGCGTTCCTCAATAGCTTCTACTACTTTCTTTTCGACTTCCGCTTTCTTCTCTTCTGTCAACTCAACACCAACTGTGTCTGAGTCTACCTTATCGAACTGAATGTCGATAAGCTCGTAGTCATCAACACAACCATAGCTGTATTTGTGACCTACAGAAACCGTGCCGCTGCCGACAGCAGTTGCACATTCTTGCTTGTCATAATCATCCCACAGGTCGAACTCAAATGTACCACTCACCTGCTCACCGCAGCGAATAGTATTCAACTCAGGAACGCTTCCCTCAACGTTGAGCAAGTACCCACTATCATCGTCGTATTCCTGAAAATCAAATCTTCCAAAGTCATCTACCATAATCAAACTCCTTATATAATAGCAATCAAAGCAAATACTAGCATTACTACAACGTAGAATGTTAGACCACCAATCATCTTATCATTGCGCATAGCTGCTGCGTAATGATGTTTTAGATTGTAATATACACCAGCGGCTTTATCATCCACTGCAAGTCTATCACATAATGCCATAGCATCATAGCATTTATCATAGGCTTGCTTTGTCTGACAGTGATTACAGTCACCAGCCTTACAAATTCCCTTGAGCCTGTAGAACCTACACTTGCCTTGTACATTAGCAAGTGTAGATATGTTCTTATCAAACTCACTCTCTTGTTGAAGTTTAATATTCATATCACTTTCCTCGTAGGGCTTTCGCCCTACTGAATGTTTAGCACTCTACAATCGTGTATGTGCTTGCGAAAATATTGTCAGGGTTTTCTTTGTACTCAACCTTGACTCCATCTTTTTGCTCCCAATCATTGAGCTTCTTTTGAAACTCTTTGATACCCATCTGAGTGATGCGGAAGACCTGTTCTACTGTAACAGTATCACCAACCTTTACACAGTCACCAAAGACCTTAGCAACAATACTGTTGCCTGTTGTCTTGTAAGCATACTTCATCAAGATAGTTCGTGTGTCCTCACGAATCTCTTCCCACTTGCCTATCGACTTGAAGTAGTCGATGACCTCTGCTACAGCTGCTGCAGTTGCAACTCTCTCCGCTTCCTTCTTCTCTTTGTAGCGGCGGTTAGCTTCGGCGTGTTGTACTTTCTTGTCTACAACAGGAACTTCTGCACTGAACTCTTCACGTTCTTCCATAGGTTCTTCCTCCACAATAGGCTCTTCCTGAGCCTGTACTTCCACAGTCTGCTCCACCTGTTCTTCAACAGCCTGCTCTTCGTTCTTCTCAGCCATAACCTGTTCTTCCATAACCTGCTCCTGAACTTCGTCATTCATCTCGTCATACTCCTTGCTCTTCTTGAGCTTCTTACAAATGTCCTTCCATAAAGAAACAGATGTGAACAAATCTTGTTCGACTTTCTCTTGTTTCTCTGCTTTATATGTACCGTCGAGTAAGGCTACCAAATCGGCGGTAGTGTTTTGTGTATCTTTATCCCAAGACACACCCACCATCGCAAGACAATCTTTCACCTTCTTCCAGTTGGATGATGTAATAGATAACCAACCGCGATAATATGGGTCGGCAAAGCAACGCTCAGTAAGCGTTTCATATCGACTGCATACCATAGAAATACCTATCTGTCGGCTCAGCAAGAACCAATAGAAAGCAACCGTGAGCTTGCCATACTCACTAAAGCTCTTGAGATGTATAAAGTAGCTGCTTGCCACGAACTCCTTTATATACGACTCCACTTTGTAATCTATTTGGTTAACACGAGCATCTCGGTAACCTCCAACTCTTGCCTGAAGACTCCAGATGTCCACAGATTTCAACTCGCAATCCATACGTTCCTCCTTTACTACCACTCAAAGAGATTAAGTACCCATTTGTTGCGTTTGATTCTATACATATCGCTTGTTATAGGCTGTCTATCCCAAGTACCATTTGCCTTGCGCTTGTATATAAAATGATGCCAAGTATATTTCTTGTCATCTGTATCTTCTACATACACCACGAACGCTGGCACATCTACATCAATCGCAGGTGTAACCCAAGCATTACAATCCTGTACATACAAAGAGTCATCGCTATACAGTGATAACTTATAAGCATCGATAACTGTCATTATTGTTTCCTCCTATATGACGGTTGAATCAAAATTGTAATCATATAATATCACGGGAACATTTGTTTTTTTAATATTCCCGTGAATAAGATATGGCAATCACAAACTATCTATTATAGATTGATTAATAGTCTTTCGCATCGTCGCTCCAAGAGCTTCCATATATGCGTATTCATTCGTATATAGAACACGGCATATAGATAATGGTACATAATTATCTTCTATAAGAAAGATATTTTCTTTCGTCATCGGAATGATAAGCACACAATCTAAGCACTGCACTATCGTTAATGTACACTTATGATTGTCGTGAGCATTTGCATATCGCAATGCCCACGCAAGCTGACCGCTGCGAAAATGTACCTTGACCTTTTCCTTATTTGATGCTTTTGCTTTCTCGCTCTTTAGTTCGCACCAAAAATCATAGCCATTACCTTGCACGAATACATCAGGCACTCCCTTTTCCGTAGTACCAGTTTCAATTCTCACGCAATCGTAACCTTCTTTCTTTAGTTTTGTCTTCACAATACTATAGAACTCACTCTCAAGCATACCTTTGCCCTACTATATATAACAGGGTTACACATTCACGGGATTATCATCCTACATCTCGCACGTTTTTACATTAAAAATCCATAACTTCTAGCGTCAAAACTTTTTTTTCCTATCTTTTTTAGGTAAAGAATAGAAAATCAAATGCTAAAATGCGTCAGATGTAGGATGATAATCCCGTGAATGTCCTAAAACCAGTGTGTGTATACGCTACTGCTAGTGCTTATACTTCCACGCGACTGAGCCAACGCTCTATAGAGTGTTTGTAATCCTGTGATTTATTTGTATACATCACAGAGATTTTCTTCTCTACCGTGCGAAAGACTAGACATATCAGATGATTACCGTCGTAAACTTTTACATCTTGATATGTTGCTATGACATAGAACTGTCCATACATTGTGTACTTCTTAGGTTCTTTATTGAAGTGACTTGCATAGCTACCTGCCCATCGGGTAAGCGCCCCTAAAACCTTGCTCCAGTCTGACATAATC
>Ga0310695_10001234_pt1 | contig 61519 bp, 44 predicted proteins | sample RumenRJG_04DNA_FD_203882 | JGI IMG/M metagenome (GOLD analysis project Ga0310695, IMG submission 203882) | Bovine rumen microbial communities from Lethbridge, Alberta, Canada - RJG_04 (v2) (version 2) | ecosystem: Host-associated > Mammals > Digestive system > Stomach > Rumen | place: Canada... | reverse complement strand
AGGCCGGATACAGTTACATAATAGGAGCCAGGATAAAGAACGAGGCGCAGGTCGTCAAAGACTGGGTGCTGGCGCAGGAGCTCGGTGACAAAGAGTTCGCAGAGCTTGCGAGGGAGCATGGCGAGAGACTCATCGTCGGCTACTCAAAGAAACGGGCAGATAAGGACGCCTACAACCGCAAGCGAGGCATCGATCGCCTGCGCAAGGCCTACAGCAGCGGCACCCTGACCAAGGCTCAGGTCAACCGCCGCGGATACAACAAGTTCCTTGAGATAAGCAAGGACGTCACGGTTGAGATCAGCGAGCAGAAGATAGCCGAGGACGCACGCTGGGACGGACTCAAGGGATACATCACCAACACCGACCTCACCCCAGAGAAAGTAGTGGACCAATATCACGGGCTATGGGTGGTGGAGCGGGCATTCCGCGTATCAAAGGGCACACTGGACATGCGCCCCATGTTCCACTTCAATCCGCGCAGAATCGAGGCGCACGTCTGCATCTGCTTCGTGGCATACAAAGTCTATAAAGAACTGGAGCGGCAAATCATGCTGGCCGACATACCGCTGAGCGTGGACAAAGTCATTGACATAGCCAGGACCATCATCACCATGCGCATCCGCATGCCCGAGAACGGCGGCTTCTTCACCAAAACCATGTTCCTGACCGACCGCCATAGGTCAATCATGCCACTTTTCGATGACAATTGGGCTCAAAACTGATATTGGGAGGCGCATAGCCGAAGTCAGGAAATTGGGAAAAAAAGAACCACACCCTTTTTCCCAATTTTTTGTGTCAGACGATTAAATACGACTAAAAACGAACTATTGTATTTAATCGTTTTTAATCGTCTGAAAAAATTGAAACATCGGGGGGCTGACCCCATTGTTTCATGAAAAAACTGAAACCTGAAAACCTGCATAATGCATAAATATTCGGACAAAAAGAACCGACCCCTTTTTCCGATTTTTTTTGGGAAAATTGGTCAAAAACGGAACAAAATCGCCAAATAATAGTCAAAATGTCGAAAATCTGGCAAAAAACGGACAAAAAGAACCGACCCCTTTTTCCGAAAATCGGGAAAAAACGGACAAAAAGAACCGACCCTTTTTTCCGATTTTTGAGAAAAGGGTTGAAAAAGGTTGATTTTATTTGGTAATTTGCCAAAAAAGTGGTAATTTTGCCACAAATAAATGTATTACTATGGATAACAACGCAGTAGCCGAACGTATTAAGTTCTTAATGAAGGAGTTGAACTACCGTCAGGTGGATTTTGCTCAGAAGATAGACATTGACACGTCAAACTTGTCGAAATATCTCAATGGTCGTCTGGCGATGAGCGAGGCGTTGATCAACAAGATTGTGGTGAACCTGGGTGTGTCGAAGCAGTGGCTCGAGACTGGCGAGGACTTGCCCTTTGCCAAGCAGCAGCCTCAGCAGCTGGTGGCAGTGCCCGACACTCGCATCGTCACCGAGCCTACAGCGGCGATGGCCAAGCGTGGCACGCCGGTCTATGACATCGACGTGACGGCGGGTTATCTGCCCCAGGCACGCATGTTTAGCGACGACCAGATTATTGGCTTTATCGACCTGCCCGACATGGCTAATGCCAACTGTCGCATCGTGCGCGTGAGCGGCGACTCGATGAGCCCCGTGATTCGCAATGGCGACTACATTGCTGTGCGTGAGTTGAGCAACCTGCGCCAAATCTTCTGGGGGCAAATTTATGTGGTGATTCTCGATGATTATCGCCTGGTCAAGTACATACGCCGTCACGACGACCCCTCGATGGTGATACTGCGCAGCGAGAACAAGAAATATGATGATATGGAAATTGAGCGTAGCGAGATACGCGACCTGATGTTTGTGCAAAACATCCTCCATGTCGATACCCGCATGTAGGTGTCCTGGGTGCATGGGTCGAGTATTAAAGATTAGGGAACGTAAACGTGATTCCTTTAATTCCTTTAAATCCTTTAAATGAACGATAACAAAGATATATATCTTCACACTCTTGCTAACGGGCTGCGCCTGGTACACGTGCAGCGGCAGTCGCCGGTGGCATGGTGCGGACTGGCGGTGAACGCCGGCAGCCGCGATGAGCTGGAGGGGCAGTATGGGCTGGCCCACTTTGTGGAGCACACCATCTTCAAGGGCACGCGGCGACGCTCCTCGACACGTATCAACAACCGCATGGAGCAGGTGGGCGGCGAGCTCAACGCCTACACCACCAAGGAGAGCACCATGCTCTACTGCATCTTCCCGGTGGAGCACCTAGAGCGCGCCGTGGAGCTGCTTGCTGACCTGGTTGCGAACTCGGTGTTCCCTGAGCATGAGCTCTCTACCGAGCTTGACGTGGTGCTTGAGGAGGTGGCGAGCTACCTCGACTCGCCTAGCGAGGCGGTATATGACGACTTTGAGGACATGCTGCTCGCTGGCAGTCAGCTGGGTCACAACATCCTGGGTTTAGAAAAAGACTTGAGGCGACTCACTTCGGGCCATTGCCACGACTGGCTCAAGCGTCTGTATGTGCCCAGCAACATGGTGTTTTTCTCATTAGGTAGCACTCCTGCCGGGAGGGTGTTCAGGCTTGCCGAGCGATATTTTGACATTCTTTCTCATGCTAAGCGAGGCATCAAGCGCCTGGCCCCTGCCGTAGTGGCTCCGCAACGCAAGGTGGCTAGCATGGGGCTGCACCAGTCTCACACCATCGTGGGCGCACGGGTGGCGGGCATGTATGACGACGAGCGCTTTGCTATGTCGCTGCTCACCAACATCCTGGGCGGGCCGGGCATGAACTCGCTCTTGAACGTGAGCCTGCGCGAGAAGCGGGGTTTGGTTTATAGTGTGGAGTCATCGCTCACCACATTCACCGACTGTGGCATGGTGCAAATCTACCTCGGCTGCGAGCACGACAAGCTCAAGAAGGCGTTGAAGCTCATAGGCAACACTCTCGACTCGCTGGCGCAGTCGCCCTTGAGCGCCCGCCGCCTCGACGCCTACAAGCGCCAGTATTGCGGCCAGTTGCTTGTGGCCAGCGACAATGCCGAGTTCTCGGCGATGGGGGCGGGTAGGGGACTGCTCTACTACAACCGTGTGAGCACCCTGCGCGACAACATCGACTGCATCCTCGGCGTCAGTGCCGAGCAGCTGCAGCAAGCCGCCCAGCAGCTCACCCTCGACCGCTGTTCCATCCTCACTTTCAGGTAAAATGAACTAATTGGGGACGGTTCTCTTTTAGTTCATTTTGTTTTTTTGTTCTTTGGAAAAGGCATCAAACAATTTATGAAAAAGTCACTTTTTTGGCTGTTTTCTTGCATCGGTGGCAAAAAATGTCTATTTTCGTCACGATTTTTCAAAAACTGTGTATATTAATCACTAAAAAACATATTATTATGGAAGACGTAAAAACATTTCTTGATGCAGCCGAGAAGAAGATGAACGAGGCTGTGGCTTACCTTGATGAGACCCTCTCGCGCGTGCGCGCTGGCAAGGCTAACCCCAAAATCCTGGATCCAGTGAAGGTGGAGTATTATGGCTCAATGATGCCTATCGCCAATGTCGCTAACGTGGCTGTTCCCGATGCTCGCAGCATCACCATCACCCCCTGGGAGAAAAACATGATTAAGGTGATTGAGAAGGCAATTCTCGACTCTAACATAGGCATCACGCCCGAGAACAACGGCGAGATTATTCGCCTGAACTTCCCGCCACTGACCGAGGACCGCCGCAAGCAGCTCGTGAAGGACGCTAAGGGCGAGACCGAGAAGGCTAAGGTGAGCGTGCGCAACGCCCGCCGCGAGATGATTGAGGGCTTGAAGAAGGCCGTGAAGGATGGCATGCCCGAGGACTCGCAAAAGGATGGCGAGGAGAAGGTGCAGAAACTCCACGACAAGTTCCTGAAGAAAATCGACGAGGTGTTTGCCGCTAAGGAGAAAGAGATACTCACCGTGTAAAGGGGAGGCAATAGTTAAGAGTTTTTGAACAAGCTGTCGCTTGCACTACCTAACACGACAGACGCTTGCACTGCCTGACACGCGCTGTCGCTTGCACTGCCTGACACGCGCTGTCGCTTACACTGCTGAACAAGCTGTCGCTTGCACTGCCTAACACGACAGGCGCTTGCGCTACCTAACACGACAGGCGCTTGCACTGCCTGACACGCGCTGTCGCTTGCACTGCCTGACACGCGCTGTCGCTTGCACTACCTAACACGACAGACGCTTGCACTGCTTGACGCGCTGTCGCTTGCACTGCCTGACACGCGCTGTCGCTTGCACTGCCTGACACGCGCTGTCGCTTGCACTGCCTAGCACGGCTGTCGCTTGCACTGCCTGACACGCGCTGTCGCTTGCACTACTTGACGCGCTGTTGCTTGCACTACCTAACACGATAGGCGCTTGCACTTAACGCTTAGCTATTTATTGGGAGAAATTTTGAAAAAATGCCCATTTTTATGGGCGTTTTTTTTATTTTTTGACGATTTTCTTGTTTTTTGATTAATTTTTTGTATTTTTGCAAAGAATATAATTACTGCAATGCCTTTTTTGTTAACCCAATATTATTAATTTTTTCAAAACATAATGCATTATGAGAACAAAACTACTAAAAATCTTTACCGTTGTGCTCATGGCGGCAACGGCCTTGGGCAGCGTGGCCCAAGAGTTTTCGGTAGGTGACCTGATGTACAAGGTGTATGGCAGTAGCGTCTATTGCACTGGCTTGACTTCAGCGGCCAGAGGCAAACCCAACCTCAGTGTCATCATTCCGTCGTCGGTTGCCTACAACGGCACCACCTATCGCGTGAATGGCGTCAACGCCAATTCTTTTAAGAACTGTACTAATATCATTGGTGTTAGTATGCGCTTTGGTACGGCTTTCATCGAGAACAACGCATTCGAGGGATGCACGGCAATGACATACGTGCATCTGCCCAGCTCACTTAAGAGCATCTATAGTAACGCTTTCCTGGGTTGTACGGCATTGACGACTGTTTACTATGCCGGTTTCACTTTCCCTATGTCGGGAGTATATTCAAATGCTTTCCCCAACAAGAGTGGCATGTACCTGTATATCCCATATCAGTCGCGCAAGACTCCAGCAGAGTATAAGGCGCGGACGGGGTTCACACAGTTTACCAACGTCAGCTACTCCAATGCTGCCTTCGATATATGGTGGGTTGACGGCGGCACCTATTGCATAGGCTGGCCCGACAACGACGGCGCCTCAGTGATACGTAGCGCGACACTCACCGGATATATCTCAACAAGTGATACTAACACCAGCGGTGGCACTCTTTACAAGCCCACAAACCATACTTATTCCGGTGATGGGCTGTCGTTTGAGATAGATACCATTGGTGCCGATGCCTTCCAGGGCCAGAGTAATCTCAAGACCATCGACCTGACAGCACTGACCAAGCTCAAGTGTTTTGGTTCACAGTATCAAAACACTGGAGTGCAGAATGTAACCCGATTGGTGCTGCCAAACTCCAACTTTAGTCTTACCGCCAATTCTTTCCTGTGGTTTAATTCGTTGGCGGCATTTGAGCTGGCCTCGGGAAGCAATAGCTACTCCATCTATGACGGTTGCCTGTACAACAAGTCCCAAACGTTTTTATACAAAGTGCCCGATGCCAAGAGTGGCTCGATGAGCTATCCTTCTACGCTGACCACCGTGTGGAACTGGAGTCATGGCAATTGCTCCCTAATCACAGACGCCATATTGCCCTACGGTGTGAAGACTATTAACACGGGAGCATTTGCCAACACCGCCAGCCTTGACTATGTGCGCATCCCCAGCTCGGTTACCAGCTTGAGCAACGACCGCGTGTTCAATGGCACCAAGAGCAACAACTACATTTACTGCAACATGGCCAACCCGCCCACGGTGACGCCAAGCAGCTACTTTGGCACCCACTCAAATATGCACCTCTACATCCCCTATGGCAAGGAATCAACCTACTCAAATGCCGGATGGACGGGATTTAAGTATGTCAACTACGATGGTCGTCAGGCTTACGACTATCCCAACACACGACCTTACGCCAATTCCTATTATTACTCGGTGACCAGCAACGCCAGTGTCACTGGTGCCGATGGCAACTCCTACGGCGGGCGGGCACGACTGGTGTGCAACGGAGCTACCGGCTATAACGATGGCCCCACCTCAATCACCATTCCAGCCAGTGTGAGCATTAGCGGCAAGACCTACGTGGTGAACAAGATTGGCGAGGATGCTTTCAACAACCACACCGCAGGCTTCACCGTTGCGGGCTGTGTGAACATCGACACCATTGGTGCCTATGCCTTCCAGAACCAACTTGTCACCTCCTATGCCTTCACCCACAAGCTCAAGTACATAGAGGATTATGCCTTCGACGGCGCGTCGCTCTCAGGAACCGTGGCCTTGCCCTACGGCGTAGCCTCTCTTGGGCGTTATGCATTTGGGAATGGCAAATACAGCCGACTGGTTGTGCCAGGCTCCGTTAGCTCATGGTATGGCAGTTTCTGCAAAGGCACCACCACGCTCACCGAGCTGGTGCTGAACAAGAACACCACCGCTTTCATCACTTTCACGGGGTTTGACTTTACCGGTGTGCCCGCCACCTGCAAAATACTCGTGCCCACGGGCGTGGTAAACCATTATAAGCAGAACAGCGCCTTTAGCAGCCGCGCCAGCTATATCAGCGCCGGTGCCTACGACTATGCCTATTCTAATAACTATAATAATGGCTCCTATTTCTTGACCATAACAAGCACCTCGTCAACCACCTACAACGGCACTACCTATGACGGCACGGCGAAGTATGTATATCATCCTAATATAAAGACCTATAGCTCTGCCAGCAATTATGGCTTCGCAACCTATGAGTACGACAAGACCGTCAATAGCGACCAGCGCAAGTATCTCATCACCGAGATTGGCGACTCTACGCTCTACGGCTGCAAGTACACCGGTGGCCCAATTCCCGCTACGGTGAAACGCATTGGGCAGAGCGCGTTCCGCAGTAGCGATTATGCTGTCAACAACCTGGTGCTGCCCAGCGGACTCACATTCATCGGTCATGACGCCTTCTACAACAGCAAAATCACCGGCGAGGTGAAAATTCCAAGCTCGGTGACCACAATCGAGGAATATGCGTTCAACACCTCAACCCTGAGCTCGCTCTTCTTCCCCGACGCAGCACCCGCGATGGGAAAATATGTGTGGCATTCGGGCATTGGCACCGTGTGGGTTCCCAACGGGAATGCCAACAACTACCTGACAAAGGCCAACTCCTGGGGCACAACCTATGGCGACAAGCTGGCACCATGGATCAAGCCCTATGCTGCCACACAGATGTTCAGCTCGGTGCTGCCCGTCAACCTCTCTGGAAGTAATGTGAGCGCTTATTATGCCAGCGACTACACCAAGAGCGACAACGGCAAGGAAGTAAGGCTCACCAAGCTCAACCAGGCTCCACCTAGCACCGGTATGCTATTGGTTGACCTTACCGTTGACAAAGAGACCCGCATCAGTCGTCCCACCACCAGCGTCTCGGCACCGGCAACCAACTACTTGGTGGCGGCACCATCTTCTTCGGTCAATGTCTATAACCAGACGGTGGGCTACTACTGGGAATATCGCACGCCTGGCAATCTGCGCTTCGTTAAGCCAACCTCTAGCTATAGCATACAAGCCGGCAGTGCCTACCTCAAGCTCAGCAGCAGCGAGGCCAGCGGCAAGAACGAGGTATATACCACCCTGTACCCCAAGGCTAGCGGCGGCGTACCAGGCGATGTGAACGGCGACGGCGTTGTTACTGCTGCCGACATCACGGCCCTCTACGACGTGCTGCTCAATAACAACTACAGCCACGTTGTCAACGGCGACCAGACCGGCGATGGCAACATCACCGCCGCCGACGTGACAGCGGTATATACCGTGATGCTTGGTGGTGGTCATTGAAAATAAAAATAACCACCTAAAAAAGAAAAACCTGCACACACAAGCTGTGCGGGTTTTTCTTTTTTGGGCGGATTCCCTTTTTAATTCCTTTACCTCCTTTATTTCGCTCATTTACTTCCCTCTTTTAAAAATAATGTGTAAATTTGCACCGTTTTTTGATGATACACAACAAAACGACATAACAAAATACTAAAAAACAATGATTTACCCAATTATCACAGCCGAAGAGGCTGCCGAGTTTGTCCACAATGGCGACAACGTGGGAGTATCGGGATTTACCGCTCCTGGCTGCCCCAAGGCAGTAGCACCATGCATCGCTGCCAAGGCCCGTCGCGAGCACGAGGCAGGACGTGAGTTTAAAATCAACATCTTCAGCGGAGCATCGACCAACGACTTCATCGATGGCGAGCTCACCCGCGCCGAGGCTATCAACTACCGCACGCCTTACCAGTCGCATCCCGACCTGCGCAAGGCCATCAACAACAACAGCATCCATTACAACGACCGCCACTTGAGCGAGCTCTCGCAGGAGTTCCGCTATAACTACTACGGCAAGATGGATGTCGCCATCGTTGAGGCACAGAGCATCAGCGACGACGGTGAAATCGTGCTCGGCACCTCGGTGGGCTGCACCCCCACCTGGCTCATGTGTGCCGAGAAGGTCATCATCGAGCTTAACGACCAGTTGCCCGAGAGCATCCGTGGCCTGCACGACATCTACATCCCCCTCGACCCACCCAACCGCCGCGAGATACCCATCTACTCACCACACGACCGTGCTGGCTCACCCACAGCCCACGTTGACCCCAAGAAGGTGGTGGGCGTGGTCAAGACCTCGTTCCGCCTGGGCAAGGCCGATGCCTTCACTCCCGTAGATGACACCACTCGCAAGATTGGTCACAACGTGGTGCAATTCCTCATCAACGAGATGAAGAACAACCGCATCCCCAAGTCGTTCCTGCCACTGCAGAGCGGTGTGGGCAACATCGCCAACGCCGTGCTCGACAGCCTCGAGGAGAGCGACGAGATACCACCCTTTGAGGTATATACCGAGGTGATGCAAGACACCTTCGTCAAGCTGCTGCTCGACGGTCACTGCAAGTTTGTGAGCACATGCTCGCTCACCCTTGCCCACGACACTATGGACGAGTTCTTTGCCAACATCGACAAGCTGCACGACAAGGTGCTCATGCGCCCCAGCGAGATCAGCAACAACCCCGAGGTGATTCGCCGCCTGGGTGTTATCTCGATGAACACAGCCATCGAGGCCGACATCTTTGGCAACATCAACTCCTCGCACGTGAGCGGCACTCGCCTGATGAACGGCATAGGCGGCAGCGGCGACTTCACCCGCAATGCCTACACTAGCATCTTCATGTGCCCGTCAGTAAAGAAAGACGACTGCATCTCTACCATTGTGCCCATGTGCACACACATCGATCACACTATCCACAGTGCCGACATCATCGTCACCGACCAGGGTGTGGCCGACCTGCGTTTCAAGGATCCCGTGCAGGCCGCCGAGGAAATCATCGAGAAGGCTGCCCACCCGGTGTATCGCCCATTGCTGCGCGAGTACCTCAAGGCTTGCAAAATGGGGCATGTGATGCAAAACAACGAGATGGCACTCGCTTTCCACGTGGCCCTCGCGCGCGAAGGCGACATGCGCAAAGCCGACTTCACCGTGAAGTGATAGAGAAAAACAGAAAATAAAGGTAATAATACCTCCGTAACGATTATGGCATCCTAGACTGCTCTAGGATGCCTACTTTTTTATATCTCTATCTCATAGAGAAATAACGAAAAAATCGGACAAAAAGAACCGACCCTTTTTTCCGATTTTTATTGCAAGACGATAAAAAACGGACAAAAAGAACCGACCCCTTTTTCCGATTTTTATTGCAAAACGATAAAAAACGGACAAAAAGAACCGACCCTTTTTTCCGATTTTTGGGGGTGTAGTGTAAAATAACCTTAAATTATTTGCATTTTACCACCAAAGTATATTATCTTTGCACCGTGAATTTATTACGACTTAAATCTAAACAACCAACACACTTATGAATTACCTTAATCAGAGCGAGAGTGCTCAGCGTCGTGCCGAGCGCGACAGGGAGTTGACCCTTCTCTACTGTGAGATTTATGACAGCCTCAGGGCTAGTCGAGTGAAGAACATGCGGCGCGTGGCGCTCACGATGGCGCTGGCCAGCGGCAGCCCTAGGTATCATGTGGGTTTTGACCGAGCCTATATCGTGGTGGCCCAGCTGCTGCGCGACCGCGGCGCCATTGCCTTCAAGAGCAGCTACATCCGCGACATGTGGCTCGAAATCACTGCTCGTGTGGAGCGCTTGATGCAGGAGTGTCGCCTGTCGATAGCGCAGGCGGTGGAGCTTGTTCTCGAGCAGTGCCGCGCTTCTCGATTTTTCCTTGCTCCGGAACACGCGTGGGCCATCATCAAGCGTGAGTTGAGCAAGATGAACTGCCGCCGACCTTATGGCCGTGTTGCATAGTGGTTAACCATTTTCTACTAACTCAAATTAAGAAAAACACCCCATGAAAAACAATGTAATCACCATCTATATTGATTTTGACGAAGTGCTCAACTATGTGTATGCCCAGAGTGCCTGGCATGCCGCCTATCACGAGGGGATGCGTGTGCTCACCCCTGACAACCGTCGCATGCTGCTTCTTAAGCTCAAGGAGGGCTATGGCGACCTGCGCCAGCGCGTGATGGGCTATCTCACCAATGACAACTATAATCCTAACATAGAGTCGCGAAACATCATGATGACTTTTGCCTTCAGGCACAAGCAGCCTGCATCGATGGATGTAGCGCTGCACGACACTGTGGTGGCTCTACTGGCCCATTTTGTGATGATGCGTTTCTATGGCGAGATTGACCTGCGTGGCGCCCAGTATGGCAACAGCATCTTCTACCTGGAGTGGCGCCGCTACAAGTCGAAGCTGCTGCTTGCCTTTGCCCACGACGAGATTTGAGCTATCGCTTGACGGGAAAAAGAATGGCTTGACAGAGTTGCTGCTGCCAAGCCATTTATTATGTGCGTGTGGTTGAAGTGGATGTGTCATCGACCTATGTCATCGACTTGGTCCATCAGGTACTCGGCGCCTTCCCTGATTATTGCTTTTGCTCCATTCCTAAGGAACTCGTCGTTGATGGGAAGGTTTAGCGATGAGCCCTCGTTGTTGCCCTCGTTGCTGTCGTCATGAGGGGGTAGCACGTTGTTGTTGCTAGGCCGGTCGCCAAACATCCTGTCGCCAATCATGTCCATAAGTCCATCTACGAGCATGTCGTCGAGATTCTCGCCATCGAACGAGAGGAATTCTCCCAGTCCTATGGCATCTTGCACATACTTAGATATTAGCTCATTGATTTTCTCGCCTAGCTGGTCTTTGTTGAAGGTGAACACATTTCCCAGTATGCCCAGCGACACTCGTGTCTTCTCGGCTCCGGTGTCGATGTATCCAATGGAGAACAGACCGTAGTTGTCAACCTTCACATATTCATCCACAGCGCTGCGGATGAGCCAGGTTGAAGCTGTTTTCACCACTCCTCCTATGAGTCCGTTCATGTTGAAGTTATCGACGGTCTCGGTAACCCATGCTCGCGACACGTTAGTGATCTCGCGGCTGTGGTCGTCCTTCTTGGGGTTAGTGATGGTGAGGATAATGGCCAGTGCCGCCACCACGCCCAGTGTCACCCACAGTGCGGTGTGCCGCTTCTTGGGCTTGGCGGCTCGTGGCGTTTCAAGATGTGCTGCGCCTGCCATGCTGCTGTTCCACAGTGGTGGCACGGCAGCTCGTGGCGCCTCTTCTATTATCTCTTCATCACCATGTGAGGTAGAAGGCGAATATGCGAGCATGTCTCTGAGCTCGTCGATGTGAGCGGCTAGAGTCCAGTTGTCCAGGCCGTTGTGCCACACGGGTGTGTTGGCATCTATACCCATCTCACGGAGTTGGTCAATGGTGAAAGGCCCATGTTGTTCATCATTCTTAATAATAAAAAATTCCATAGTGCTTAAAACGTTTTTTTAAGTGAAACAAAATTTTAAAATAGATATGTATAGAATTTTTTGTTTTTTGTCGTTTCGAACTATTAGATGACCGCGAGGGGTGCAGGTTTAACCGTCAAAATACAAAAAGCGTGCCAATTTTAGTGAAAATTCATTTAGGTCGAGTTTTTATACATTTTGAAGTTGCGATTTGCTAGGATGAAAAAAACTTATTATCTTTGCGATGTGTAATTGCAGAGTAGAAATAATAACATTAAAACCAATACATTATGAAGAAATCACTGTTATCACAACTGGCGGCTTGCCTGGCGCTGGTGATGCTTGTGGGCGCAAGTGCCGAGGCGCAGACGGGCAAGATTCCATCCACACTCTCGGGCAAGGCGCGGGAGTATTACGTTGGTGCCCAGCAGGGCGACGAGTTCTCGATGGTGGCACTTGCCGTGTGCTACCAGAATGGCGACTGTGCGCCGCAAGACTGCGACATGGCTAGAGATTGGTACCAGCGGGCGGCCGAGAAAGGCAATGTCATTGCGCAGTACAACCTGGGTGTGATCTATGACGAGGGTACTTGCGTGCCACGGGATTATAACTTGGCGGCGTTGTGGTATGAGAGGGCAGCCTTGCAAGGCGACGCGCTAGCGCAGTGTGGCATAGGCAGCTGCTTTTTCAATGGCGAGGGCCGCAAGCAAGACTACAAGAGGGCGTTCTCCTGGTATGAGAAAGCTGCCCTGCAAGGTAATGCTGTGGGTCAGCGCTGCCTGGGCATCTGCTACGACGAGGGCAAGGGTGTGAAGAAGAACCAGAAGAAGGCCGCCGAGTGGTATCTCAAGGCTGCCGAGCAGGGCGACATCGATGCTCAATACAACTTGGGAGTGTTGTACTATGATGGCAAGGGCGTGAAGAAGAGCAAGAGCAAAGCCGCCGAGTGGCTAGGCAAGGCTGCCGCCCAGGGCGATGCCGACGCCGTGGAGCTGCTCCAGAAGATTACTAAATAGCCACTGCCAAGTAGTTGAAAAATAATTAGCAGAGCATCAAAATTTTGATACTCTGCTAATTATTTTTGTTCTAGAATGTTAGGTAGTAGAAACTACTAATGTGTCTCTCCCTATCCATTATTTGTATTTAGCCATGTCAAATCCCATGCGCACGCCGTTGTACTGGCTAGCGAGGGCGTTGATGGCGCTGTTGCCGCCGCTGGCGCTAAGGGCTTGAAGCACGCTGGTGAGCACCTTGGCCTCCATGGTGAATGACAAGCCATTGCCAACGCGGGTGACGAACATGGGAATCACACCTCCCGAGGTCTTCAAGTTGAGCTTGCCGCTGCTGGGGTCATAAGTGTAGGTGCCATTAAATGATGCACCCTTTAACACACCCTCGAAGTTGCCGTTCTGGTCAAAAGCAAAGCCAGTGTTGTTGCTTGCAAAGCCCAGGCTCTTGAAGGTGCTGTTGAGCTTCTGCTTGATTTGATTAGCAGCTGTGGCTCCCCCAGCGTTAACGAGCGAGCTCTGGTTGGTGAAGGAGCATCCTGGCTGGGCATATATCCAAGTGCCCACGAGGTCGTTCTTGTTGAGTCTTGCGTTTCCCACCACCATGTCGGTCAAGTTGCTAGAGGTGTTGTTGTCGGTAAGGAGCATGCCGCCGAGCAGTCCTCCGCCCGAGCCTGCCATGCCGCCAAGCACGCTACCGAGCACGCTGCCAAGCACATTGCCAGTGGTGTTAGTAGTGGTAGTAGTTCCCAATCCCAGCAGGTTGCCTAGCAGGCCACCATTGCCGCAGCTGCTCATCAGCAGCATTGCCGATAAAGCGATTGAATAGATAGTCTTTTTACCATAATCGTAGTGTTTTAAAGTTTATTTATAAATTAGTGTAAGCATTTAGATTATTTGTATTATTTTGCAAATGTAGTAAATAAATGTGAGAAAAGAATAAAAAATGCACTTTTTCATACTATTTTTTATTCATTCGCCTCTTTTTCGAGCCATTTTCTTGGCGTTTTCGCCAAAAACACCTACTTTTGCAGTCGCAAAAAATGACGAAATGAGGAAGTTTTTATTATCACTAGTTTTGCTGCTGGCATTCTCGGCGCTGCTTAGCGGCACTTTCACGGGGTGTAGAAGTGAGGAAAAGCCAGGCGACACCATCGACACGGCGGTTGTGAAGCCTCAGCAGCTCAAGTCGATGCCTGAAGAAGGTGACACCCTTGACGAGAAGACCGTCACGGGCACTGTGATTGACGGCTCGCAGAACATGGTGATTATGGAGACGCCAAGTGGAGACTCCAAGGAGTTTAACTACAATAGCGACAACTACGAGCCCAGCGACATGTATGACTGGGATTTGGACGAGAACAACAAGATTACAGTCACTTACGTTGAGCTTCAACCAGGAGTGGATAGCGTGATACGCATCGAGAAAGCCCAGTGAAGCGCATCGAGAGAGAAATGACAAAATACAGTGTGCGGTAGTAGCTCAGTTGGTAGAGCATCAGCTTCCCAAGCTGAGGGCCGCGGGTTCGAGCCCCGTTTACCGCTCAAGAGTTCAAAGCGCCGAGCATCAAGAGAAATTGATGCACGGCGCTTTGATTTGTTGGTGCCATCCTGCTTGCCTTAGTTTCTCATGGCATGAAGGTCTTATTTGCTGAAAATATTGCAGATGCCTCGATGGCACAAAATGTTTTTATCAGGTATTTTTCAAAAAGTGGTGTGAATAGAGAAAAACTTTTTGTTTTTTATGCGCTAATAGTCAAAAAAGTTGTATCTTTGAAAAAAAATATGCCAAGTGTGGTATAAACGCTTAGCGAGATTAACTTTTTTTAGGTTAAGTGTGTTAATATCGAAACATAAACATTATTAATCAAAATACTATTTATGAGACTAAAACTAACATTGCTTCTAATGCTCTTTTTGAGCCTGCCGGTGGCGGCTCAGACTGGGCTGCGAGGCATCGTGGTTGACTCAAGGACCAATGTGCCAGTGGTGGGTGCTACTGTGCTGCTCGACGAGCAGGGCGCCAGTGCCATCACCGGGCCCAGTGGCGACTTTGTCATCACCGATGCCAAGCCAGGAAACGACCGCCTGCTCATTCTCAACTACGGCTATCGCGACCTGGTGCTTGATGTCGTTGTTCTTAACGGCATCGATGACTTGGGAACTATCAAGCTGACTCCCACTTCTTCTACTATGGAGGACGAGAACACCGAGAATGCCGAGATAGTGCTCACCGAGTCGATGCTTGAGGACGAGGAAGGTAACGCCCAGCAAGTGGGGGCTCTCACCGGAGCTACCGACAACCCCTACTACAAGGCTACTAACTACAACTTCAGCACGATGCGTTTCCGCATTCGTGGTTACAACAATGAGTATAGCCAGACCTACATCAACGGCATCAACTTCAATGATGCTGCCCGTGGCAGGTTCAACTACTCGATGATTGGTGGTATGAACCAGGCCTTCAAGAGCCGTAGTGTGGGCTATGCCACCGAGGCTACCAGCTTTGGCTTTGGCGACATTGGTGGCGCTACTAACATCTTTACTCATGCCAAGGACTATGCCCCTGGATTCAGAGGCAGTATCGCCTACACTAACAGCAACTATCGCTGGCGTGGCATGATAACCTATAGCACAGGCTTGAACAAGCACGGCTGGGCGATGACCCTGAGCGCCATAGCCCGCTATGCTGGCGAGGGCATTATCCCTGGCTCGTTCTACAATAGCTGGGGAGCCTTCTTGGCATTGCAAAAGGTGATTAACTCGCAGCACTCGGTGTCGCTCACCGTGTTTGGCGCACCCACCAAGCGTGCCAGCAATGCCGCCACCTTTGAAGAGGCTTATAATCTTGCCGGCAACAACCTCTATAATGTGAACTGGGGTTGGCAAGAGGGCAAGAAGCGCAATGCTAAGGTGGTGAACTCCTTTGATCCAACAGCCATCTTGAGCTGGTTGTGGACACCCAAGACTGGAGTGTCGCTCAACACTGGTCTTGCTTTCCACAAGTCGTTTTATGCCTCTAGTGCCCTGAACTGGTACAACTCGCGCGACCCTCGTCCCGACTACTACCGCTATCTCCCGTCTTATTATGCTACCACCAGTCCTGAGACTGCCGAGCTCTTTGAGTGGGAATGGCTCAACATGGAAGAGAAGCGTCAGCTCAACTGGGCAAACCTGTATCAGGTGAACTATCTCAACAACTTGGAGACTGATAATGGCGGCGAGGACAAGGGCTCGAGCTATGTGATTGAGAAGCGCCACAGCAACCAGTTTAACTGGATGCTCAGCAGCAACCTCAACATGAGAATCTCGCCAGTGCTCTCGTTGCAGGGAGGAGTGAGTGCCAACTATAGCCGTTCGTCTTATTTCAAGACGATGAAAGACCTGCTGGGCGGACGCTACTGGCTCGACGTGGACCAGTATGCCGAGCGTGATTTCCCTGGCGACGCCGAGATGCTCCAGAACGACCTGGAGAATCCTAACCGCCGCATCCTCAAGGGCGACCGCTTTGGCTATGACTATAACATCAACTCCATCACTGGCCGCTTGTGGTTGCAGAATGTGGTGAACCTCAACAAGTTTGACATTAACTATGGCGCTCAGGTGAGTGCTACCACCTTCCAGCGCGACGGTAAGATGCGCAACGGTCGTGCCCCCGAGAACTCTCTGGGCAAGGGCAAGAGCCACAGCTTCATCAACTATGCTGTGAAGGCAGGCGTCATCTTCAAGATTGATGGCCGCAACAACATCCAGGCTCATGCCTACTATGGCACCCGTGCTCCTGAATACTACAATGCCTATATCTCGCCACGCATCAAGGACGATGTGATTGCCAACCTCAAGAGCGCCCGCATCCTCTCGGGCGACATAGGCTATGTGTGGAACTATCGCAGGTTCATGGGCTCAATCACTGGCTTCTGGACCGAGTTCTGGGACATGACCGAGAGAACTTCGTTCTATGACGACTACAATAGCACCTTCGTCAACTATGCCCTCACAGGCGTGCGCAAGGAGCATAAGGGCGTGGAGATAGGCGCTGCCTACAAGATCACTCCCTCGCTCACCCTCAACGCCGCGGCTACCGTTGCCCGCTATCAGTACAAGAACCGCCCACTAGGAACTCGCAGCTTTGAGAATGGCTCGGTAGAGGACGTTACTCAAACCGTCTATCTGAAGAACTTCTATGTGAGCGGCACACCGCAAGAGGCTTACAGCCTGGGCATCAACTGGAGCGCGCCTAACATGTGGTTCTTTGAGATCAATGGCGTGTGGATGAACCGCTCTTATGTTGACCTCTCGCCCATTCGCCACGAGGTGCTTCCCGAGCTCTACACCGTGGCTAGCAGCGAGCAGGAGCTCATGCAGATGATGCAGGACATTGGCAAGCAAGAGAAGCTCAACGAGGCCCTTGTAATCAACATGAGCATAGGCAAGGTGATATACCTGAGCCGCTCGTCGTCGCTCAACCTCAACCTGAGTCTTAACAACTTGCTTAACAACACCAATATCCAGACTGGTGGTTATCAGCAAGGTCGTTTTGACTACAAGAACTACACCACAGCCAAGTTCCCCAACAAGTATTACTACGCGCAAGGTTTCCGCATGTACTTGAACGTGGGAGTGAGATTCTAAGCACACACATTTTTATATATATTGAAATAATCAAAAATAAGATATACACTATGAAACGTTTTAATTTATTCCTAAATGCAATGTTGCTCTTGCTCGTGGCTGTGGGATGTAACGAAGACTTCGACACTCCACCCATGGTGGTGCCTCACGCCGAGCATCAGGCTAACATGACCATAGCCGACTTTAAGGCTAAATACTGGCAGGACGGTCGCAACTTCATCGACACCTGTAAAGAAGACACCTACATCCATGGGTGGGTCACCAGTAGCGATGAGGAGGGTAACATCTACAAGTACCTCTACATCCAGGACGAGACCGCAGGCATAGGCATCTCGATAGATGCTAACAGCATCTACAACACCTATCGTGTGGGTCAGGAAATTGTCATCAGCATGAAAGACTTCTGGATTGGCAAGTATAATGGACAGTACCTCATTGGTAAGCCCGAGTGGTATGCCGCACAGAGTGTGTGGGAGGCTGGCCGCATGACGCTTGACCTGTTCAACGAGCACGTAGAGCTTAATGGACTTCCCAACACCGACCGCATCACCCCTGTAGAGGTGGAGATTGCCGACGTGGTGGGACATAGCGACCGCGAGACACAGCTCAAGTATCAGGGACAGTTTGTGGTCATTCGCAACGTGGAGTGGGAAGCTGCCGATGGCGTCACTACCTATAGCGAGAGTGCCTCGTCAACAACACGCAACATCAAGGATGAGGATGGCAACGTGCTGGGCGTGAACAATAGCAACTATGCCAACTTCCGCAGCGAGATACTGCCAGTGGGCAAGGGCGATGTGCAGGGTATCCTCTACATGACCGGCGACGACAAGTGGGGTCTCTACCTGCGCGACACCCGCGACTGCATGGGATTCTCTAACGATACCAAGGGCTACATCAACGACCCATGGACGGTGCCCGAGGCTGTAGAGCTGCAGAACTCTGGCAAGAAAGGCTGGGTAACGGGCTACATCGTGGGAGCTATTGCTCCAGGTGTTAGCGAGGTGACCAGCAACGACGACATTGAGTGGGGCGCTCCCGCCACCCTCGACAACACTCTCGTCTTTGCCGAGAATGCCGACGTTAAAGACTACACCCAGTGCATTGCCGTGGCTCTGCCACAGGGCTCTAGCTTCCGTCGCGACGCCAGCTTGAGAGACTTCCCCGAGCTGCTTGGCACTCAGGTGTGGGTTAAGGGAACTCTCGCCACCTTCATGGGCATGCCTGGCATCACCGACAACAGCGGCTCTATCGATGAGTATAAATTGTCGGTAATGACCGGTGGCGTAACCGAGCTCAACGAAGACTTCGAGAAATGCGTCAAGAACGGCTCTATGCCCGACGGATGGCGACTCGTCAAGACAAAGGGTGACAAAGACTGGTACATCGACGAGTTCGACAGCAACAAGTATGCCTCAGTCACTGGCTACAGCGGCAAGCAGCCTCCATTCGACGCTTGGCTCATCACTCCGGCTCTCGACATCAAGAACGCCGGTCGCAAGGAGTTCAGCTTCATGAGCAAGGTGCGCTACTACCGCTCTACCGACCCCATTGAGGTTTACCTCATGACCACCAACGACCCAGCTACCGCCGAGCTCATCAAGCTCAACCCAACACTGGCCACAGCTGCCGAGGGCGGGCAGAGCGACTTCATCACCTCGGGCACCATCGACCTGAGCGAGTTTGAAGGCACTTACTGCATTGGCTTCCGCTATGTCGCCGAGCAACAGTCTAACTACACCACTTGGCAAATCGACAACGTGAAGTTCGGCGGCAAGGCCTTGCTCCAGACTATCGACGACTTCGAGACCATGAACGGCGGTGAGACCACAGCTCAGCAAGGCTGGACCACGCTCACCTCGACTAAGGGCTGGACTGCCAAGAACGCCGCTCTGCTCAAGGGTGGCAACACCGACGCTCCCCCCGTCTTTGCCATGATAGGCAAGAAGGCCGATGGCAGCGACAACTGGGCTTATGCCACTTACCTCAACGGCAACGTCAACAGCACTGGCATTCTCACCTCGCCAAAGTTTGTGGGTGGTATCAAGACTCTCACATTAAACTATGGCTACACGCTCAGTGAGAGTAATGGAGTGAAGTTCTATGTCATCTTCTATGACCAAGACCCGGAAACCACTTCTCAGAACCCCATCAAGTCGTTTACTATCTCAAATCCTGGAGCCGCTCAAAAGACTGCTTATCAGGAGACCCTTGACGTAAACATCTCTGGCGACTGCTACATTCAGATAGTCCCCGCCAGTCCTAGCAATTCCACTAGCAACAAGGACCGCTTCGCCATCTGGAACATCACGTGGGAGAAGAATTAATCTGAAAAGCTGGATTATTCCTAAATAAATTATCAAGGCACGCCATCGAGCTCGATGGCGTGCCTTGTTTTTAATGAGCATTGATCCTGAATCATTGTTGTCCTACAAAACAAAGGGTGTCGCCGCTGGCGACATTTTTTGCTTCAAGAGCAATTCGGTGAACAGTTACGTTCGTGCGTTGATTAATCGTGCCATTGGGTCACTTTGCCGGTGGCGAGGGTGGCTTGCACGTCGATGAGGCGCTGGTTGCGGCTGCCGCGGAAGCGCAGATGGGTGTCGCGCTCGGCCATCACAAAGGGGCTATCGACGAGCACATCTAGCTCTTTAACAGCTTGCAGGAGCCTGGGCTGCTGCATCACTTGTTCCCACGTGTAGCCAGTGTAGCACCACACGTTGTAGCCTGTCTCGCGCTTGATGCGGCTGATGAGGCGGGCCAGCGGTTCGGGCTGTGCCAGCGGGTCGCCACCCGAGAAGGTGACAGGTGCTTCGTTATAGGCGATGACCTCCATGAGCTCGTCGAGCGTGCGCTGCTCACCGCCGTCCATGCGCCACGACTCTGGGTTGTGGCATCCAGGGCAGTGATGACGGCATCCCGCCAGGTAAATTGATGTCCTCAACCCCGGACCATCCACACTGGTTCCTTCCACAATATGTAAAACACGCAATTTATCCATTTAGCTGACGAGCTGACGAGAAAACAAGAAGACAAGAAGACAAGAAGACAAGAGAACAAGAAGACAAGAAGACAAGAGAACAAGAAGACAAGAGGACAAGAGGACGAGAGAACGAGAGAACAAGAAGACGAGAGAACGAGAGAACGAGAGAACGAGAAGACAAGAAGACAAGAGAACGAGAAGACGAGAAGACAAGAAGACAAGAAGACAAGAGAACAAGAAGACAAGAGAACGAGAAAACGAGAAAACAAGAAAACAAGCTGACGAGCTGACAAGAAACAAGCAGACAAGGCAATGGGTTGAGAGTGGTGGTGATACCTATAATCTCAACACTGTCTTCCATAAACGATAAACGAATCTCGTTCCCCGTTTCACCTTACTTATGCACCACACGGTCGCGGAGCTCGGCGAGCTTGCCGCTGTTCCAGCGGTCGGTGGTTCCCACCAGGTAGCCGGTGATGCGCTGCAGCTTGTCGATGTTGTGGCCGTGGCATTGCGGGCACTCGGTGAGGTTGTCGCTGGCGTCCTCATAGCCGCAGTCCATGCACCGGTTGCGGTTGTGGTTGACCGACCCGTAGCCAATGTTGTACTTGTGCATCAAATCGACGATGTCCATGATAGCCTGTGGGTTGTGGGTGGCGTCGCCGTCAATCTCTACATAGAAGATGTGTCCGCCGCCAGTGAGAGCATGATAGGGAGCCTCCACCTCGGCTTTGTGCTTAGGGCTGCACTTGTAATAGACGGGCACATGGTTGCTGTTAGTGTAATAAATCTTGTCGGTGACACCGGCAATCTCTCCAAAGTCCTTGCGGTCGCGGCGTGTGAACTTGCCTGCCAGTCCCTCGGCCGGTGTGGCAAGCACGCTGTAGTTGTGCTTGTACTGCTCGCTGAACTCGTTGACGCGCTCGCGCATGTGACCAATGATTTTCAGTCCCAGCTCCTGGCTCTGCTGGCTCTCGCCGTGGTGCTTGCCGGTGAGGGCTATCAGGCACTCGGCCAGCCCTATGAAGCCAATTCCCAGCGTGCCCTGGTTGATGACGCTCTCGATGGTCTCGCATGGCTTTAGGTTCTCGCAGCCATTCCAGAGCTGGGTCATCAGCAGCGGGAACTGCTTGGCCATCGCCGTCTTCTGGAAGTTGAAGCGGTCGTCGAGCTGGCGCGCGGTGATGTCGAGCACGTTGTCGAGACGGCGGAAGAACTCCTTGATGCGCTCCTGCTGGTTCTCGATATTCATGCACTCGATAGCAAGGCGCACGATGTTGATAGTAGAGAATGAGATGTTGCCGCGGCCAATACTCGTTTTAGGGCCAAAGCGGTTCTCAAACACGCGGGTGCGGCATCCCATTGTTGCCACTTCATATTTGTAGCGCTCGGGGTCGTTGATGTCCCACTGCTCATGGTAGTTGTAGGTGGCGTCGAGGTTCACGAAGTTAGGGAAGAAACGCCGCGCAGTGACCTTGCAGGCGAGCTTGTAGAGGTCGTAGTTGGGATCCTCGGGCAGGTAGCTCACGCCACTTTTCTTCTTCCAGATTTGGATGGGGAAGATGGCGGTGGAGCCGTTGCCCACGCCCTCCCAGGTGGAGTGCAGCAGTTCGCGGATGATGCAGCGTCCCTCGGCACTGGTGTCGGTGCCGTAGTTGATGGAGCTGAACACCACCTGGTTGCCGCCGCGGCTGTGGATGGTATTCATGTTGTGGATGAAGGCCTCCATCGACTGGTGTACACGACCTGCAGTGCGGTTGATGGCGTGCTGCAGCACGCGCTCGCGACCTTTCAGGCCATCGAGGGGACGCATGATGTAGTCATCGATTTTGTGCTCATACATGTCGCTGTAGTCCTCGCCGTTGATGTCCTCAAGTATCTTGACCTCCTCGATGAAGGCCTTGCGCACGAAGGGTGCCAGATAGAAGTCGAAGGCGGGGATTGCCTGGCCGCCGTGCATCTCGTTTTGCGCCGTCTCCATCGAGATGCAAGCCAGCACGCTTGCCGTCTCGATGCGCTTAGCCGGCCGCGACTCGCCATGTCCGGCCCAGAAGCCACCGTTCAATATCTTGTCGAGAGGGTGCTGCACGCAGGTGAGGCTCTTGGTGGGATAGTAGTCCTTGTCGTGGATGTGGAGATAGTTGGCCTGCACTGCCTCGCGTGCCTCGTCGCTGAGCAGGTAGTCATCGACAAAAGGCTTGGTGGTCTCGCTGGCAAACTTCATCATCATGCCAGCCGGCGACTCGGCGTTCATGTTGGCGTTCTCGCGAGTGATGTCGTTGTGCTTGGCATTGATAATTTCGAGGAACATGTCGCGGGTCTTGGCCTTGCGGGCCACGCTGCGCTTGTGGCGATAGTTGATGTAGCATTTTGCCACTTCCTTGCGTGGGCTCTTCATCAGCTCCATCTCCACCATGTCCTGAATGCCTTCCACGCTCATCTGGCTCTTGCCTCGCGCGCCAATGTGGTCGGCGATGCGCTGAATGAGCGCCTCATCGTCGCCGGCTTCGGTGGCGAGCATGGCCTTGCGTATTGCCGCCTTGATTTTCTCCTCGTTGTAACCAACAATTCGTCCGTCACGTTTTACTACTGTCTGTATCATTGTTCTATTAAAGAAGTGTGTTTAATATATAAATAGGTGGTGTAAGTTAATATGCAATAGTCGCTGCGCACAAAAAGCCCAATTTAGATAAAATGCTCACGCTCGGTTATCGCTAAGCAAGCTTGCGGCAACTCTCGCTTAATGGCATTTTTCTCGGGCTTTATCAGTCTCTTTTTTTGTTTTGCAAAACTACAAAAGGTTACAGAAACGGCAAAATTATTTTTCAAAAATTTATCAACAAATTTTCGTTTTGGAAAACAATTTTAGATTAATAAAAATACAGATGGTTGATAATTAGTGTGATAGAATTTTTTTTGGAAAACTTTCGTGACAAACTTGTTTGCTAAAATTGATTTTTTAATTATTGTTGAACTATAAAGCAGTGGGGTCGCCGCAGGCGACAGGTTAGTGGTTGTTATGTGCTCCCCCCTTGACACTTTTTCCACTCGCTATGGCTCGCTTCACAAGTGCCAAAGGGGGTTACTAAGAGGTCAGCCTTCGGCTGAGGCTGCAATCGGCCTCCCAAAATGAAACAATGGGGTCTGACCCCGTTGTTTCATTTTTTAAAATATTGCTGTCCTGTAAAATCAGTGGGGTCGTCGCTGGCGACAGGTTAGTGGTTTCACTATCGACGTCAAAAGGGTTAATAAGTAAGTCATGTCGGAGACATGGCGATGTGCGAAACACATTGTGCGTTCAAGCTCGGAGAGCTTAGGCACGCTGTGTGTGTAAGACGAGACCTCATGGCTGCACTTCGGTAGATGTGCAGTAGTGGCGTGTAAATGAGCTCATTATACTACTGCCGCACATCTAACGACGTGCGACCAGCATATTGTCATCTGTCACACAGTGCAACCCATCGCTTTGCGATGTGTCGCACAATGTGTTTCGCACATCTTCAAGTCTTCGACTTGCTAAATAATACACAAAGTAAGCCCCTTATAGATAGAAGAACGATTAATCACAGGCACTCACAATGTTATAACGATTTCAAATAGTTTTATCGGACACTAATAAATAATTAGTTTAATTCGCATAATTCGCCGTTTTATCCCAAAAATGAACAAAGCAAAAAAATAAATTCTTGATTTTCAGTAGCTAAAAATTAGTTTAATTCGCATAATTCGCCGTTTTTATAGTGGACTCAGTTTTAAATAAAAAAGTGCGGAGCACCGAGATGCTTCGCACTATAGTTCGTGTTGATAGTGAGGTGGCTATTGCCAGATGCTGGTGTTGAGTGTGGCCTCCACTTCATCTTCGATGTCGTCGGGCAAGTTGCAGAAGAAGTCGATGCCCGTCCTTCGCTCAAGCTCGTCGATGGTGATCATGCAGCTTTGCAGTGTGGTGGAGTTGCAGGCGCTGTTGATTTGCTCGGTCCAGTAGGCCATGGCCTGATATTGGCCGTTCTTGAGTCGCAGCACTGCCATGTACCAGTAGCGCGGAATGGGGAGCGAGCCAGTGATGTTCACGCCATACTTGCTCTGCACCTCGCTCTTGGGAATCAGGCCCGAGGTGGTGGTGCCGTTGAGTGTGACGTTGCCAATGGTAGCGCCCTTGCACACATAGAGCGTGTCGCGGAAGTTGTTGTTGTAGCCCCAGTTCTGCACCTTGCCTTCCATGCGCTGCCACAGGCCAGCGTTGTGGGCCTGATATTGCGGGTGGATGTTGCTGGTGATGAAGGTGTCGTAGTTCTGGTCCTCGGTAGTCTGTCGGTCCTCGCTGGCGCAGATGTGTCCGCGTGCAAAGAGCACCATGTTATTGCCATCAAGGTTGGTGGTAGATGTTGTGTAGTTGCCACGAGTGTATTCGTTAGTTTGCACTTGGTAGGCAGTAGGCACATACTCGTCGGGGTGGAATGTGCTGGTGGTGCGCCCTACGTTGTTGTTAGGCACGCCAGCATGCATGGTGAAGCACGTCCAGCGGTTGGCGCGCTGGCTCTTGTCGAGTTCTAGCGATAGCGAGATGCCGCGGTCGCTAGTGGCATGCACCACTACCATGCTGTTGCTGCTGGTGCTGATGTGAGGATACTCGATGCGCCAGGCTTGGCTGTAGGTGGCGCTAGAGCTGGTGGCCGTGATGCCCGACTCGGGAATGTTGTAGGAGGTCTCTTTCCAGTTGGCGTTGGCATTGTTATCTACCACTTCCTCGAGGGTGTAGATGGCGGTAGCCACGGGGCTCGACTGGCCGTCTTTCACGGCTATGGCCTTGAGGGTCATGTTAAAGCCCACCATCACCGTGATTGATTGATAGGCATGATTGTGATAGTGGCTGGTGGTGGGCGTGGTGCCGTCGGTGGTGATGTAGATGTCGCAGCCTGCCGGCGCAGTGGCAATCACCTCGGTGGGTGTGGTGAACACGGTGCCCGAGGGATGGCTGAAGGTGGGCATGTCGATGCCCGAGGGATGCTCATTGTTGAGCAAGAAGCTGTAGAGAATGGTGATGTCGGCAGCGGTGACCGAGCCATCGCCGTTGATGTCGCTGGTGGCCAGATAGGTCTCGTCGCCATTGAGCATGTAGTTGTAGAGGGCTGTCACATCGGCAGCGGTGACTGCGCCGTCGCAGTTCACGTCGAGCAAATCCTCGTTGTGTGGCACATACTCGTAGGTCACCGTCATCGTGAAGAGGCTGTTGCCACTGGTGCCGGTGAAGGTGACGAGGCTGGTGCTTCCACTCCAGTAGGTGTTTCCGCTGTCGAAGCCCGCCGGGCTGGCGGTGAAATTCTGCCTAGCGTAGAAGCCGTTGAAATCTACGCGCGTGATGGTGGCTCCTTCATCGGCTTTAAAAGCAAACTTGTTGCCACTGGTGGTGTAGAAAGTGTACTGCCCGTTGTAGTAGGTGGAACGTGGCGAGGTGCTTAGTGGCTGGAAGGTGATTTCGCCCAGCTTAATCTCGTCGCTCAAATAGGTGGGATTGTTGCTGGTGGGGGTGGGTAGGCCCATTGCAGCCAGTGCCTCGGGGCTGCTGAAGTCGAAGGTCACGGTGCGCGTCTCGGCATTTGCCGCCAAGCAAGCCAAGCAGGCAAGCATCGTGAGCAGGTAAAGTCGTTTAATCATAAGCTTTATGTTTTAGTTATTGTTATGTCAATGTCTTTTGCCAAGCAAAACAGAAAAGTCGTGCAAGTTACAATTTTTTTTTGTTTTGACCAAAACATTGGCCCTAATGTGGCGAAAAAGGCACCTATTTGCCAGGAATTTGACGGGAAAACCGTTGATGAGAAAAAGAAATTGGTTGAATATAATGTGTTTCTCACTTATCTTGCGTCACAAATCATTGAAAATGCTTAAAAATTAGGTGCAAGTTAAAGATTTTCACTAATTTTGCATGACATTTTCCTGTAAACAGATAAATCCAAACAATATGAAGAAATTATTTTCAGTTTTGCTTGCCGCCACCCTGTGCATCGGTGTGGGGTGGGCTGCCGACGAGACCATCACGTTCTCTGCCCAAGGATATACAAATGGGCAGGAAATAACCACAGTGAATGGGACGAATTTCACTATTACGTTTAATAAAGGAACTAATAGTAATGCACCAAAGTATTATGATGCGGGGCAGGCAATTCGTATTTATGGTGGAAATAGTTTTACTGTTTCTTCTACTAAGACAATTAATAAAATTGAATTGACATTTGCCTCAGGTGGTGATTCAAATGCAATCACACCCGATGTCAACACCTACTCTAATGGAACCTGGACAGGAAATGCCACTTCGGTGAAGTTTACAGTTGGAGGAACATCGGGCCATAGGCGACTTGCTTCTGTTGCTGTGACATATCAAGCTCCCGCTGCCACCGTTGAGGCCCCTGTGCTTACCGATGAGTTCACCTTCTGGCCAGTGATGAACGATGAGCCTAGCGCGCAGGTGACGATTACTCCCGCTGCTGGCAACACGGTGCGATATACTACCGATGGCAGCGCGCCCTCTCGCACCAATGGCACAGCAATCACTGCTGCTACGACTATCACAATCGGTGCCACCACCACGGTGAAGGCCATCTCTTATGTGGGAACACAGACCAGCGGCGTGGTGAGCAAGACCTACACCCTGGGGCCGACGGTCACTGGCATCTCGGCATTTAAGAATGTAGCGAGCGGCACCACGGTTCGCCTGTACCTGCCCGACAACTACAATGCTCGCACGCTATATTATAATGGCAGTAAGAAGCAGGCGTTCGTGCGCGACAAAACAAGTGCCATTTGCATCTATAATGTAACAACTAATCCCACTCTCAAGCATGGTCAGCACATTGCCGGGTGGATTATAGGCACCTACACCGAGTATAACGGTATGCCCGAGTTCACGGCATAGCCGGCAACCAATAGCTGTTACCTCGTTATCGCCGACCCCGTCACCGAGAGCGAGGTGGAGCCAGCCGAGATTGATGTCGACGACTATAGTGGCAAAATCGCCGACTGGGTGACTGTCAAGGACTTGAAGATGGGCGAGAGTGCCATTGTGCCTTACAACTATTACAACCTTGATGGCAATAGTTATTACGAAGAACCCTACAGCGGTGCCCTCTACGACATCACGGGCATTGCCTATCCCTATAATGACGCTCGCCAGGTGGCTCCCATCTACGAGAATGGCTTCCGCCCCATCACCTATGTGGTAGATGCCTTGCAGAACTTCGTGAGCCCTACAGCTGCAATCTCTAATGCCCAGGTAAGGCTCAAGCGCTACCTGCCATCGCAGGGCTGGAGCCTGCTCACTGTGCCCTTTGAGGTAGAAGGCTTTGAGGGCGACGTGCTGGAATACACTGGCGTAACGCTCGGACAGGTGGGTGCTTATGAAATGAACGGTAACACCTATCCCATTCAAGGCGGAGTGATGCACTTCGAGGACTATTATGGCAACCTGCAGCCAGGCATCCCCTATCTTGTGAAACCCTACTACTCGCAACAGGAGATGACCGTGAGCGGTGTTACGCTCAGCGGCGATGCTGCCGGCTCGGTGACATTCTCGCTGGGTGCTCAAAACGCTCCTGGCGTGGGCTTGCTGGCCAATGACACGCCCGCCTATGTGGGTGATTACACGCTGGTTGGAACCTATTCGCCTGCTACTTTGCCTAAAGATGAGGCGACAGTTAAACTCATCGATAACAACACCTTAAGTTGGACATCGCTCATCGATGACACCGATATTGCTGGCACCGAGGCTTATATCACTATTCCCGATGGCGCTGGCGTGAAACTTGACTTGGGAGGCAACGAGGTTGTTACGGCAATCAACGACATTCACCTCGACAACAACGCTCCTAAGGATGCAGTAATCTATAATATCTTAGGAATCAGGCTTGATCGACCGCTCGGTGAACTGCCGCCAGGTGTATATATTGTGAATGGTAAAAAGATTGTTAAACGTTAAGCGCTAGAGGAGGACACTACAATGAAGAGAATACTATTTGTTGCCCTCGTGGGCTTGATGACAATCGCCACCGCAATGGCGGCTATCGACAACACTCCAGTGTCGATGACAATAACATTGAAAAACGACCAAGTAGTTACCTATAGCGCCACCAACATGGACTCGGTGCGCTTCGTGGGCGGGCGATTTGGCGACACCGGTGCCATAGGTATGAAAATCTACCTCAAAGGCTCAACACAAAGCGTCGATTACCTCTACTCGCAAGTGCAGAGCGTGACTTATGACTCACAACCAGTGGTCTCGGGCAATGTGTTCACACGCGTCACCAGCACCTCGCAACTCGTGGCCGGCAAGAGGTATATTCTTGTGTATGAGGAAACTCCTGCCGTGATGGGAGCGATAAGCAGCAATTTTGGACTCTCGGTAACAGGCAGTGATAATTTTAGTTATAACAATGGCGTTGTTGAGTTGACCGAGGGCACAGCGGCTAAAATCTTGACACTTGGCGGAGCTGCCGGTGCTTGGACTTTAGAATTGGATGGCATTTTGTTGGGACATTCTTCAGGTAATTTGTTCTCAACAAATGGGACTAACACTACTTGGACTATAACATTTGGTGAAAATGGAAATGCCGTGATTAATAATGTTTCTGATAAAGAATATTTTATTAGGTATAACAAGAACTCTGGTCAAGAACGTTTCTCTTGTTACAAAGGTACACTAGAGGATGTTTATCTCTATGTGGAGGATGTCAGTGCGGCAAGCACTGTGGCGGCTCCCACATTCTCGCCTGCCGGCGGCACTTACACCTCGGCACAGAATGTGACCATCAGCACCACTACAGCCGGCGCCACAATATATTACACCACCGACGGCAGCACACCATCAAGCAACTCCGCAGCTTACTCTACACCTATACCAGTGAGCAACAACATGACCATCAAAGCCATCGCAGTCAAGGACGGCGTGTCGAGTACAGTGGTTACGGCAACCTATATCATCAGCTCTGGCGGCGACAACAACGTGAACGCCAACTGGAACATCTCGGGTAGTGGAATTCCACTGTCGAAGGGCGACCCCACATTCACCAACCAAAGCACCGATGACTATGCATGGCGACTCGAGTATCCGCACATCAACACCGCAAGCGGCAACCAGCGTGTGGTGAAAGCTGTGAGCACCTACGGCATAACCTACTCTGTTGAATGGGACAACAACAAGATTGCTAACCGATGGACTTGCTACACCATGTGCGCAAAGAACAATGCAACTAATGTGAACCGAAAAGATGCTTTCAAGGCTGATGAGGCCGTTACTGTATCACCATCTGATTCATATACCAATAGCAGCACTTATTCACGTGGTCATTTGTGTCCAAGTGCCGATAGAGTAGCTTCAAGAGACCAGAACAGTCAGACGTTCTATATGACAAACATGCAGCCGCAATATCAGAATCATAATAGTGGCGTGTGGTCTACGCTCGAAGGCTACGTGAGGAGCAAATGGCAACCTACCAACAACACCGACACCCTCTATGTGGTTAAAGCCGCGACAATCGAAGATGTGACTCTCAACAACACGTCGAGCATAGGTATTATCAACACCACAACCGATTCTCAGGGACACACATTAGTAGTGCCCAAGTACTTCTATATGGCGTTCTTGTATTACGACAAATCGGCTAATTCTTACAAAGCTTTCGCCCTATGGACCGAGCATCTAAACAGCAACAATCCCAGTGCCGCTACGGTAATCAGCAACCGCATTTCAATCGACGAGCTGGAGCGACGCACCGGCATCGACTTCTTCTGCAACCTGCCCGACGACATAGAAGCTGCCGTAGAGGCCTCAGCAACCTACTGGGACCACAGCAGCAACTAGCGCCAGAGGCAAACCCATAGTCCATGTAGGGACAAGGCACGCCTTGTCCGCACCCAGCATGGACGCGCGGTGCCATGTCCGCACCCGGCGTGTACGCGCGGTGTCAATGTAGGGACATGGCGTGCCATGTCCGCACCCGGCATGCAACACATTATTATCTTATAATCTAAAAAGCATTTATGGAGCTTCCCAAGCGAAAATCCCCGCGTGCCAAATGGTATGACTATGCCGGAGGCATGTATTTTGTCACTGTTGTAACAAGCGCTAGGCAACATTATTTTGGTTCGATCAACAATGGAACGATTAGTCTTACCACTCTTGGGCTGTGTCTTGATTATGAATTGAGAAACTTACAAAATCATTACAGGTATGCGACATTGCTTAATCATGTTGTTATGCCCAACCATTTTCATGCTATAATATATATTAATGAAGACCTGCTGCCAAGCACCCTAAAGTCAATAAAAGAAGTAGAAGAAGCTATTAGCCCATTAGAGAAAGCCCATCTTTCAAAAAGCTGGTTGTCAACAGTGGTTGGAGGAGTGAAGTCGTTCGTCACAAGATATGCCAACATCAATGGTATTGCCTTTTCTTGGCAAAAGCGATTTCATGATCATATAATTAGAGGAAATGCCGATTATAATCTCATTTCTAATTATATTGACAATAATGTCGAGAATTGGAATATTGATTGTTTTAATGAATGATTGGATTTCAGTTTTTTTGGGGGGGTAGGAAAATGGTGTTGTCGCTGGGCGGACAAGGCACGCCTTGTCCCTACATGGTCCATCGCGTCCAGGCTGGGCGGACAAGGCACGCCTTGTCCCTACAATCTTTTTTTCATTTTTTTGTGCTAAAAAGGGGGCTGTTTCAAGAAAAAGTAGTATTTTTGGAAATTAATTGATAATATGCCCGAAATATAAACACAAAACACATAACTATCTATGAAGAAATTATTGTTTGCCGCATTGGTGGCAATGGTTTTATTACCAGCGATGAGTGCGCAGAATGATGTGCAGCAAGAGAAGCGTTACAAGATGTATGGCGTGATGTTCTACAACCTTGAGAACCTGTTTGACACCATCAACTCCAATGGCACCTACGACCTGGAGTTCTCGCCCAACGGTGCTCGGCAGTGGGACGGCCGCAAGTACTGGATGAAGATCCACAACATGGCCTACGCCATCTCGCAGATGAAGACCGACGCCACGCCCTACGGGCCAGCCATCATTGGCGTGAGCGAGATTGAGAACGAGACGGTGCTCAAGGACATCTGCCGCGACCCGCAGGTGCGCGACTGGCACTTGCAAGTGGCTCCCTATCACGACAGTCCCGACCGCCGTGGCGTGGATGTGGGCGTGCTCTACAACCCGCGCTTCTTCCGTGTGCTTAACGTCACCAACCAGCGCCTTAGCGAGGAAGACTTCGACCGCGCTCGCAAGGAGGCCGACGATGACCGCAAGCTCGACTATGAGTGGAACGAGAACTTCCGCACCCGCGACCAGATGTGCGTGGTGGGCTTGCTGGCCGGCGACACCGTGGCAGTGATTGTGAACCACTGGCCGTCGCGCCTGGGTGGCCAGGAGGCGTCGAGCCCCAAGCGTGAGGCTGCGGGCTACATGTGCCGTCGCACCATCGACTCGCTGGTGAATGTGCATGGCGACAACATTGGCATCATCTTCATGGGCGACCTCAACGACGACCCCATGGACAAGGCATGTGCCGAGGCGGTGGGCGGCAAGCGTCACATCGATGACGTGGATGAAACCGACGAGATGTTCAACCCCTTCTGGAATGTGCTTGCCAAGGGCGTGGGCACACTGGCCTACCGCGGCCAGTGGAACCTCTTTGACCAAATCATGATCAACGGCTTCTTCACCAAATACCGCAACAGCAAAGACAAGCCTCAGCTCACCTACGCACGCTGCGAAGCCCTCAACCGCGACTTCCTCAAGACTCAAGAGGGCGAGCGCAAGGGCTACCCCTTGAGGACCTACAGCGGCGGCGTGTTCCTCAACGGCTACAGCGACCACTTCCCCACCGAGATTTTCCTGGTCAAGGAGATGCAATAAAAACGCATCGCGTTTTTATTGCGGGGAATGTGGAATGTGGAACGTGGAACGGATCAAGTCCGTGACGTGGGATTGGATCAAGTCCGTGACGTGGAAGAGTTTCAACAAGAGCGTTTTTATTTCAGATAATAGAATAATACTTTTTTTAATGGAGTCGTCTTATTTCTTGTATGAAAAGCTTGAGGTGTGGCAATTGTCTATGACTCTTGTGAATAAGATTTATGTTTTGCTTCATGGCTTTCCTAATGAAGAAAAATTTGCCTTGACAAGCCAAATTCGTCGAGCGGCAATTTCCATACCATCAAATATTGCAGAAGGAAGTGGCAGATTTTCTAATAAAGAAAAGGTGCATTTTCTTGATATTGCTCATGGGTCACTTTATGAATTGCTCTGCCAGATGAGCATATCAAGCAAAGCTGGGTATATACAAGAAGAAGATTTAATTAGTATAAAAAATGATGCTATTAGAATTGCCAGAATGTTAGGTGGTTTACGCCGTTCCTATTTACATAAAATGGAAGATAAACCAAAAGATAATGAATAAGCTTAGCCAAAAAGATAATCTCAATTCACAGAACTCGGATGCCGAAAAAACGTTCCACGTTCCACGTTCCACGTTCCACTGCTCAAAATCGCGAAGGGATTTTGAATTAATGGCTCCCGTGGGGTCGTGGGAGAGCTTGGTGGCGGCGCAGCAGGGTGGTGCCGATGCCATCTATTTTGGCATCGAGAACCTTAACATGCGCTCCAAGTCGAGCGTGAATTTCTCTATCGACGACTTGCACACCATAGCCGAGTGGTGCGCCGAGCGCGGCATCAAGACCTACCTCACCGTGAACACTATCATCTATGACGAGGACATCGACTACATGCACCGCATCGTCGATGCCGCACGCGATGCCCGCATCAGCGCCATCATCGCCAGCGACATGGCCACCATCCTCTATGCCCGCAGCATAGGGGTGGAGGTACACATCTCCACGCAGGTGAACGTGAGTAACAGCGAGGCGGTGCGCTACTATGCGCAGTGGGCCGACGTGATGGTGCTCGCCCGCGAGCTCAACCTCGACCAGGTGGCGCGCATACACGAGAACATCACGCAACAAGGGTTGCTCGGCCCGCATGGTGAGCCGGTGCGCCTGGAGATGTTTTGCCACGGCGCTCTGTGCATGGCGGTGAGCGGCAAGTGCTACATGAGTCTGCACGAGGCCAACTCCAGTGCCAACCGCGGCGCCTGCCGCCAGATATGCCGGCGCAGCTACCTCGTCACCGACCGCGACACGGGCGATGAGCTTGCCATCGAAAATAAATACATAATGTCGCCTAAAGACCTCAAGACCATTCACTTCCTCAACAAGATGGTGGATGCCGGGGTGCGCGTGTTCAAGATTGAGGGCCGGGCACGAGGGCCAGAGTATGTGCGCACCGTGGCCAGCTGCTATAACGAGGCGCTCAACGCCATAGTGGATGGCACCTACAGCGAGGAGCGCATCGAGCAGTGGAACCAGCGGCTGGCGCGCGTCTTCAACCGTGGCTTCTGGGATGGCTACTACCTGGGTCAGAGGCTAGGGGAGTGGACCTCGAAATATGGCTCCAGTGCCACTCACGTCAAGGTGTATGCCGCAAAGGGTGTGCGCTACTTCTCCCACCTCGGTGTTGCCGAGTTCCTGATGGAGGCCGGTGAGCTCCATGTGGGCGACGAGATTCTCATCACTGGACCCACCACTGGCGCACTGCCCATGACGGTGGAGGAGATACGCGTTGACCTCAAACCCGTGGAGAAGACCGTCAAGGGTGAGCGTTTCTCTATCAAGACTGGCACAAAGATACGCCCCAGCGACAAGCTCTTCCTTTGGAAACCAGTTTGATTAACGCACAATTTCTTCCTTTTTTCCTTGAAATGTCTCAATTCAAGAATTTAGGTCGTAATTTTCAGTAGGTTCTTGCAAATTTCAATTTTTTTATGGAAATTTGCACAATTTTTCGCGAGAACAAGTAAATATTCAGTGATTGCGTCGAAGACGCTAAATGCCTCGTTAGAGGCTATTTATCTGAAAGACCATGCCAGAGGGTCGAAGACCCTCGCAGCTTGGTCATAGAAGAAAGCAATGATGGTGCGCCGTAGGCGAACTTCAAAGCAGTCAGAATTTTAAGACTTTTCGCTAGGCGAGCAATCGGTTGAAGTTCGTCTTCGACGCACTTTTTCAGATTGATAGTCTTTAGACCAAGCTGCGAACCCTTTGGAGTTCAATGTTGGGTCGAGTTCAAATGCCCTTCGGGCACCGCCCACCGCACTTCGTGCGACTATGGCTTTTGAATCTCCCCGAGCACTTCGTGGTTGCATGGTCTTACGCACAAAGTCGGGTCTTCGACCCGCCCAGCGTCTTCGACGCTCACAGTGGGTCAACCTAAACGCGCAAGAATCGCTGAATAGTTATGAGAACAATCACTAGAATTAATAATACTGAACTGTTATTTTTTATAATGAAAAAGTTTTTTTTAATGGCTTTTGCGATGGTGGCAATGAGCCTGGCAGCACAAGATGTCGCCACAAAACCTTTTACTGTTAGGTATATCGATGAGAATAGATTATACCAGCAGTATGTGGTGGCACAGCAGTATGTGGAACTGCAAAATAAGCTACAAAATGAGTTTAAGCAAGCTGAGCAAAAGAAGCACAAAGAGATAGAGACATTCTATAACCAGGTGCAGAATAAGTATCAGAAAAACCTGTATAAGACCCAGAAGGCTTTTGAGGCCGACCAGAAGAAGCTTGAACAGATGCAAGACAAGGCCCAAAAGGAGATGGAGACGATGCAGAAGTCTATCGAGTCTCAACTCAACACCGAGCAGATGAAGCTTGCCAACGAGATTGACATCTTCCTGGCCGACTATGCCATAAAGAACGACCTCGATGCCGTGCTGCGCAAGGAGGCGGCAATGTTTATCAACCCCAGGTGGGACGTCACCGACGAGGTTGCCGAGGGTCTCAACGCGCGCTACAATGCCGCCCATGCTCCTGTGGCTAAAGGTGAGCCCCAGGTGGAGGGTCAGGCTCCTGCCGATGGCGGAGCCGCCCAGGAGGTGGCAAGCCCCGAGAAGTAATAGTTTAACCATTTAAAAATACTAATTTATGAAAAAGTTGTTTTTAGCACTTATCGCTGTGATGCTGGTGGCCGGAGTGGCCATGGCCGATGATAAAATCGTAGAGATACCCTTCAAGAAAGTCCCCGACTTGGCTCAGAGAATGGTGAAAATCTATTTCCCTGAAAATAGCGTGGTGAAAGCCGAGAAGGCCAAGAGCAAGGACATGAAAAACCGCACTCGCGTCACCCTCGACAACGAGGCCATCCTAGAATTTGACAAAGACGGCCACTGGATGATTGTGGATTGCCACAGCAGCAAGGTGCCCATGAAGATGGTTAACGGCATGATACAGATGTACCTGAGCAAGAACTACGCCGGCCATGAGGTGGTGTATATGGGGCGTGAGATAAAGAACGGCGACATCACCATCGTGCTCGATGACGCTACCGAGCTGCATTTCACTAACGAAAATAAAATTATAGAATAACACTTTCAATGAGAAAAATCTTGCTGATGGTGCTGGTGCTTGCCAGTGCTGTGGGAACTCAACAGGCTGTGGCACTCGGCGATGATGCTCTCGTTGCCGACTCGGCAGCCCTTGTGATGAAGGGCGATGCCATGCAAGGCGATGATGACGACGACGATGATGACACTGTGCCGAGCAACAAGCTGCATGCCGCTGGCCAGCTGAAGCCCTATGAGCCTCCTAAAGCTCCCGATTTCAACTTCATCAAGAGTCGCACCAACCCTGCCGTGAAGCCCTACCGCTTCCTCGACGACCAGACATGGGTGGGCATCCCGGTCTTTGCCGCCGGTCTCATCGTCAAGAGCGAGAAGGCTGCATTTCGGCAGAACTATAAAAACCCCAATACCAAAATTCGCCTCATTAAGTATAATTTCCACAACGAGATAGACAATTACACACAATATGTGCCGCTGGCACTCACCATAGGCCTGAAGATTGCTGGTGTGGAGAGCCGCAGCGACTGGCCCCGGTTTTGGGCCTCGTCGGCAGCCTCGGCAGCAATCATGGCAGGACTCGTCAACGGCATCAAATACACCGCCAGCGAGATGCGCCCCGACGGCTCCACGCGCAACTCGTGGCCTAGTGGCCACACCGCCACCGCCTTCATGGCAGCCACCATCCTGCACAAGGAATATGGCATGACGCGCTCACCATGGTTCTCGGTGGGGGCTTACACGCTTGCCACCGCCACTGGTGTGATGCGCGTGCTCAACAACCGCCACTGGATTAGCGATGTGCTCTCGGGAGCTGGCATAGGCATCCTCTCGGTGGAGCTGGGCTACGGACTGATGGACTTGCTCTTCAAGCATCGTGGCTTGCAGCGCGGCGACATGGGCATCTATCCCGACCTGCGCACCAACCCCTCGTTCTTCGACATCTCGATGGGTATAGGTCTGGGCAACAAGAACCTTGAATTGCCACCAGTTGACTTCAACATCCCTGCCGAGTTTCTTGATGAAGGTGAGTCATCAACCAGCGAGTCACTAAAGCTCAAGTTTCGCTCGGCTACCGTGGTGGGAGCCGAGGCGGCCTACTTCTTCAACCCCTACATTGGTGTGGGAGGGCGCCTGCGCGTGAAGGCCACCCCCATCAACGGGTGGAGCCAGTTTGCCCTTAGCGAGGAAGGCGACATACAGCAGCTCCTGCGAGATCCACTTCTCGAACAGTCTATCCAAAACATTGCATTAACCATCGAGAGCGACCACCTCACCGAGTTTGCCGCCGATGCCGGAGTTTACTTCAGCTGGCCACTCTCGTCGCGCTTTGCGCTGGGAGCCAAGGCGTTGGTGGGCCGCAGCGTGATGAACGCCATCGACATCAACGCTGCCTATCATGGCCAGCAGCTCATGTTTAATGCCGAATGCCTCATTGACGACAGCGCTCCCATGTTCACGCCCTCCGACCAGGTGATTGACTACAAGTGGGACTATATCAATGTGGAGGCGTCTAATTCGATGAAGTTTGGCTCGGGCATCTCGCTGAGCTATGCCCACAAGAACAACTTTGCTTGGCGCGTGTTCTGCGACTACGACTACTCTCGCAAGACGTTCACCGCCACCTATCATCCCCTAGGGCTGATGGAAGGCCTGTCGCCCGACTTGGTGAGCTTAATGCAGATCTATGACTGGGACATGACCAAGCCGGCAGTGTCGAGCACCAAGAAGTCGCTTCACCAGTGGGTGCTGGGCGGGGCGCTTAGCATCCATTTCTAACGACCTTACAGTCAAATATTCAATAATTTATTATGAAAAAGTTTTTATTGTTATCCATGATTGCCGCCGTGAGCTTCGGGGCTTGGGCACAGAACAGCTACATCCCCTACAAGAGCTACGACGGGGAGCATAAAAACGAGCTCTCGGGCTATGTGATGGGTGGCAACAATGTTGTCGCCGGTAGGTTTGGAGGACTTGAAGCCTCTTATACAAGACACCTCACGTCGCGCTGGCACGTGGGCGGTGATGTACAGATGCAGTTTGGCAAGCAGCTTTTCTCCATCGACATTCAGGGAGGATACCGCCTGCCAGTCAAGTATGGCAACATCAGTTTTGATGGTAAAATCATGTATAACTACTACCACAAGTATGGATTTCACGAGATGGCCTATAACTTGTCAGCTACTTGGGAGAGTGCCTACGTTGATTTTCGCATCGGCGAGTCGCTGGTCCACTACCATAAGAGAGATGTAATTATGGGGTGGGGATATACCGAGCCGCCGTTGTTCACATTTGGTTTTGGTGCCAACATTCGCCACCGCAACAATCCGTGGAACATTGGTTTGTTCTTCCGCAACTACGATGACTTCTACTACGAGAACTGGAACATCAACTGGGGCATCCGTTGGTATGCCAAGGTGAAGGAGCGTTGGAATTTGTTTGGCGAGTTCAACATCCGTCCCGCAGGCTCGATGAGCCAGCTGGCAAGTAAATATGAGGGTTCAGTTAAATTAGGTTTGAAATACAAATGGTAAATTCAATTATGAAAGCAAAATATATCATTATAGCATCAGCAATGGCTCTTGTGGCTCTTACACAAACCTCTTGCGAGAAAGTTAGTCCCATCGGCGTGCTCATGGCGGGCACCGCGGTAGAAGACCGAGTGAAGATGTCGGAATTGTATTATAAGGAATATCTAATGGCATCATCCAACGACATACACGTTAAACCCGACGAACATGGTGAATACAGCTATTCATTCCTTGTTGGCGGTGACAGCCATGTCACCACCGATCCGGGACGCATGGACGAGATGTTTGCCCTGGGACTAGAGGGTGATGACTTGCTGTATTGTCATCTGGGAGATATAGCCGACACTAAGCCAGAATATTACATCGTGCTTGACTCTCTCATCCAGAAAGCCAAGGAAAAATATGTTGCCAAGTACTATGAGATAAATGAGTATGGGCGATGGCATGAAAAAAGCGATCCTTACGACATTATTGGCTCTGCTTATGATGAAATCAGGTTCCCGTTCTACCCCGTTGTCGGTAACCATGACCTCACTCACAACGGCTGGGCTTTGTGGAGCAATATTTTCCACTCGTCATTCTATGAGTTTGATGTAAATTGCGGATTTGATGAGAATGATGAGCAGATCCGCGACCACTTCATCTTTCTCGACACGGCAAGCGGCACCCTGGGCAAGCGTCAAGTGGAACTGATTGAACAAGGCTTACTCGACGGCGAGAAAAGTTATCGCTACACCTTCATCTTCAGCCACACTAATATCTTTCTGCCTTCGCACTTGCAGTTTGCTTCGACCTTCCCGCGCGAGGAAGCCTACTTCCTGCTCAAGCAGTTCGACAAGTGGAACGCGTCTATCGTCTTCTGCGGACATGTGCACAAGTGGGATGAGCGTTTTTACAATAATGTTTATTACTTGACTCTCGACTCAATGAGCGAGCGCAACAGCCCCGACCCTGGAGACTACCTGGTGCGTGTTAAGGTCCATGCCCAAGGTGGCTACGATATCGAGAGGGTTCACATGAGCTACGTTGCTCCCAAGAAGTAGTGATCCTGCCCTACCAACCAGGATGAAAATGTGGAGACAAGGCTCGCCTAGTCCACCACTCCCCCCAAAAAAACAAAAGTGCTCCAAGAAAAACTTGGGGCACTTTCTCTTACCATCGTACTCCGACTGGGAATCGAACCCAGATTTTAGGTTTAGGAAACCCACGTTCTATCCGTTGAACTATCAGAGCATCTACAAAAAGCTGTGATGTGCCACGATGGGGTGGTGGCGTTTTGGCGGTGCAAAGTTAAGAAATTTATTTTAAAAAATGCTTTTTTGGCACATATTTTGCTTGTTTATTGCTAACTTTGCAGTTGATGTGCCGCAGGTGAGCCTGTAATGGCGCTGTGGTGGATGGGGCTGACCTCATCGCTGCATTGAGGAACATGTAAAAAAAAACGAGACTATGGCAAAACAGCAGCACTCTATCAGGGAGCGGGAAAGGCTTTTCACTAACTTTCCCAAGCATTACAAGGTGATAATCTATAATGACGACTTTACCACGATGGACTTTGTGGTGAAGTTGCTCGTTGAGGTGTTCTATAAGTCGGAGAGCGAGGCCACAGCAATAATGCTCATGGTGCATGAGCAGGGCCAGGGTGTGGTGGGTCTTTACAGCTATGACATGGCAGTGTCGATGACCACCAGGGCTACTGCTATAGCTCGCGACGCTGGTTACCCGCTGCGCATTGGCTATGAGCCGGAATAGTTCATAGTTAATAGTTTTTTGGGAGGACTGTGGCGCATAAAATTTAGATGAAATTTTATTACTGATTTCTAATCCTAGACTTTTTAAAGTTTTAGGGGTTTGTGAATTGGGCATTTAATGTAAAGAAATGTTATGTCAAAAGAAATTATAAATAGTTTTCACTTGCAGGTGGCGATGCGGCTGTCGGTTGACAATGCGGTGGCCATGCGTCACCCGTTTTTCACTCCTGAGCATCTGGTGGCCGCAATAGTTGTTTCGCAGCCCACTAACGATGCGCTTAAAGAGATGGGCATCAACAGCTCGGCGTTGAGTGCTCCATTGCAGGTTTACATTCGTGGCCTGGACTCGGTGCCCGCTCACTTGCCTTATAACTTGGAACCCTCACAGCAGTTTCAGCAGCTGATAATGGGTGCTGTGGAGATAATGCAGGCGTCGGCGGCTCCTGAGCTCGAGATCACGCATGTGCTGCGTGCCGCGATGCAGCTCGACGACTCGCTGGCAGCTAATGTGCTCAATCATTTTGCCAGCAAGCATAGCGACTTCCTGAGCACTCTGATATGGAAGATTGAGGCCTTTACCAGCAAGTTTCCCGTGAAAGGTCGCGACATGCTCGACTCGGGGCGGCTGTCGGTGGAGGAGTATGGCGGCAAGAGGCATGTGCACATAGCTCAGAACGATGACTATTTGCCCTTTGATGACGACATCAATATGGGCACCTGGCATGATGATGACGAGTATCTCGATGACAACTTTGACGCTGCCGCGCAGCAGACGTCAATCGGCGACTTTGTCACCTGCGTCAACGACCACCTCAAGGATCACAACCCGCTCATAGGGCGTGAGGCAGAGCTTGAGCGCACCATCCATGTGCTGTGCCGCAAGGACAAGAACAACCCGCTGCACGTGGGCGAGCCTGGCGTGGGCAAGACGGCGCTCATCTATGGCCTGGCGCAGCGCATCGAGGATGGCAACGTGCCCGACTCGCTGCTGGGCTTCAAGATTTACCAGATTGACATGGCGGCAATGCTTGCCGGCACGCAATATCGTGGTGACTTTGAGAAGCGAGTGAAGCAGACGATGGACTACCTCTCGAGCCTGGGCAACGCCATTGTGTATATCGATGAGATACACAGCATAGTGGGTGCCGGAGCCACTGGCGATAGCGCAATGGACGCTTCTAACATGCTCAAGCCCTATCTGGAGCGTGGCAAGCTGCGTTTCATAGGCTCCACCACCTACGAGGAATTTAACCGCCAGCTCTCGCGCAGCAAGGGCATAGTGCGCCGTTTCCAGCAAATCGACATCCTGGAGCCATCGGTTGACGAGACCATCGAGATAATCAACGGCCTGAAGGCGGGCTATGAGAGCTATCATCATGTGACCTATGCTCCCGCCGCCATCGACTATGCCGTGCGCTCTAGCGCCAAGCACATCATGGGGCGCTTCTTGCCCGACAAGGCCATCGACCTCATCGACGAGGCTGGCGCTTACCGCCACATCCATCCCACCACTGCCAAGCGGCAGACGGTGGATAAGGCTCTTATCGACGATGTGCTTCTAAAGGTGATGAAAATCAGCGCCACCGCTATGAAGGAAGACAACAATGCGCAGCTCAAGACCCTCGAGAAACGCATCAAGAGCGTGATATATGGCCAGGACCAGGCAGTGCGCGAGGTGGTAGAGGCGGTGCAGCTGTCCAAGGCGGGGCTCATCGACGATGGCAAGCCGCTGGCATCGCTGCTCTTTGTGGGACCCACGGGAGTGGGCAAGACCGAGGTGGCACGAGTGCTGGCCCGCGAGCTGGGAGTGGAGCTGGTGCGCTTCGACATGAGCGAATACACCGAGAAGCACACCGTGGCCAAGCTCATAGGGTCGCCTGCCGGCTATGTGGGCTATGAGGATGGCGGCTTGCTCACCGACGCCATTCGCAAGACGCCCAACTGCGTGCTGCTGCTCGACGAGATAGAGAAGGCACATGAGGACATCTACAACATATTGCTGCAAGTGATGGACTATGCACGCCTCACCGACAACAAGGGCCGCCATGCCGACTTTCGCAACGTGGTGCTCATCATGACGAGCAACGCCGGGGCGCAGCATGCGGGCCAGAGTGTGGGCTTCGACAGCCGTGGCAGCCGTGGCGGCGACATGCTCAAGCAGGTGAAGAAGACGTTTAAGCCTGAGTTCATCAACCGTCTCTCGAGCATCGTGGTCTTCAACGACATGGACGAGACGATGGCGGGCATGATTCTCGACAAGCGATTGCGCGAGCTGCAAGCGAAGCTCTCGCCCAAGAAGGTGACGCTCAAGGTGGATCGTGAGGCAAGGGCATTGTTGCTCAAGGAGGGCTTCACCGCCGAGTATGGTGCCCGCGAGCTCGACCGTGTGCTCCACCGCGAGCTCAAGACGCAGCTCATGCGCGAGCTCCTCTTTGGCAAGCTCAAGCGTGGCGGCACCGCCAGCTTCTCGCTCAACAATGGGAAGATTGTGCTTGCTTAACGCCCTTTGTCTGTGAGGTGGTGAGAGCTGCGCCCTCGTGCCATGTGCTGCGCACATGGAAAATTGGAGCACTTCGTGCTAAAATTGTTGTTGCGCTGTCGCGCTAAAATTTATTTTAAAATTACTTATTACAATTTTAGCGACGCAGTCGCCGTTAATTTTAGTGCGCAGCACCACATTAATTTTAGAGCCTGAAGGCTCTCTAATTTCCACTCCGCAGGAGTGGTGAGAACTGCGCCCCCTTGCCATGTGCTGCGCACATGGAAAATTGGAGCACTTCGTGCTAAAATTGTTGTTGCGCTGTCGCGCTAAAATTTATTTTAAAATTACTTATTACAATTTTAGCGACGCAGTCGCCGTTAATTTTAGTGCGCAGCACCACATTAATTTTAGAGCCTGAAGGCTCTCTAATTTCCACTCCGCAGGAGTGGTGAGAGCCGCGTCCCCTTTCCATGTGCTGCGCACATGGAAAATTGGAGCACTTCGTGCTAAAATTGTTGTTGCGCTGTCGCGCTAAAATTTATTTTAAAATTACTTATTACAATTTTAGCGACGCAGTCGCCGTTAATTTTAGTGCGCAGCACCACATTAATTTTAGAGCCTGAAGGCTCTCTAATTTCCACTCCTCAGGAGTGGTGAGAGCCGCGCTCCCGTGCCATGTGCTGCGCACATGGAAAATTGGAGCACTTCGTGATAAATTATTTCTACTTTAATTATTTCAAGGAACAATGAATTTAGTTGAAGAGCATAACAAGAAGTATGCGTTTTTTAAGGAGATAACCGGTGTTGCAATGCAGGTTCATCGCGAATATCATCCTGGTCTATTAGAATTAGCTTATCAGGCAGCTTTAAAATATCTGCTTACACAAAAGCAGTATAAAGTACAAAAGCAAGTTCTTGTCCCTATATATTGGAAAGATGTGCTTCTTGATGAATACTATCGAATTGACTTATTGGTTAACGACAGTATCATAATTGAGCTGAAAGCCACCAAACAAGTAATTTCTGAACACAGAAAGCAATTACATAACTACATGAGGTTAACACATTTACCATTCGGTATGTTGATAAACTTTGGAATGCAAGGCCTATATTCTGAATGGTATGAGTTAAATGTTGCGACCAATGAAATTGAGAAAATAACACTTATGTGAGAAATTTTTGAGCAATTTTAGCGACGCAGTCGCCGTTAATTTTAGTGCGCAGCACCACATTAATTTTAGAGCCTGAAGGCTCTCTAATTTCCACTCCGCAGGAGTGGTGAGAACTGCGCCCCCGTGCCATGTGCTGCGCACATGGAAAATTGGAGCACTTCGTGCTAAAATTGTTGTTGCGCTGTCGCGCTAAAATTTATTTTAAAATTACTTATTACAATTTTAGCGACGCAGTCGCCGTTAATTTTAGTGCGCAGCACCACATTAATTTTAGAGCCTGAAGGCTCTCTAATTTCCACTCCGCAGGAGTGGTGAGAACTGCGCCCCCTTGCCATGTGCTGCGCACATGGAAAATTGGAGCACTTCGTGCTAAAATTGTTGTTGCGCTGTCGCGCTAAAATTTATTTTAAAATTACTTATTACAATTTTAGCGACGCAGTCGCCGTTAATTTTAGTGCGCAGCACCACATTAATTTTAGAGCCTGAAGGCTCTCTAATTTCCACTCCGCAGGAGTGGTGAGAACTGCGCCCCCTTGCCATGTGCTGCGCACATGGAAAATTGGAGCACTTCGTGCTAAAATTGTTGTTGCGCTGTCGCGCTAAAATTTATTTTAAAATTACTTATTACAATTTTAGCGACGCAGTCGCCGTTAATTTTAGTGCGCAGCACCACATTAATTTTAGAGCCTGAAGGCTCTCTAATTTCCACTCCGCAGGAGTGGTGAGAGCCGCGCCCCCGTGCCATGTAGATATTACAATTAACACTAATAACATCATTTTTAAAGACATTAGTTGTTAGTGTTGTTATTCAGTGGTGATTGTTGTTCTATGTAGTTGGGACTTAGGTGATTAGCTGCTTTAGAAACTTGAGTTATAAGAAAAGACGTAACAAGAGAGAACTATGATTTTTGAGTTGGAAAAAGACCTAATGGTTTTTCCGCATCCTGAGTTGCCAGAGCTTGACGACCCTAGTGGCTTTGTGGCTATAGGGGGAGACCTGAGTGTGGAGCGGCTATTGCTGGCCTACGATTATGGCTTCTTCCCGTGGTATGCCTTTAAAGACAAGGACATACACTGGTATTGCCCAAGGCAGCGGTTTGTGATTTTCCCCGGTGAGGTGCATGTGAGCCACTCGATGCGCACCTTGATGAACAAGAATCTATATAGAGTGACCTTTGATGCTGCCTTTGACCAAGCGATAAGAGGTTGTAGCACAGTGGATAACCGCATCAACCAGATTGGTGCATGGCTTGGCGACGACATCATTGCGGCTTATAGCAAGCTCCACGAGCTGGGGCGTGCGCATAGCGTGGAGGTGTGGCGTGGCGAGGAGCTTGTGGGCGGCCTCTATGGTGTGGAAAGTGGCACTGGCTTCGTGGGCGAGAGCATGTTCTCGCGCGAGCCAAACACTAGCAAGCTGGCGCTAATCGCGCTGGCGCGGCGCATGCAGGAGCAGGGTGGGTCGCTCATCGACTGCCAGGTTCATAGCCCCCACCTGCAGAGGATGGGTGCGCGCCTGGTCAGCTATAAGGAATATATCACCGCCCTGCATGGCGACGGTGCCTACCGCACCTGGCAAGAGATGCCTTTCATAATGCGTGACGCAGAATTCAATCTTTAGACACAAGGCTGTATTTTAGACAAAAGAACATAAGATTAGACATAAGGATATAAGATTAGACAAAAGAATATAAGCTATTGATTGATGCGCTCTTAATGTAAAAAAGTCATGAAAGAAGTCATGTCGGAGACATGGCGATGTGGGGACGCACTGTGTGGAAGGGCATGTCGGAGACATGACGATGTGCGAAACACATTGTGCCGTTCACGGCGGAGCCGTGGGCGGCACTGTGTGACAGGCAGTGTATCTAATGCTGCACGTCGCAAGATGTGCAGTAGTGGTTGCGCAGTTAGCTAATATTCGCTATCTTTGCACAAAACATCGTTACAACCATGAGTAAGGTAGTTTCACTTCATCACATTGTCATCAATACCAAGAACAGGCAGATGACTATCAATGCAGAACATTTTGAGGACATGTGCCGCTTTATCACCAGCATCATAAAGCGCAACAACTGTGTGCTTTACCGCATTGGAGGCATAGAGAATCACATCCACATGCTTGTTGACTTGTCTCCAACTGTCAATCTTTCTCACTTGATGTGGGACATTAAACGCTCAAGCAGCGACTGGGCAAAGCAGAGCGGTCTGTTTCCTGACTTTGTGGGTTGGGGGAAGGAATATGCAGCATTCTCAGTCTCGGTCTCTCATAAAGATGCGGTTGTCGCCTATATCATGGGGCAGCGAGAGCATCATCAACAGGTGGCGTTTGATGACGAACTAAAACGCATCGCCGAGCGTAATGGTGTCAAGTGGGGTGATTACATGCTCACATAGATGGCTCCACTGACTACTGCACATCTTGCGACGTGCAGCCATGAGACTATAGCCTGTCACACAGTGCGCCCCAGCTCTCCGAGCTGGAACGCACAATGTGTTTCGCACACCGCCAAGTCTCCGACTTGTCTTTCCACACAGTGCGTCCCCACACCGCCAAGTCTCCGACTTGTCTTTCCACACAGTGCGTCACCACATCGCCAAGTCTCCGACTTGTCTTTCCACACAGTGCGTCCCCACACCGCCAAGTCTCCGACTTGTCTTTCCACACAGTGCGTCCCCACACCGCCAAGTCTCCGACTTGTCTTTCCACACAGTGCGTCCCCACACCGCCAAGTCTCCGACTTGTCTTTCCACACAGTGCGTCCCCACATCGCCAAGTCTCCGACTTGTCTTTCCACACAGTGCGTCCCCACACCGCCAAGTCTCCGACATCCCCTCATTCCATGACCTTTTCTACATTAAGATCGCATCGATAAATAGCTTATGTTCTTATGTCTAATATACTTGACTCTTTTGTCTAGAAACAGCTTGTGGGGCGATAAAAAAACCACCCGGGTTGCGGGTGGTTTTAGTTTCTTGCAGTGGTAGTTAATTACTTAACATACTTCTTGCCGTTCTGGATGTAGATTCCGTGCTCGGGAACACTCTGGAGCTCGCGGCCCTGGAGGTCGAAGATGCGGTTGTCAACGGGCTGGTCAGCGTTGATGGTGCTGATGCCGGTGGGGATTTGAATAATCTCAGTGCCAGTTTTCTGGAGAGTGATCACAACGGGATCGTCGGTTGTCCAAGATTGCAGTGGCTCTGGACCCTGTGTGTAAGAGTAAGAGAGGCCTTGTGGGGTCTTGGGAGCAATGAGAGTATATGTTCCATCCTCGCAAGCCGACATGTCAATGTTCATTCTGCCAATGGCAGTAGCAGTCTCGAGAACGGGGAAGAAGCGGCAGTCGTTAGTTGTGAGAATCTCAATCATAACAAATACTTCTTTGCCATCGGTTCTTGTTTTCTTGCTAGACTTAACGTCGCAATAAGAGTTCAATACTTGCTTGCGAATAGCGTCGGTAACTTCAACTGTTACCATGTCGCCAGTGTCGGGATCCTCAACCTCAACAGTGCCTTCCAATCTTTGGAGAATTACGTTAGCATAGTTGGTTGCACTGAAATTCTTGAATGCTATGCTCTCGCTGCCCTCAGCTCTCTCAACCTCCATGTTGAAGCCGTTGAGGTTAAGGCTAGAGTTTGTGAGCATGAGCTCAATACCAACATTTGCAGGGTTGGTAGCGGTGAGCAACTTAAGCTCCATTGTTGAGGGGCATGGACCGTATTCCTCTTGTGCGAAAGCGCACACGCCCATCATTGCAATTGCAAAAAGAGTAAAAATTTTCTTCATGTTAAATCGATTTTAATGTTAGAAATTTAATTAATATTTATAAGTCTCGATGTTCGTTTTGTAACAATTTGTTCTATTTTGAAGCCCTTAGCAGTCAACTTCGCATAGAAATCAATGCAAAATAACTAAAAGTTTTTTTAACTGCCAAACATTTTAATAAAAAAAACGAGAAAAATAGTTTTTTTTAAATTTTCAGTGTCCAAAACATCATTCCTGGCGATATTTAGACATAAGAACTTGCTGGGCGATTTTAGACATAAGAACTTGTCGGGCGATTTTAGACATAAGAACATAAGATTTTCATAAGAACATAAGTTCTTTTGTCTAATGTCTAATATACTTATGTTCTTTTGTCTAATATACTTGGTTCTTTTGTCTAGAAACAGCTTGTGGGGCGATAAAAAAACCACCCGGGTTGCGGGTGGTTTTAGTTTCTTGCAGTGGTAGTTAATTACTTAACATACTTCTTGCCGTTCTGGATGTAGATTCCGTGCTCGGGAACACTCTGGAGCTCGCGGCCCTGGAGGTCGAAGATACGGTTGTCAACAGCCTTGTCGGTGTTGATGGTGCTGATGGCAGTGTTAACTTTCTCAGTGATCTGAGTGCCATCGTTAACGAGAGTGATTGACAGAGGAGCGTCGGGAGTCCAAGCGCGAGTGCCCTCTACACCACCGGTGTAAGCGAACGAGTAGCGAGAAGGAATAGCGGGAGCAAGAAGAGTGGCCTCTTCACCAGCCTTAGCTGTTGGAGTCCAAGCGATACCAAACTCACCGATAGCAGTCTTCTCCTCGAGAACGGGGAAGAAGCGGCAGTCGTTAGTTGAGAGAAGCTCGATGATAACGAGGTTGCCATTCTCTTTCACATTGTACTTAACGTCGCATTTTGAGTTCAACATTTGCTTGCGGATAGCGTCGGTGATTTCAACCTCTACCATGTCGCCAGTGTCGGGATCCTCAATCTCGGTGGTGCCTTCCCATCTAGCAAGAATTACGTTAGCGTAGTTAGTAGCGCTGAAAGTTTTGAATGTTACATTCTCATTTTCGCACTCAAGCTCAGTGTTGAAACCGTTGAGGTTCTCGCTAGAGTTTACAAGAGTGAGCTGGATTCTAGCGTTGGTCATGTTAGTTTGAGTACCATTCTTAACTTGAAGACCGAGCTCAGAAGGGCAAGTCTCGGGCATTTGAGCGAAAGCGCTCACACCCAGCAATGCAGCTGCAAAAAGAGTGAAAAATTTCTTCATTTTAAAATGATTTTTTGGTTAAAGATTAATTATTATTTATTAGTCACGTCGTTCGTTAGTTTAATAGCGGGCATAAATATGCGCTTCGCTAGAAAGATTGTGCAAATTAAGAAAAAAAAATTCAAACAAACAAACAAATTTGCAAGAAAATAATATTTTTTTTACGAAATGAGCATACAAGCTGATGAGGCAATAGTTAGGAGAACATACTTAAGAGTAAATAGTTCAGAGTTTTCTAGATTTTCTAGATTTCCTAGATTTCCTAGATTTCCTAGATTCTCTAGATTTCCTAGATTTTCTAGATTTCCTAGATTTTCTAGATTTCCTAGATTTCCTGGAACATCTAGCCCCTTAACGGACAAGGCACGCCTTGTCCCTACATTGCTCCGAACCTCGATTCCCGATCCTCGAACCTCGAACCTCGATCTCCGATTCCCGATCCTCGATTCCCGATCCTCGATCTCCGATCCTCGATCCCCGATCCCCGAACCTCGATCTCCGATCCTCGATCCCCGATATTATAGCATTGAGTTGAAGTTCTCGGGTGCTGGTGATGTGAAGGTGACGGCCTTGCCAGTGGTGGGGTGGACAATGGTGAGGGTGGTGGCGTGGAGGGCAATGCGATTGATGGGACTGGGATGGCCGCCATACTTGCGGTCTCCGCTCACGGGGTTGCCCAGGTCGTGCATGTGTACCCTGATTTGGTTCTTGCGCCCAGTTTTTATCTCCAGTTCCACCATGGCAAAGCGGGAGCCCTGCTTGACGACGCGATAGCGTGTGACGGCGAGCCGTCCTAGCTTTTTGTCGGTGGTGGAGTACATCTCATAGGTGTCGGGGTTCTCGGCGAGGAAGCTCTTGACGGTGCCTTCGTTTTGCTCCACTTTGCCCTCAACGATGGCCACGTACTTGCGGTCAATGACCATGTTGTTCCAGTTGCTGATGAGCTTGTCGCGTGCCTGCTTGGTGCGTGTGAGCAGCATCAGCCCCGAGGTGTCGCGGTCGAGGCGGTGTACCACATAGACGGCGGCCTTGTTGCTGAAGCGCCGTGCATATTTCTTGACGATGTTATACACAGTGTCGTCGCTGGGCTTGCCGGCGGCAGTGGAGAGCACTCCATATCCCTTGTCGATGACGATGATGTCGTTGTCTTCATACACGAGTTTCACGCGCGGGTGGCTGAAGACCTGGAACGAGCGGTCGAAGTTGACCCACAGCTGCTGCCCAGCGCTCACGGGATGGTCAAATTGCGTGGTGGGCACACCGTCGATGGCGAGCTGGTTGTGTCGCAGCATCGACTTGAGTTTGGTGGGTTTGTGGTCGGGCAGCAGGGCAGCGGCGGCAGCGAGCAGTGTGCTGTCTTGCTGGATGGTGAGCTTGGCCACATTGTCGGTGGCCGGTCCGCGGCGAGGAGTTTTTTTATAGTTCATAGTTTTTTACAGTTAATAGTTAATAGTTAATAGTTAATAGTTTTCTAGACGTTCTAGATTTTCTAGACATTCTAGATTTTCTAGATTTTCTAGATGTTCTAGATGCTCTAGATTGTGCATTATGCATTATGCATTGAGCATTGATTAAGCGTTGTGCATTTTGTTGCGTGGGTGGTGTGCCAGGATTTCTTGTCGCAGTGTGGTGCGGTCGATGTGGACGTAGATCTCGGTGGTGGCGATGCTCTCGTGGCCCAGCATCTGCTGGATGGCGCGCAGGTTGGCGCCTCCCTCTAGCAGGTGTGTGGCAAAGGAGTGCCGCAGTGTGTGCGGGCTCACCGTCTTGCGTATTCCCGCCAGCTGGCACAGCTCCTTGACGATGTAGAAAATCATCACTCGCGTGAGGCGGCCTCCACGGCGGTTGAGGAAGAGAATGTCCTCGCAGCCGCGTTGTGCCACCTGGTTGTTGCGCGTGTTCTCCCGATAGAGGTTTATCTGCTCTAGGGCCTCTTGCGAGATGGGCACTAGTCGCTGCTTGTCGCCCTTGCCAATAACGGTGATATATTCCTCTTGTTCAAAGATTTGCGAGAGCTGCAACTCCACCAGCTCCGACACTCTGAGACCGCAGCCATATAGCACCTCGATGATGGCGCGGTTGCGCTGTCCTTGAGGCTTAGAGAGGTCGATGCACGCTATCATGCTGTCGATCTCGCTGAGTGTGAGCACCTCGGGCAGGTGCCGCCCAATGTGTGGCGCTGGCAGCAGCAGGGTGGGGTTGTCGTCGATGACACCTTCCATCTTGAGGAACTTGTAGAAACTCTTGATGCCCGAGATGATGCGTGCTTGCGAGCGTGGCGAGATGCCCAGGTCGTGCAGGGTGCCCAGGAAGAGCTCCAGGTCGTGGCGCGTGATGTCGCTGGCACTCTTGCCGTTGTCGCCGGCAAAGCGCAACAGGTGCTCCACATCGCGGCAATAGCTGGCAGCGGTGTTTAGCGAGAGTCCTTTCTCGATGCGCAGATAGGTGTCATATCGCTTCTTGATGGTGTCGATGCTGGGCTGTGGCACAGTTTATTAAAGTTGATAATTAATTATGAGCTTGAAGTTTAGTGTTTAGAGTTTAGTGTTAGCTCTTAACTCTTACTAAAACCTCTAACCCCTAACCTTCAAGTTTCTAAAGCTCTAGAAACTTGAATTATTAAAAAAATGTCATCAAGAGAGAGAAGTCTCTCCTTGATGACACGTGTTTTAAATCTTTAGCAACGATTACTTGCCACCACCTTGAGCTGGAGCGCCTTGCTGTGCTGGAGCGCCTTGCTGTGCTGGAGCGCCAGTGGGGAACGCGTTAGGGGCGTTCTCTTTTTGAGGTGCTGTGGTGTTCATGTTAGAGATGTCGGGGGTGCCCTCATCGTTGCTGCTTGCTGCACCGCGGCTGGTGATGAAAGAGCTGGCAATGCTGAGCACGCAGATGAAGATTGCGAGTCCCCAAGTGGCTTTCTCTACAAAGTCGGTAGTCTTGCGAACACCCATAAATTGGTTATAGTTGCTGGCGTTAGCGGCAAGACCTCCACCTTTAGACTTCTGAATGAGAACAACACCAATGAGCAGAATTGATGCTAAACAGATAAGAATTGAAATAGTAATTGTCATTTTATCAAATAGTTATAGTTTGTTTTTAATGTTTTGGTTAAGCACTATTTTGCGCAAAAACCGAATTTGGTCTGCAAAGTAAATACTTTTTTCTGGAAAATTCAAATTTATGCTCTCAATAATTTCAAGAGCCTTAGAATATTTATGCCTAGCGATGTACATTTTAGCGAGGCTCTCGCTGAGCATGGAGCTATCGTTTTGGGTAGATTCCTCCACGGCGTCGTGGGCTACTTGCTCCACCTCTTGTTTCTTGATGTGATGCTCGGTGGGTGGTTTTGTGGCGATGGCCTTCTGCTCCTGCTCTCGCGAGTGAGCGATGAAACTGTCGATGAGCTCATCTTCGTGAGTGGTGGCGCTAGGAGTGTCGTCGCCCTGCTGTGCTGCGAGGATGTCGGCATAGTCAGGGGTGGGGTTGAAGATGGCGTTGCTCAGAGCGTCAACCTCCTTTTGGCTGGTGCCGCCGTCAAATGTGTTGAGGAAGCGGTCGATGGCTTCGTCGTCGCCAAGTTGCGACGGTTGCTCAGTAGGGTAGAAGTGAGCGAAGGCGGCAGGTGCTTTTCCCATCACTATGGCAAGGTCTTGGCGGTCGGGGCTCATGATGGCTAGTTGCTGCCATGCCTCGTCGTCGCCGCCGTGCTTGAGCTGCAGCAGCAGCGGCAAGGCGAAGTAGGGATATCGCCTCCTGGCCTCGTCAACCCACAGCTTTGCAGGCATCTTGCCCTCGTTGAGGGTGTTCTCTATGTTGTTAAAAAGTTCCAAATTCTTGTTGATTTTCTAGATTTCCTAGACGTTCTAGATTTTCTAGACGTTCTAGATTTTCTAAACGTTCTAGATTTTCTAAACGTTCTAGATTTTCTAGATTAAGCATTGTGCATTAAGCATTGTGCATTAAGCATTGTGCATTAAGCATTGTGCATTAAGCATTAAGCATTATTGAGTAGATTACCAGTTCCCTACCGTTTGGTTGAAGATGAGATCCACTAGCTCGGCGCTGATTTCCTCGCACAGCTGGTCTTGCACATCGATGAGTAGCTGGTTGCTGTCGAAGTCTCGATAGGCCGAGACGGTGACTTCGTTGCTCAGAGCGTCGTTGATGTTGTCGATATACTTGATTCTCACGCTGATGGTGAGTCGCGTGCGGGTGGCATAGGCATTTTCTCCCACCGCCTGTGGCGAGAGGCTATAGTTGGTGATTTCGCCCTCAAATCGCAGGTCGCTGTTGGGTGAGTCAATCTGTTTGAGGCGCGTCTGCTGTGTCACCACGTCTTGCAGCTTGTTTTGAAAGAGCTGTTGCAGAGGCGGATACACGAGTGCTGCCCTGATGGGTATGTTAGCAAACGACACTGTCTTGTACTTGTTGTAGTCGAGTGCGGCACCGTTAAACTTGTAGCTGATGCATGACTGTGCAATGACGATGACCAGCAGTGAGATGAGGATTTTGCTAGTGGCTCGCATGGTGTTACTTGCGGTTGTTGCGGTATTCGAGACCATATTCTTTAATCTTGCGGTAGAGTGTTCGCTCGCTGATGCCTAGCTCCTCGGCAGTTTGGCGCCGTCGCCCGTGGTTGCGCTCAATGGCGTTGATAATCACTTCTCTCTCGGTGTCTTCGAGGGTCTTGATTTTATCTTCTTCCACATCGATGGCAGTAGCCTTGATGTCGCTGAAGGAGTGGCGCGCCTGCTGGTTGCGGTGCGTGTCGTCGAGGTCGTAATCCTCGGCCACATTTTGCCACACCATGTCGTCATCGTTTTGAGAGGTGAGATGCGAGCTTTGTCGCTGCAGGTCGTTGATGTTGGAGCTCAGGTGCAGCTTGCTGCCTTGCTGCTTGGCGGCGATGTTGGCATTGGCAAGGGCTTCCTTAAGCTCCTTGAGCTCGCTCTGCATCTGCATGATGAGCTTAAAGATGAGCTCTCGCTCTTGGGTGTAGTCGTGCTGTGCCTTGTCATAGACTACTGGCAGGTTGCCGCTGTGGTTCTTCTGGCTGAGGTATTTCTTCACCACGTCGCCGGTGACGATGCCGCTCTCAAACGACGACATCTCCCTCACCAGGCTCTGCAACTCACGCACGTTGCCACTCCAGTTGAAGGTCATCAGCTGGCGATAAGCGCTCTCGTCAAACATCAATGGCGGGCGGTGTTGCTGCTCGGCATAGTCGTAGCTGAACTTGGTGGCAAGCATCTTGATGTCCTCGCCACGCTCGCGCAGTGGTGGCACCTCGATGCGTATGGCAGCGATGCGGTAGAACAGATCCTCTCTGAACTCACCGGCTTTCATCATGTGTGTCAGGTCTTTATTGGTGGCGGCAACCACGCGCACATTGGTCTTGCGCACCTCCGAGGAGCCCACGCGCAGGTATTCTCCCGACTCTAGCACGCGCAGCAGCCTGGCTTGGGCGTCGAGGGTGAGGTCGGCGACCTCGTCAAGGAAGATGGTGCCGCCGTTGGCCACCTCAAAGTATCCTGCGTGCTCCTTCTCGGCATTGGTGAAGGAGCCTTTCTCGTGGCCGAATAGTTCGCTCGAGATGGTGCCCGCCGGTATGGCTCCGCAGTTGACGGCAATGTATTTCTTGTGCTTGCGCGGGCTATTGTCGTGTATTATCTTTGGAAAGAACTCTTTACCCGTGCCGTTCTCGCCGTTGATGAGTACCGAGATGTCGATGGGGGCAATGATCAGTGCTCGCTTGACGGCGTTGACCAATGCCGGCGCTGCGCCAATGATGCCGTAGCGCTGCATGGTGGTGCGCAGTTCGTTGTCGGTTATTTTTGCCATTTCTTCAAGTTGTAAGTTTGTTGTTTCAAAAATGTGCCCAGCTCTTCGGGGGTCTTGTACTGTGCTTGTTGCTCGGGAGTGATGATGTCTCCTATCGACACTCGGAAGTGGTGGTTGCTCTTGCGGAACACCTCGGCGGGGAGGCGCAGGGTGCGCAGTCGCCAGTCAATCATTCCCAGGACCACAAATTTCCAGCTGTTGTGGCCGTGGAAGTAGATGGGGATGACGGGAACTTTGAGCTTCTGGATGAGGCGGAGCACTGTGGGCTGCCACTCGCGGTCTTGAATGCGAAGCCCCCAGGTGAGCTTCGACACTGCTCCGGCAGGGAAGAAGCCCAGTGGGTGCCCTTGCTTGACGTGCCGCATGGCATCGGTGATGCCTTTCACCGATACTGCGCGCTTGGCGGGGTCGTCGCTTGCCAGAGCATCGACAGCGATGAAGCTGGGCCTCAGGGCAGTGATATTGTTAAGAATCATGTTGACCATCACCTTGTAGTCGCTGCGGCGGCTCGACACGATGTCGATGAGCGTTACACCATCAAGTGCTCCAAAGGGGTGGTTAGAAACGGTGATAAACGCTCCCTGTGGCAGGTTGTCGAGAACCTCCTCGTTGCTGATTTCGATTTTGGCGTCGAGCTCAGTGAGCAGGTTATGAGCAAACTGCTGTCCAGGATGGTCGATATTGCGGCTATGGAAGTCGTTGGCTTTGTCAACTTTGAGCCAATGCAGCAGCTTGTTGACAAGCTTCTGCTTGCCTTTAAAGAATGGTGCCACCTTGCAGATGTCGTCATAGTCGAGCACCGTGCGCTTGATGGGCTGTTGTTCCTGTATGTTTTGGTTGTCGTTATTCATAGAGATTAATATCTTGTGTAGCAGGGCGATAGCACTTGCATTGAAGCCCGTGTCGCCATTAGCGGCTACAAAGATACAGCAAAAAACTGAAAAAATGTCAGTTTTTTCAGTTTTTTAATAATAAGGTGGAAATTTCCTAGACGTTCTAGACGTTCTAGACATTCTAGACGTTCTAGACATTCTAGACGTTCTAGATTTTCTAGACATTCTAGATATTCTAGATTACGCATTGTGCATTACGCATTGTGCATTGTGCATTACGCATTACGCATTGTGCATTACGCATTGTGCATTGTGCATTGTGCATTACGCATTATGCATTATGCATTGTGCATTACGCATTGTGCATTACGCATTGATAAAGCGTTATTTCTTGCCTGTGATGATGCTCTTGATATCGTTGAGCTTGTTGAGTGCCTCCATGGGAGTGAGGTTGTTGATGTCGGTGTTAAGGATTTCGTCGCGCACCTGGCTCAAGACGGGGTCGTCGAGCTGGAAGAACGACAGCTGCACACCGTTGCGGTTGTTGGCCACATCGTCGAGGTCTTTGCTCAGCGAGTCGTTGTTGCTGTTCTGCTCCAGGCGCTTGAGCACCTCGTCGGCGCGATGCACAATGGTCTTGGGCATGCCGGCGAGCTTCGCCACATGAATGCCGAAGCTGTGCTCGCTGCCGCCGCGCTCTAGTTTGCGCAGGAACACCACCTTGCCGTTGAGCTCACGCACGCTCACGTTGTAGTTCTTCACGCGCTTGAAGGTCTTCTCCATCTCGTTGAGCTCATGGTAGTGGGTGGCAAAGAGTGTCTTGGGGTGAGCTTGCGTCTCGTGTATGTATTCCACTATGGACCAGGCTATAGAGATGCCATCGTAGGTGCTCGTGCCGCGTCCCAGCTCATCAAAGAGGATGAGGCTTCGCTCACTCAGGTTGTTGAGGATTGACGATGCCTCGGTCATTTCCACCATGAACGTTGACTCGCCGAGCGAGATGTTGTCGCTAGCTCCCACACGAGTGAAAATTTTATCGACGATGCCCACTCGTGCTGCCTGGGCTGGGACAAAGGAGCCAATCTGTGCCATGAGCACGATGAGTGCCGTCTGTCGCAGCAGTGCGCTCTTACCCGCCATGTTAGGGCCGGTGATAATCATCACTTGCTGCTCGTCGTTGCTTAGCTGAATACTGTTAGGCACATAGACCTCACCCACCGGCAGTTGCTTCTCGATGACGGGGTGACGTCCCTCGGTGATGTCGATGTCGAGAGAGTCATCCACGATGGGGCGGTTGTAGTGGTTCTCGAGAGCCACTCGCGTGAAGGAGAGCAGGCAGTCGAGCTGCGCTATCAGCGCCGAGTCGTTCTGGATGGCGGGGATGTAGTCGCTCACGGCAGCCACCAGCTCGTTGAAGAGCTGGTTCTCGATGGTGAGAATCTTCTCCTCGGCACCGAGTATTTTCTCTTCTAGCTCTTTGAGCTCGGGGGTGATGTATCGCTCGGCACTCACTAGGGTCTGCTTGCGTATCCACTCCTGTGGCACCTTGTCCTTGTGAGTGTTGCGCACCTCGATGTAGTATCCAAACACGTTGTTGTAGGCAATCTTCAGGCTAGGGATGCCAGTGCGCTCGCTCTCCCGCTGCTGCAGCTGCATCAGGTAGTCCTTGCTGCTCGAGGAGATGTTGCGCAGCTCGTCGAGCTCGTCGCTCACGCCATTGCGCATCACGTTGCCACGGTTGAGCTGGCTGGGCGCGTCGGGGTTGATTTCGCGCTCTATGCGGTCGGCGATGAGTGGGCAAGGGTTGAGCTGCTCGCCAAAGCTGTAGAGCACCTCGTTGTCGCTGTGCTCGCACATGCGCTTGATGGGAGCGATGGCTTGCAGGGCGCACTTGAGTTGCACCAGCTCACGTGGCGAGATGCGTGCCACGGCAACTTTCGACACCAGTCGCTCAATGTCGCCTATCACCTCAAGCTGCTCCTTCAGCAGCTCACGCCCCTCGGTGTCTTTAAAGAAGTGCTCCACCACGTCGAGGCGGCGGTTGATGGCTTTCACGTCCTTGAGCGGGAACATGAGCCAGCGGTGCAGCAGGCGTGCTCCCATGGGTGAGATGGTGTTGTCGATGACGCTGAGCAGGCTCTTGCCGTCGTCGGCCATGGGTGCTATGAGCTCGAGGTTGCGCACCGTGAACTTGTCGAGCCTCACATATCGCTCGGCCTCGATGCGCGAGAGCGAGGTGATGTGCTTGATTTGGGTGTGCTGCGTGAGGTCTAGGTAGTGGAGGATGGCGCCCGAGGCGACGATTGCGCATGGCATGTTCTGCACGCCAAAGCCTTTCAGGTTCTTGGTCTCGAAGTGACGGAGCAGGCGGTCGGTAGCCGCTTCCTCGGTGAACACCCAGTCTTCCATCTCAAAGGTGAGGAACTTGCTCGAGAACGACTGCTGGAAGCGGGTGCGGTTGCTGCGCTCTATGAGCACCTCCTTGGGGGCAAAGTTGGCGAGCAGCTTATCTACATAGTCAACCGACCCCTCGGCAGCGAGAAACTCGCCGGTGCTGATGTCGAGCAGCGCCACGCCAGTAGCTTTCTTGCCAAAGTGCACGGCGGCCAGGAAGTTGTTCTCCTTGCGGTCGAGCAGGGTGTTGCCCATCACCACGCCAGGGGTGACGAGCTCGGTGATGCCGCGCTTAACGAGCTTCTTGGTGAGCTTGGGATCCTCGAGCTGGTCGCAGATGGCCACGCGCTTGCCGGCTCGCACCAGCTTGGGCAGGTAGGTGTCGAGGGCGTGGTGCGGAAACCCTGCCATCTCCAGGTTCTTGCCGCCAGTGCCGTTAGAGCGTCGCGTGAGGGTGATGCCCAGGATTTCGCTGGCCACGATGGCGTCGTTGCCGTAGGTCTCATAGAAGTCGCCCACACGATATAGCAGCAGAGCATCGGGATGCTTTGCCTTCATCTCGTAGAACTGTTTCATCATTGGGGTTTGACCCGCTTCCTTTGCCATGACACTTATTTTTTAAATATTATTTCTATAAGTTCTAGATTTTCTAGATTATCTAGAACGTCTAGAACTTCTAGAATTGCTGGTTTTCTTTTCTTTAGTCAAGTTTCGGGAAGTAACCGAAACTTGAGTTCTTTAAATTATAACTAGTACACCAGCGAGATGTTGTCGATCCACAGGGCCATGCCAGGTGTGCCTTCATAGGCAGTGCCGCAGCCCGAGGATGCCATCACCACGATGTGGGTGGGGGTGGCGTTGGGGGCGTCCCACTTCTCCTCAATCACGGGCACCATCTTGCCCTTGCTGTTCTTGGCATAGTAACTCTTGGCCTTAGGGATGAGGCCCATGTAGGACTGGTATCCGGCGTGCTTGGTGATGTCGCCATACCAGATGGGGATGCGGTGCTTGTTTACCCAGTTGGCAACAGTCTTGCCAAAGCGCTGGCGTCCGGTGCCCACGCGTGCTGCGTGGAGGTTGCCCTTGCTGTCTTCCCAGCGGCGCTGCAAGAGGATGAACACCTCGGCATAGTCTTGTCCGGGCAGGTTCTTCTTGCTGCCGAAGCCGCTAGAGTAGATCTTTTGTCCCGAAGGCACATTCACCTTGTAGTCAAACTGCAAGTATTTGGGTCTCTTGGTGAATGGCACGCCCATGTTCATCTTGCTGTAGGGATTCTTGGTGCTGCTTACAGGCTCAATCATCTGTCCCATGAAAATGGAGCCCGACACGAGCACGTCAACATTGATGACTCCCACTGCCTTGCAGTGCTCAATCATTGTGGTGAGCTTAGCGCAGTAGCCATTTCCGTGTACGTCGGGGAAGACGGCATTGCTGGTTTTTACAATGCCCATCACCTTGGCAAGGATGTTGCTGGTGGCCCATGGCGAGCCTCCCTTGTTGTTATAGGCTACAGCGCCGTTGATGTTTTGCTTAGGTCCAATCTCAAAAACCTTCTTCTCTTGTCCTCCAATTACTCCCGACTCCTTGATGTGGCGAGTAATCCACTGGTCGAAATTACCATAAGATAAAGGCACCACTGTCTCGGCATGGGCATTCATTAGTCCCATGCAGGCTACAGCTGCCATCAATAGATTTTTTCTCATGTTTTTGTAAGTTTTTAAAAAATAGTAGTTATTAATTGTGTTTGTTAGTGTGTGTGTCATCGGTGTGCGCTGTCGCTCAGCAGGCGATGCCCTATCTTGCAGTAGATGCACTTGCGGGCGTCGCAGTAGCTGCGCCGCAGCTCTATCAGAGCTTGCGAGGTGAGCGCGCTCTCGCACTCAATGCCTGCCATCGCAAAGCTGGTCACTATCGAGTTCTTCTCGGGTCGCAGGCTCTCGAGCAGGCTCACGGCTTTGTCGGTGAGGGCATAATTGCCCGTTATCTCGCCGTAGGCATAGTAGAGCGGCGCCACGGTGTTGATGAGCACGATGTCGATTGACTTGTTGCTCAGCGCCAGGGTGGGGCGCTCGCTGGGCTTGCCAAACGAGAAGTGGTTGCTCCAGTAGCCAGTGAGCTTCACCTCAAAGAGCTTGCGCAGCTCTTTCTCGCCGCTAGCATCGAGGATCTTGCTCATCAGGTTAAAACCGCCCTCTATGTAGTGCGCCAGCATCGCTATGCGGCGGTAGGGGAAGTTCTGTGGCCTGATGCGGAACATCTTCCACGCCTCGCTCTCCATGGCCCGCAGCGAGAACTTGTTGGCGAGGAAGGCATATTCCGAGCACAGGTGGCGGTAATACTCGTCGGCACCGGCGGCCATTGGGTCGAGCAGGCCAGCCTGACCAAAGAGCAGCGCCTCCACTTGCAGCAGCGAGTCGCTGTGCTTGTGCAGCAGCCGCAGCGGCGTGCGCCTGGCCAGGCGTTCAAAGGCCTCGTTGTTGATGCCGAAGCCCAGGTTCCTTGCCACAGTCACGTAGCACACCTCTTCCCAGCTGCCGTGATAGAGCTCAAGCATGTCGCGCACTCGTTGCACCTTGCCGTGCAGCCTCTCAAAGGCCAGCCTCTCTATCCACTCGGTGATGGTGATGCGTGGCACGGTGGCGATGGTGGCGGCACATGGCAGCTCGTGGTGGCTGTTCACGAGCTGGTCGTAGCTCATGTTAAACAGCGGCGACACTTGCAGCACCAGTTGCGGGATGCGCTCACCATTGGTGCGATACACTGGAGCGTCATCTTTATCGACCACATGCAGGATCACGCTGTCGTAGGCGCTGTCGCTGTCGTGGCCATGGCGGCTCCAGTCGCTGGCACGCACATGCATCTCTATGTTGCCCACCCACGTCTGTCCGTCGATCTCCACTTTTGCGTTGAAGAAGTCGGGGCCGGCGTCGGTGTTGAGCAGCCCAGGGTCGAGGACTCTCACCTGGCGCCCGTCGTTGGTGACCATGTCGTCGGTGCGCCACAGCCGGTGTTGCCATATATATTGCATCAACTGTTCCATAGTCTTGATGCTCGCTGTTGCACGGAGCTCGCTAGTGTTTTTGCAAAACAACCTGCTAAGGTACATATATTTTCTAATATAGAGCTGGTTTATGCCCTGTTTTTTTCCGTTTTTGTGCGTTTTTAGAATATAATTTGATTTTTTTGCTCAAAAAGTTTGGTCATGTCAAAAAGTTGCCGTAACTTTGCACTCGCAAATCGCAAAACCACGATGGTGCCTTAGCTCAGGTGGTAGAGCAATGGACTGAAAATCCATGTGTCCCCGGTTCGAATCCTGGAGGTACCACAAAACGCCCTTACTTCAGTGAGGGCGTTTTTATAAGTAATTGGGCATTAATCTTTTATCTTTCGCCCGGTTAATGCCATTTTGTTTAATTTGTCGGCACAAAGGTGTTTTTT
>Ga0310695_10001231_pt1 | contig 61648 bp, 59 predicted proteins | sample RumenRJG_04DNA_FD_203882 | JGI IMG/M metagenome (GOLD analysis project Ga0310695, IMG submission 203882) | Bovine rumen microbial communities from Lethbridge, Alberta, Canada - RJG_04 (v2) (version 2) | ecosystem: Host-associated > Mammals > Digestive system > Stomach > Rumen | place: Canada... | reverse complement strand
AATGCCGACAAAAAATAAACCCTTGCGGCTCTGAACAAATTTGGAAATAGGAAAGCCTTCCCCAAATTTATTTTTCTTTTTTTCGAGCAAAACGGATGTGCGCCCTTGACGAGCGCCGCTGTCGCTACCTTTGCAACGGAAAATTGTATATGACATCGCCCGAAAAAATGATGTGAAGACGTAGAACGACCGATGCCAGGTTATACCGAAATGAATAACGCGGTCAAGTACCTCGTAACCATATCAGCCCAGAGTAGAGCATCAAAGACGCATGGAGAAGAACAAAGCGAAAGAAAAGCCGTGCAATCCTCTGAGGCAATGGAAAAGTATCAAGGCAGAATGCAAACCAAAAGCAACCAAGGGTGCCGTGATGGTCGAAGGGGTACGCCAGCTGAGTGTACCAACAAGAGACAATCCACAACACGAAACTTGTGCCTACCAAGTATCAGAAACGTCCAGAAGGATAGGCAACAAGACCCGAAGAGCCAAGAATAGGAATATAGAGAAAACGAATAAGAAATAGGCCACTCCCTTGCCAGATGCCCTGTTCGGACAGGGGCATGCGTAGTGAAGAAGAAAGCGTAGCCATAGGCAGAATAAGACCAGAATGGTATAGGTGAAAGAATCTGTACGGGTGGTGGGTGGGGCGAAGATATAGGAAAAGAGAATTGAGGCAGGGATCAAATGGACTGTCTGTAAGAATGTCCATCCTGCCTCCGCTGTCAGGCTGCTCTTGCTCCCGTGTCGGCCACAGCTCGACTCAGGAGCAAGAGCGGCCTGACAGCCGCCCGTGAGAGCGTATAGAGAAAAAAGAAGAGCTGGAAGGAAACTACCAGCTCTTGTTCTTCTCAATGTTCTTAGCCCATTCTAACTTTTTGGTAATGTTCTGGATGGAGATCTCTTTTTCCTCACCTTCAGGGAACTCTTCCTGATACATCTGAAGAGCGTCCTCTTCTTCCGCGATGTAGTCAACACCATAGCTTCCAATAATAGTCAAGCGGTCGCCATAATCCAAGTGTTCATCTTTGGCTACCCGGAGTGCAAAAGACTCCAGTCCATGTGTTGCTCCCCGGTTGAACTCGAAGGATTCCTTCTCTGCGGCGATATAGTCTGGGAAGGTCTTCTCCAGATCCAAAATCATGTCGATACGTTCTTTATAGGACTTTGTCCGGTCGTATGGAACAAGCTCATACACCTTCATGATAGCCCAAACTGCGCCACGGATGAAATCCTCTGTGACGTTCTCCTGTCTTTCTCTTATACAAGCTTCTGCATATGTCATCATAATGGCTGCAAAATTACGAAAAAATAATGAAATAATACTCAGAAATCAAGAATAGATGAAGGGAACAGGCCTTTTCTTGACCTGTTCCCCCATCTGTCTTAGTGGGTATAGAAATCCACTTGATAGGTCTTTGTTGGCAGTCCGAAGGCCGGATGTGTATCGAACTCGTTGTAGTTGTCCCACTGCACTTCCATGGTGTAGCCCATTGGGAAGTTGAACTCGATAAAGGCCGTCAGCATATCCACCTCCTCCTCTGTCAGACCATCGCACTCCCCATACTCCAGGAAATATATTGCCCATTCGGGGATGTCATGGGTTTCCCGCTTCATTCTGTGTGCCATATTACTGTTGTTTTAGTTTTTCCGCTATCTCGTTAAGCTCGTTCTCGATCGCCCAATCATCAGTGTTGGGATGCGCCAGAAGGATGGCTTTTGCGAGGTTTATCTCATTGGTAGCCTCTTTCTTTAGGTTGAAATCGAGCATGGCCTGTGCATCTGACAGGTGGCTCATGACTGCTATCCTCACTCTTATATTCATATCTTTGAGTCTGATAAAGCACCCCTCGGTCGATTCCCCGACATTCGGGGTGCATGAACAAAACAGATTAATCTTCCTTGAAATAATGGCTTATATAGTCCCTGACTGACTTGTTGCAGATCTCGCCAAGTTTCTTTGGCTTGAAGTACAAGTCGCGCTCCACCTTCAGACCGCACACATTCAGCTCGGACAGCTGAGAAAGGCTGAAATAGCCCATCTCTGCGGTGGTGTCCGTACCTACTACCAATCCGAAGAACAGGTAGTCATCATCTTCCTTTCTGCCCTCGGTGACGTACCAAGTAAGGGCTGTTGCAGGGAAGAAATACTTAGCTACTACTACGGCATCAGCCTTCTTGCCGTCCTGGCTATAGAGCGGATATTTTTCAAGAGCTTCCGCCAGCTCAGTGTTCATGAGTCTCATAATGCTATTAAAAATGATAATCAATAATTCCACCGATATAGAGTCGTTCGCCTTTTCTGAGTTTGCAGACCATCCGCATCAGCTCGGCAGACGGTTCGGCAAACGTCTGGGTAGTGCTTTCAGACAGATAGAAATGCGAGTCCGTACCAAGAGGGTTGTTGATAACCTTCTGCAGTTGGTAGGCAGCACCTATCCAGTGGGTCACATTATCAGCGGTGACTTCATCAGATTTCTTGTGGATGGCATCTACCCATTTGTGAATCCATTCGTAATTACCGCCATTGAATACAAGTTCATCACTGCCAACGAGCGTGAACATACCTTTCGGAAGGATTTGGTTGACTAAGGTGTCAATCGACTCAACCCTTTCTTCATCGGAGATTTCAGAGCAATAATCATAATCGCTGCTATCTCCCTGTGTCAGAGTGTTCTCATTGAGGTAATTCTCTTTGTCCACTCTGCGCTTTGTGATTTGATAAACTTTTGCGTGCATAATGCTTTATTTAGTTGTGAAACTTGTTTTTTATCGGACTCCCAGGAGGGGCAGACTTTTCTTTTTAAGTCCATCTCCTGCGAAGGAGCTTTTTTTTACCATCGGCATTCCCTATCGGGTTTAGACTTTTCTTTGTGCGTAAAAGAGCAAGCCCCCAAAGATGACTACGGCAAGGAATTTCAGCAGAAAATTCGCGGAGCATCCGTTAGAACTTTCTCCTGAAATAGCATCGCGGTACTTTCCATGTCATATGGGCTTGCTACCTTTGCACAGAGAAAATGCGTTAAGAACCCAAGGGTATGCCAGCGTATGAAAGGCGACATAGCAGGGGAAGATGGATAATAGACTATAGACGAATCATGCTAATGAAATAGATCTAAATATCACATTTTCACAAGGCTTGTGATAAAGAAATGTATAGATACTTTGATTTATATTTCGTATCTTTGCACGAAAAAAGAGTATAATTATGAATAAGGATCAAAAAAGTAACTCTCTTTAATGAGATTTAAAAACGAAAAATGCTGTATATATCTGCGATTCAGGACTTATTTGTGTTATAAAACTATAAATGCTTTTAGCATTCGTTGATTATCAAAAGACTTTTTCGTATCTTTGTAGCACTAATATATATAGAAATGAGAGCAAATATGCATTATATAATCGTCTTCTGGCAAAGTTCCCCCCATAGAACTATTGCATTTAAGTGCATATTTCTATAAAAAAATGATATGACAAAAGACAATAATAAGATAGGAATAGTAGGATTAGGATATGTTGGTTTGCCATTATTCAGTCTGTTTTCCCAAAAATATGAATGTTGGGGAATAGACAATGACGTACTACGAACCAAAATGCTCCAAACGGGTATAGACATGCGTAAATGTCTGAAAGAACAAGAATTGTCAAATGCTCTACAATACTCTCATATAACAAACGATTGGAATAATCTTACCTGTTGTAATATATTTATAGTTGCAGTGCCAACACCAGTGGACAAAGAAAAAAGGCCCGATTTTACACATTTGGAAGAAGCCTGCAAAGCGGTGGGAAATATTCTTTCAAGAAATAATATAGTTATTTTTGAATCTACTGTATATCCTGGCACGACGGATGAAATATGTATTCCAATACTTGAGAAGACGTCAGGTTTAGTTGTGAATAAGGATTTCTCTGTGGCATATTCCCCTGAACGCATAAATGTTGGTGATAAGATTCATCGGCTAGATAACGTCCCTAAAATAGTATCTGCATCCAACCAACAGACTTTAGAGTTTGTTGCAGATTTATATGGTTCCGTAATTAACGCAGAGGTCGTTCGCGCATCAAATATTAAGGTGGCAGAAGCGGCAAAAATGTATGAAAACGTCCAAAGAGATGTATTAATCGCATTAGCTAATCAATACTCAGATTATTGCCATGAAGAAGGAATAGACATTCTGGAAGTAACAGATTGTGCCGCAACAAAGTGGAATTTCTCTAATGTAAAACCAGGACTAGTTGGAGGTCACTGCATCGGTGTGGATGCGTATTATTTGCTGCAACGTTCTTTTGAGAAGGGATGTAACCAGTCGCTTGTCAATACTGCTCGTTCTATCAACGAGGATAAAGTTTGCCAAGTAACTGATAGGATTGTTAAACTTGCAAGCTCTATCAATAAGGAGGTATGTATTCAGAAAGTGCTGATTTTAGGGTTTTCATATAAACCAAATACTTGTGATATAAGAAATACTAAGATAGCAGATTTGCTTATCAATCTCAAACAAACATTCGGTTCTGTTGACTGTTACGATCCTTTGGTAGATTATATCATGGTAGAAAAAGAATACTCTATAAAATTGATAGATTCTGATTCTCTCGATATAAATCAATATGATATTACGATTCTGGCCGTTAATCATGATTGTTTCAAAGATTTCAATTCTAAAGGATTGATTAATATAACAGATCTACTATAATGATTATGAAAGAAGTAAGACAACTACTACGGTTCAATGTAGATATTGTTAATCATTGCAATTTGAATTGCGTGGGGTGCGGACATTTCAGTCCACTTGCCAAGGAATATTATTTGCCATTAGATTCTTTTAAGCGAGATTGTGAACAATTAAGTAAACTGACAGGAGGTGTAATTGAAAGAATGGAAATTATGGGAGGAGAGCCATTACTACACCCACAGTTAATTGAATTTATGGCCATTGCTCGAGCTAATTTTCGAGGTGAGATAAATATTTGCACAAATGGCATTCTCGTTGACAAACAACCAGCCACATTTTTTGAAGCATGTAGCAGATATGGGGTTTCAATAGCGATTACACTATACCCTATTTCATTGGATTGGAACAAGATAGAATCACTAGTAGAAAAATATAAGGTTGGGCTGATAAAGGTTGGAACTAAACACCATGACAGAAGACTCTGGTATAAAAACCACAGAGATCTTTCTGGCAAGCAAAATATTCAAGATAATTTTTCTATATGTAGATGGGGAAACAATTGTATATTTCTGGAGAATGGCAGGCTTGCAACATGCGTTATGCCTTTTAAAACAAAGTATTACAATGATTATTATCATAAGAATACATTCATTGTGCCAGACTCCGATTCAATTGATATTTATAACGCAGCAAATATTGATGAGATCTTAGATTTTTTGTCAAAGCCAATCACATGCTGCCGCTACTGCATGCCTAATGATGACGAATTAATTGATTGGAAAGTTTCTAAAAAAGAGATTGAAGAATGGAGTTGAGAAACGATATAAGCCATCTGTCAGTTGACATCTGTACAAGATGCCAATTAAAGTGTCCATCTTGTTCTACCAGCAAAGGCGTAATACGTGATGGATATATTAAAGAGGGATTTATGTCTTTTGACAAGTTTAGGTATATACTTGATAGTAATCCACAAATCAAGGAAGTTGAATTGTCAAATTGGGGAGAGATCTTTCTTAATCCAGAGATAGGACAAATGATTAAATACGCGTATGAACATGATGTATCTTTGTTATGTAACAACGGCACCAATTTTAATTACGTCAAAGAGGAAGTTTTGGAGGCTTTAGTGAAATACAAAGTAAAATGCCTCAATCTTTCTATTGATGGAGCATGCCAAGAGACGTATATCTTATATCGCCGTAATGGATCCTTTGAAAAAGTAATGGAGAATATTGCGAAGCTGAATTCATATAAACATAGGTATAACTCGGATTATCCCAAGTTGTCATGGCAGTTTATCATATTTGGCCACAACGAACATGAGATTAGTAAAGTCAAAAAGATGTGCACAGAAAGAGGAATGGTTTTCAATCCCAAAATGAATCATTCGAGTTTCTCTCCAATAAAGGATCCTGATATGATTAAGAGAGAGACTGGTCTTGATTATGCAAGCAGGGATGAATATCGAATGAAACATAAAACAGAATACAAGCACCCATGTTATCAATGTTTATTCTCGCCTCAAATAAATTGGAACGGTGATGTGTTAGGTTGTTGTGTTAACAAATGGAAAGGTCTAGGTAATATCTTCAATCAAAGACTCCTTGATATAATAGAATCAGATTTATATCAATATATGATAGATGTTTTGTTTGGAAAAAAGGAAGTGAATCCAACTATTCCATGCTATTATTGTCCCAATATTGAGAAAGTAAAAACACAGTCACTTACAGAAAAAGGTTTTCAAAAATATAGTAATTATGTGCCAGTTGCATTGCGATAGTAATTTTATATGTCCCATTTGTGGTGATAAGACATTCCCTCTGCTACAAGTAGGATCGGAATTTAAAGTATTATCAGAACTTCAGGTCATTGGTGCAGGAAGCAGACTGCAAAAATGTCATAAATGTAAAGGTTCTGATAGAGACAGATTAGTATATTTGTATTTACGTGACTATGAAGATTTTTTTGATGCTGAAATAAAAGTCCTTCATGTCGCTCCAGAGGATTGTATAGCAAGAGCCATTATGGCACATAAAAACATTGAGTATATTGCAGGTGATTCTTTCGAACACGGCTATGTTTATCCCGATTATATACACAAAATGGATGTTCTTGATATTCCTTATGAAAAAGAAACATTCGATTTCGTTATTTGCAATCATACTATAGAATGCATTCAAGATGATATAAAGGCGATGAAAGAAATTTTTAGAGTCTTGAAATATGGAGGTAAAGCGATTTTGCAGGTGCCCATTTCACCTGTCATAGAAACAACAATTGAGAAACCAGGTAACTTAAGTTTAAAGGAATGTGAATTATTATATGGACATAGATATAATAAACGAATATATAGTAAGTCAGATTATATTGACCGGCTTAGTCGCTGTGGATTTGTTGTAAATGTTAAGAAGATAGCAAGTAATTATCCTCAACATAGTCTAAATAAACTAGAGGAGTTGTTCTTGTGTATAAAGGTCTATGAATAATTTCGGTAAATATATTGTCCTTGTAAACATTGAAAATGACACCCCAAAGGTAAGGCAACAATTTTCTCCACCTTTTGGGTTGTTAATTGCAGCTTCTGTCCTTCAAAGAAACAATGTAAATGTCATAGTTAGGCATATTATTAATACAAAGGAATCTCTGAAAGAACTGCTGACAATTTCAAAAGATGCGATAGCTGTTGGTTTTTCAACTATGACTTCTCAGAATTTGCTGTCGGCAATAGAGGCTAGCCATATGCTTCACAATTTGGGCATTTATGTTTTTTGGGGAGGACCTCATGCAACGTTACTACCAGAAATTGTTTTAAAAGATTTAAGTATTGATGCTGTCCTTAGAGGCGAAGCTGAAGCCAACCTTTATGAGTTTTATAAATGGAGGACTGGCGAAATAAAAGATGACGAAGTTCCTGGACTGTGTCATAAGGGAAATGACGGCATAATAAAGATCAGACCAATTCCACCACTTGTTGATGCCAATTCTTTAGGTTATCATCCTTTTGAATTGTTAAATATCAACAAATATTTAGATAAGCCAATACCTTTGCACAAAAACTTCATCCCAGGAAATGTTATACCAATTATGACAAGTAAAGGATGTGTTAAGAGATGTGCATTTTGTTATAATACTGTAGTAAATAAATCAAAATGGAGACCATATGATATAGAAAGAGTTTTTTACGAAATGGATTATCTTGTGTCGACTTACAACATAACGGGATGGCTATTTTATGATGATAATCTTTTCATTGATTCAGAAAGAGCATTTGAAATAATTGAAAGATATAAAATGCCATCCTCTGTAGAGATTGACCTCAATAGAGTAACTCCGCTTTTTCTTGAAAGAGCCAAAAAAGCTAATATTAGCAAAGTCTATATAGGTATTGAGTCTGGTTCAGATTCTATGCTTAAACGAATGCATAAAGGAATATCGAAAGAAATGGTAAGAGAAAAAGCAAAACTTATAGGAGAATTTGAATTGAATGTGGATTTCTCTTTTATGATAATGCTTCCGCACGAATCAGATTCTGAGTTGATTGAAACATTTGATCTTATACATGAATTGGAAACATATCCATATATAAAAATTGATGGTCCCAAATGTTACAATCCATACCCTGGCACTGAATTTTACTTGCAATTGGTTAATAGTGGATGGGAACCACCCGGATCAAATGAAGAGTGGGCTAAGTTTGTTCGTAAAATATCTCCTTTAGAGACAGGACTTAGTATTAGCGAGAGAAAACTTGAAATATTAAAAAAAGAACATATAATATGATAATACAAACAAAACGTGAATCAGTCCGAGAAGAAGGTTTCTTTGACCAAGATATAGAATATTTAAAGTCATATTACGATAAACATGGAGTATTTCCAATGTTTCAGCAAGTCTTGATTGAAACGAGAACTGATTGTAATAATCGGTGTCCATTTTGCGTCCAGAGATTTCAAAATAAGCCATTAGGAATAATGACATGGGATGTTTACTGTCGTACGATTGACAATTTAGTTGAACTGGGCTATAATGGACGAGTTGCGCTTGTTGTTTCAAACGAGCCATTGTTAGACGAGACTTTGATTGAAAAGCTAAAGTATGCAAAGGGGAAATCTCAGCGCTTATTTATGGATATTACATCAAATGGACGTTTATTGACCCTTGATTATCTAGACAAATTATTTGAAGCTGGCTTAGATAATATTAATGTAGATGATTATCGATCTGATCGTGACAAGTTTCCTGACAAGCTCTCAGGTGATTTGGAAGCAGTACATAATGCATATTATAACAATCCCAAAATTAATATTCGAACACGCCGTACTGATGAGAAATGGCCAAATTATGCCGGGAACATTCCACAAGATTTTAATCCCGATGATTATGGCTTTTGCAATTTCCCTTTCAGAAAACTCGTTGTTGCTTACAATGGAGACATTCTACAATGCTGTGACGATTTTATGTACGACACATGTTTTGGAAATGTGATGAATGAAGATTTGCTAGATTGCTGGAATAAAGAAGAATTTAATAAGATTCGTCTTTCTTTGCTGGAAAACAAGCGTATTGGTATGTGTGCAAGATGTAATGATTCTCAAAACTATAAAGTGTATTCATAATGAGATTAAACCAGGAACAATTTGATGCATTTAAGATGGAGATTGCCACCTTCGGCAATATTCCAATTTTAAGTCAGTATTGTGGTATTGGCTGTGTATTCTGTAAGGTTCACACAGATTCATATTTAGGACATTATCCCAAAATACCAATGATTGATGAAGAAGACTTGCTCAAAGGGTTCCAATATATTAATGAAAAGGTTAATTATGTACGTTTAGGAGCAGGAGTGCTTGTTGCTCCCCACACAGACCCTTTCTTGCATCCCAAGATATATGACTTTATTAAAATTGCATCTGACCATTTCCCTACGAAAAAGATATCAACCGTTACTACTGGTGCATATATAAGAGAAGATAAGGTCGATTTCTTGAATACGATTAAGAATTACGGTATTGATCTGTCACTTATTACCATGCAGCAACAGAGGGAATCTATTATACCACGTTCTGCGCGTGAAAGAACTATGTATCTACTTAAATATGCTCCACTTAACAAATGTACTCTTATGTTTACTGGTAATCTTGATGAAATGAAGAAAGACCTGGAGCTTTTATATGATTTAGGAGTCAACAAGAAGGTACGTCAGATTCTTGTGAGGCGCATGGAACATACAGATACTTCACAGCCCAGATTAAAAACATTGTCTACAGCATGTATTAATGGATATGAGGAATGCATTCGGTGGGTAAAAGCAAATTATCCTGACGTTGTATTCACGGTTCCTATTCTTAAAGATGTGTTCCGAGGTGGAAACAATGAATATTTTATTGCTGCAGAAGAGAGAATTGCAGAGCAAAAGGCTGTGATTTCTCAATTACCCCAAAACTGTTTTGTGAATCTCATTTCTCCTCTTTCTGGGTATGATTATTTCTCAAAGGCATATGAAGACATGCCAAATGTTCGCGTAAATTTGATAGAGAACCACTTATATGGCGGTTCCGTATCCGTTGCAGGCCTGTTAAACCATGCTGATATTAAAGAACAATTTCACCCAGAACATAATGATGTAATGATTTTGCCTAGCGAGATGTATAATTCTGAAGGCGTAGATATTCAAGGAGAGCCACAGGAAGAACTAAGTAGGTATTATAAAGCTAAAGTAATTGCAATATGACAAAGAATAATCATATAGGCTGGAAACGCATTCGTGTCCTTGTGACAAACAAATGCAATTATCAATGTCCTTTCTGTCATAATGAAGGCCAGTCAAAGGAGCATAGTCCAATGAATATGAGTCTAAACGATTTCAAAACCTTTGTGACCTATCTCCAAAACGAGGATATAGAAGAGCTACATTTTAGTGGCGGAGAGCCTTTTTTGAATCCCTATATCGTGGATATGATAAGGTTTGCCGATGATAAACTATCATGCGACATTGGTTGTGCGACAAATTTGTCAAGAATTACAGATGAACAGTTGACTTTATTAAGAGGTAGCCGGGTCAAATTTAACATCCAATTCCCATTTGCTACCAAAGAAGCCTTTAAAAAGAGTACAGGGAATGGAGATTATGATGGTATCCTTAAAATGATCGAAAAAGTTAGAGATTCTGGTCTCAAAGTCGGACTGAATAGCGTAATTCAGAGTAATGACACATTAGCAATTAGAAAGCTAATAGAGTTTTCAATTAAAAGCGAATGTCCTCTTAAGCTATTACCTCAAATAGGGCTTAAAGGTAGCGACAAGTTTAAGTACGTCATTATACCAATAGTCCAAGAATATGCTACGTCCTATGTTGACAAAGGAACAGGTGCCCTTAGATGGAATTTGGAATTTGATGGGAAAAAAACATCTTTATTATATATTGATTCTCCCTGCTTCTACAATGACATAATATCTTGCAGAAATTTTGGAGAGATAAGGATTAATCCAGACTTTTCTATGCAGTCTTGCATTTTGAGGCAGCCATCAGATAAACTTCAAATTGCTAGAGGAAAAGAGTATGTAATAAATCAACTTTCAGAATTATGGAAAAACTTCATGACATGTTAGTTGAATATAATATCAATTATATTCCTAAAGAGTATCAACATCCTTGGAGCATACAGTTCCAAAAAGAAAGATTCCCGAAATATTGGGAATTAATATATGAGATACTTAGGGATATGAACAAAAGTCTTCGTGTAATTGAGATTGGGGCGGGCCAGGGAGATATAACAAGTATTTTGTGTTACCTAGGTTTTAAAAACATCATTTCTTATGAAAGAAATGATTTGATGTGTCACATAGCAGAGAGAAAGATACAATCGCTTTTTCACAGAACGGAAGTAGTTGTTAATAAGGTATTTCCAGATTCTAAACATGTCTCTGATGTGTTAATCATAGCAAATTGTGTTTACGCAGATGATGCAAAAGACAAAACTGAATACAAAAATAAACTTCGTACATTCTATGACTGTGCAGGTTCGCCTGAAACAGTGATTTTGGAAGTCATAGACTCATCATACACTCAGCAGGATCCTGACTTCCCCGATTATGTAAGGTTATCACAAGAAGATATCTATGACATTTTCCCTGTAGAAACGATGGATTTTTATGAAACATATCATTTCCCCAAGAATAAAAGAACTAAGTATCTATACAAGATCAGAACAAAGCAATGACAATAGGATTGATTACAAATGAATACTCGGCTGAAGGTGGAGGTCTCTCCTTTAGTTGCCAACAATATCATAGATTACTAGAGGAATTGGAACATGATGTTATTCTTGTCTATTCCAAACTAGATAATCAGTGTGTAATTCAAGGCGGATACAACAACCGTTTAGGTACAGATGTTGTATGGGAAGATAAATTTAAGAAAGATAGTAAACAACTCATATCTTGTTCTTTAATTATCGCCTTTGGTGGTGGTTTTAATAGCTATTATGCAACACTCATTTCACAAAAGATTAAGGCGAGGCTCTGGGTTCTGTTTAGAGGATCCGATGCAAATCTTGGGAAATGGGATGAGAAACTGTCATATTATAATATCTTCTCAGTCAAGCATGCAGAACAAGTTTGCTGCTTATCAAAAGAAATAAGTGACAATATATTGGCTATGGTGCCAGAAATACGTAATGTATCTGTAATACCCAATTTTGGAATCAAGTCTTATTCACAAATAAAGGCCCTTTCTCATGATGTAATTGTTATTGGCACGGGAGCAGCACACCTTAATGAGAAGAAGGGAGTTGTAATGCTATTGAACCTTGTATATTGTTACAAGTATTTGTTTCAAAAATGTAAGATCAGATTAGAGCTTATTGGAGCAATTGATGTTGATGTACTGGAGCAATATCATTCCATTGCAAAGCAACTCAACATAGAAGAAGATGTCGAGTTTATTGGCTATATGAATCACCAGGCTTTTCGTAACAGACAAAAGGGTTGGGACTTCTATGTGCAAGCGTCTGTATGTGAGGGGATGGGGAATTCTGTCGTAGATTGTATGTCAATGGGGATACCTATTGTAATTAGCAATACAGGTTACGTCGCTGAATTTATGAATGAACATTTCCCTGAAATAGTATTTAAGGATTATTCCCCAGAATCTATGGCGAAATCCCTTCATACAATAATTCATATGGATGAACTTCAACACAAATACCAGTGTGCATATGATTTGTTTTTTGAGAAGATATCAAAGGATGCAGTAAAAAAAGAATGGGAAAGACTGCTGAACATAGATATTTGTTCTTCTAATATTTCTTTTCCCAATCAAGGAATGCTTACTGTTATATTACATGATGTTCAGGGTAAAGAACACGATAATATAACAACGCCCGTGGCTGTGTTCCGCAAATTTGTTTATGACTTAAATTCAAGTGGATATAAACTATGCTCAATGAATGACTATCTGAAAACACCCACAAAACAACGTAACAAATATATTGTTTGTACCTTTGATGACGGTTATTCTGGAGTATTTAAAAATGCCCTTCCAATTATGAAAGAATTTGGGTTTACTGCAACTGTCTTTGTCTGCGAAGAGTATATAGGGAAACTAAATGATTGGAACTTTAAAGACAAAATTGTTCGAAGCCATATGTCACTAAATGAACTAAAGGAAATTCTTGACGATGGATGGGAAATTGGATCTCATGGATTAACTCATCGCTCTCTGCTAAGATTAAGTGATGAAGAGTTAGTTAGAGAGCTACATTTGTCAAAGGAAAGAATGGAAAGATCATTTGGACCAATTAAAACTTACGCATATCCTTATGGTGATTTCAACAATTATATAGTTAATAAAGTGAAGAATGAATATGATTATGCATTCTCACTTAATCAAGGAGGGTGTTTCCTGGCTGTTGATTCTTTCCAACTAAAGCGATACTTTATTGCTGAAATATATAAAATAATCGGTATAGTATGAAAATATTAGGAATTTTTCGTGGTTTCCCTGGTTTAGGACGTGTCGTTGCTGGTGTTTCCTTACTAGAAACAATTAAAATGAACTATAATTGTGAAATTAAGATTATCAGTTATTTGCAAGGAAACAAATACTTGGAGAAAAAGGGATACAGTGAATTACAAGAAGCCACACCATTAGACTATTGTTCAATAGGTTTACTTCCAACAAATAAGATGGGCAAGTATATTCACAATGTAATAAGACAATTTTGTCCCGATATGGTTCTTTTAGATGGTGAACCTTTATTATTACAATCTCTTCGAATTTCATATCCTTCAATGAAATTAGCGGTTTTGTTAAATCCCGCAGATGTTGACAATCCAGACAATGATAAAGAGGCTATGGATTTCTTTAATGCTCTTTATTCTTTAAGTGATTTAGCAATCGTTCATGGCTTACGATCTATTGCCAATAAGTACCAATATAAGAAAATTATATCTGTTGGAACGATTTTACGTCCTGAAATCTTTAAGATAACTAACAATCCTTCAAAGGATATTTTTTGTATTCTTGGAGGTGGTACTATTAATGTTGGCCATCAGTTTGCCTCTTCTACGATTAGGATTGCCGAGCTATGTCAAAAAGCAGCATCTTATTTGCCTAATCATACTATGCACATTGTTTGTTCCAGTCAAAACATCTTTGATGCTATAAACGAAAACTTTTCTTCAGAAAACGTTGTTATTCATAATCAGGTACTTCCCGCAGAGGAGTTTTATTCAAATGCTTCTCTTATAATAACGCGATCTGGACGAAATACACTTAGCGAACTTGTTTACCTTGGAATTCCGGCAATATCATTTATAACAGGTGACATGTATAGAAGAGCAGAACAAGAGCAGAATTTTATAAATCTAAATGCAACAAACGTGCGTAGTTTAAGTCTAAATACTAGTATTGATGATTTCGTATCGTTAATCGAATCTCTTATTAAGACTGGAAGGTGTAAGAATTCTTTTGAGTCAGGAAATGCAGAAGCTATACGTCAAATAATATCTTTATTATCTCATGAAGATTAACGAACATTCATTACCGGTTATAGGAGCAATCCTGGGCGATATTGTTGGCTCTAGGTTTGAACTTAATGGAACGCGTATTAAAACTGTTGAATTCGATTTTTTCAATATTGACAGTCATTTTACAGATGATACGGTGTTGACACTTGCAATAGCAAAATGGCTTTTAGAACCGAATAACAATCTGATAGATATTGTTCTTTCTCTTGGAAGACAATATATTGATGTCGGATTCGGGCATTCTTTTAAGAATTGGCTTAGGAGTCCAGCCCCTCAACCATATAATAGTTATGGCAATGGCAGCGCTATGCGTGTGAGTGCTATTGGGTCAACAGCTTCTACTATATCTGAAGTGATGAGTCTTGCTAAAGATTCAGCGATAATTACTCATAATCATGAGGAAGGAATAAAAGGAGCGCAAGCCGTAGCTACGGCAATATTTCTCGCATATAATAGCTTTCCAAAAGTGTGCATTAAAGAATATATAGAAGAAAAGTTTGATTATAATCTTAATAGATCAATTAGTGATATTCGTAATAATTACGACTTTGATTCAAGCTGTCAAGGCAGCGTTCCTGAGGCTATAATTGCTTTTCTTGAATCTACTGATGTTGAGGATTCTATAAGATTGGCTGTCTCTTTAGGTGGTGATGCTGACACACAAGCAAGTATCGCGGGGGCAATCTCTGCAGCATATTACAAATATATTCCCAATAATTATATTGATATGGCTTTTGCTAAATTGCCTGAGGATCTATTGTCTATTCTTGAGATGTTTAATGACAACATACCGTCTATTAGTACATCTTCATATTACGTTCTGACAGCCAAGAGGACTATTTCAATCAGAAGCAATATTCGATATACTTTTGCACTAGCAGTTACCGATACTACGGAAATTATCATACCAAAAGGCACAAAGCTAATGATAAAATGGCATAAGGGGAATTGTTCAGAATGTAATCTGCTTTCGAACAAGCAATCTGTTTTTGAAATGATAGAGAAGAGATTGGAAGAAAAATATGGAGAGAATGAACGTCCCCTTTGCAATGGCATTCAAATACAAGTTACCCAATCAGATTTGTTGAATTTCAGCATTAGAGAAGCTGAAATGGATGACATGTTAGATTTGTTATAAACCGGAACGTATGAAAATTATACATATGACAGACCTCCATATAGCAGATAAAGGACGTGCTATTTGGGATACTGATACATTGAAGCATTTTGATCTGGCCATCAAGATGATCAGCCAGATAAATGATGTTGATGCTATTATTATTACTGGCGATCTTTCTGATGATGGCAGTGTTTGGTCATACAAATATATAGACAAAGCGTTTGATTATCTAAAGATTCCTACATTTATATGTCCAGGGAACCATGATAATCTGGATTCAATGCATTCACTTATAAGTAACAATTATATACGATGTGAGAGTCAGATTACTTTAGGTAACTGGAATTTCATACTGCTGAATTCTATTGTATTTCCATATATTACGGAAAGAAGAAGATATCAACCTTACGGTCTTATTGCTGAAGAAGAATTGAAAATGTTAAGAGAGAAACTTTGTGATGAGACAAAACCAACGGTAATAGCTCTTCATCATCCTGCAATAAACCCTGGTAATTGGTTTTCCAAGAAATTGTTAAGCAACGATAGTATATTTAGGGATACTTTAAAAGATTTCCCCTGTGTTAAGATGGTTTTATATGGCCATTTCCATTATAATTTTCAGTTAATTGAAAATGGTATTTTACATAGCATTGCTCCGGCCATAGGATTCGCTTATAATAAAGATCTTGCCAAATATGAGATAGCCAGAGGGGAGGAAGGGTTTAATATCATTGAATTAGGTAATGACATAGTTATAAAAAGTATTTTAATAAACAATGATAAAGAGTAATAAAAAGATATATTACAAATATTTCGATCTCGCTAGAGTTAGTGCATATTTGAATGATGAGGTGGAGTTCCTACGAGCAAATTCCAACTTGTCAATTATTGATTCCAATTTTGAAAAGGAAATCATTGGCATGTCTCAAAGTGAATTACATAATCTTGGCTTTGATTTAGTATCGATAGAAGAATTATTTGAATATAAAGAAACCGGAGGAATAGAGCATATAGAAAAGTACGTAGATAAACTTGAAAGATGGCTTCAGATGATAGTCCTTCCAAGGTTCTTTGATCCTAAAATTCTATCACATATAATAGATTGCGAAAAAATCATATCGAAAGAGGAGCTGATCAATTATTTCAAATCTTTAAAAGCTATTTCCATTTTTGGGAAAGAGAAGTCTGAACTATTTTCATACTTTGTCCAAAATATGGATGGAGCTAATTTCCCTTTAAACTATCGCAAAAAGTATTCAAAAGATGACCTTGTCCTTTCACATATTTGTGGGGCTAAAATACGAGGAAATTTTCACAATCATACACCTTACAGCGATGGGAAATGTACAATTGCAGAATTAAGAGATATGGCTATGTTAAACGGACGCATCTACATTGGTATATCTGATCACACAAAAAAGCTTAAAGGTATAGATGAAAACAGTATTATTTGCCAGCACAAAGAGATTGATGACATGAACAAATTAGATTCTGATTTTGTTATACTTAAAAGTGTGGAATGTGAAATCTTGGGAAATGGAGAATTAGATCTTCCCGGTTATTCACTAAAAAGTTGCGATTATGTTATTGCTGCAGTACATAGCGATACCAATATGACTAAATCTGCTGCAACCAAAAGAGTACTGAAAGCCGTGGAAAATGAGTATACAAACATTCTTGCTCATCCTTCAGCTCGACTATACCAAAAAAACGTTGGTTTGTATTTGGATATGTATTCAATAATTGAAGCTTGCATATCCAACAATGTAGCTATAGAAATCAACGGGGATCCAGATCGATTAGATTTAGACCCAAAGTATATTCAATTCGCTTTAGAAAAAGGAGCTTATTTTACAGTTGATTCTGACACCCATTCTGTAGAGGGATTCCGAAGTATAAACAATGCTATTAGAATCGCAGAAGACTGCCATATACCTCCACATAGAATATTAAATACTTATGAAATAAATGAGATTCCATTATTAAAATAGTGAGAAATGTATAGTCATAAGCGTTGTGGGGATTATCTTCTTATCTATTTTAATCATAAAACAGGTCAATAGGATCGAATTCCTCAATACGCTTGAACTTGCGCCATACCTTTACATATTTCTTATCATTGTAGTCGTACATAGAACAATACTCTTCTTCATAATCCCTGTACTTTTTGGCACAGAAGCATGGAACGTGGAGAACTATCTCACTCATATTATCCAATTTTTCAAAAATACCAAAAGCAATGTTCTCAGGATTCTCAGCATACAAATAGATATCTTTGAGTTTGGGGCAATTTGTTATCACGTCTCCCCAATACAAATCCATATGATGAACTCTCTCACCATCTAATCCTTGACTCCTAAACACTAGAGTTTCCAATTCAGGACAGCCACAAATTGAACCTTCCGTAATCACTCCGCACGTTTCTGGAAAGATTAGCTTATGCAGAAACTTACAATTGCTAAATGCACCATATTTTGTTATTTGGGTACCAGAAGGTATCTGATATGTGCTCTGATCCTTCATTGAAGGATATTTTTCTAATTCGATACATTCATCCCACTCGAAGCCGAAAAACAAAACTCCGTTATAGGAAAAGTAACCGAACCCATCACCTGTATAGGTTGGCTCTCCATCCTTATTTATTGGCCATCGGTCCCAATCGCAAACAAAGCTGTTCGCAGATGCAGAAAATGCATGATTGTAAACCTCGCCCAAACTTAGATTTTTAGATATATATACTTCACCTAATTTGGGACAATCTAGGAACGCTTCAGAGCCAATTGAGGTAAGCGATTCTGGGAAATCAACTTCTTCTAAATTAGCGCAACCACCGAAAGTAGGACTTCCGATAGCTTCCAATTTTGCCGGCAAAATGATCTTTTCCAGTCTTATACTATCCTCGAAAGCATTGTCAGCAACCACGATCTTACTCTGTCCATTCGTTCCGTAACTGTTCTCATATTGGCTGTCTGTCTCGCCTACTCCATACAAATCCAATATTCTCAGGCTCCCATTTCCCCCGCTCATTGATGTCAGCAATTCATAGTCTTCGTCACAGAGGAAACCCCTGACTGCCATCTCTTCGATAAGACAGCAGTCAAGGTTTGCCAATTGACTATGAAGCGGATTATCTCTTGTACAAGTAAACCGTTCCATCATTCTTCAGATCTCTGTTGAAAGGTCAAGTTTCTGTATTTCCGAAGTTAATTCACGGAGAATGGTTTCTTTCTCGTCAATTTGTTTCTTAAGTAGATTAACGTCTATAGTTACATCGTATTCGAAATTTGGCTTTCTGTCACAATAGTAAACTTCTCCGTCGCCATATAGAGCTTCCCTGAATACCCTTCGAAGAATCTCCAGATTTTTTTCCTCTATTGAACGTTTTACTACCAGTTCAACAAGTGTAAGACCTTTATCGTTTTTAGCCATAGCATTGGCCATTTTGATTCGGCAGCAAATGTCATTGAGTTGTTTGGAACTATCTTCTAATTGGGTCATTAGGCTTTGAGGGTCTTCGATAGGTTTTCTCCCTTTCAATACCGTTACACTATTCGTAAGCCGGCTCTCAAGATCCTCGATACGCTCCTTAAGATCTTTCTTCAAAGTAAGTGCTTCTAAAATGTTCATAATTAAATGTTTTAAAAATGGAATGAATAAAAAGAGATACCTTTTTAGGGTATCTCAAGATATAATAATTTATGAGAGACAATCAGAGTTTTACTCTGGGTAGTTCCCATCGATGTAGGCCTTAATTAGCGAGGCATGGGAAAGTGGACTCTTGGGATTCCATGGATCCGGATTGGTGTTGTAGTCAAGCAGAACCACTGGTTTATTCTTCGAGATGATACGAATCGCTGTTACCAGCTTCTGCAGTTTGTTCTCCAACACCCACTTGTAACAGGGCAGGTAAATATGCTTGCGCGCAGTAAGGTAGCCAAGTAGTTCCTCGCCATGAACGCCTTTACGATGCCCCAGACAATGACCGAACTTACGCTTGGTTCGTTTCATGTTCTTCATATCTCGCTTCGAGAACAGGCTGGTGTCTATGTCATTTCCCTCAAACACCTTCAGACCTTGCCAGATGCCCTCGACAGACAAAGCCACCATGCCTTCAGTAAACGGAACAGGAATGCCACCAATGGGATAGAAGGGACTGAACTTGACGAACTCATCCTGAGCCTTGCTCGTCACGTCGATGATCATCGCATCAGGATACTTCTCCTTCAGCGACAGGATAGGCTTACCATTTTTGTCTTTCTGACCTGGTTCAAGCGGTCTCTTCCTTGACTCGATAATAATCATGGGCTTCTTTTCTGAATTTGCCCCAAAGTTACCACTTTTCTCCGAATAAACATTAATCTTCATCATAAATCACCTATTTTTTTTATAATTTACCCAATGGTGGGCATTATATATTGCCAAAAACAAGGAAAAAGTAATCTGTTGCGTAAAAAAACATATCATGCTCCCTCTTCAAGGAAGTCAATTGGATCAAATTCCTCAATACTCTTAAATTTACGAAATGAGTATTCTTTCCTTTCACACAATGAGCCATATCGATCATGAAAATAGTAAATAACTTCATAGTTTTGATATAACTTCTTACAAGAACAAGGTACATGCAGGGTTACATCACTGATGTTTTCCAATCCATCAAATATGTCAAAGCAAAAGACATCTGGATCTTCTGCATATAGGTAAATGTCTTGTAAACGTGGTAATCCCTTCATGCCAACAGGCCAACCTATATACTCACTATCTTTACATGAAAACATCCTGAACGACTTATTTTTGAATATGATGGTCTCAAGGTTTTCACAATTCTGGATCGGATGTTCCTCAGAAGATTTTACGCTCTCGGGAATTGTCACTTTTCTCAAATAGGGATTGCCGTAAAATGCATATTCGCTAAACTCGTAAATGCCTTCAGGAATATCAAAATCCTTTCTTTCATCTCCTGCCGGATAACGATAGAGAGAAACACATCCACCATAGGGAACAGTATAAAGAACCCCGTCAAATGCAAAGAAATTGGATTGTATATCGTTCAGATCTTCAGGCCATCCCTCATTATCAGAAACGAATCTTTTCCCGCTTCCCATAAAGCAAATGTCAGAATCAAACCTACGGTCACAGTCAATCTGAAGATCCTCTGGCACATATATTTCCTCGACATTGGGACATTTAGCCAAAAACGCATCCAGATGTTTGATGCTACTTGGAAAATCCACTCTCTTCAGATTTGAGCAGTTATAGAACATGGGATAAGTCAGTTTTTCAATATTCGGCAGGTAGACCTCCTCAACTCCCTTTTCATCATTATAAAACGGAGTACTCTCAATTGTTCCATCCATACCATCAGTATTCAGTTCTGTAACACCACTCATGTCAAGTCTTAGCAAACTTCCGCACAGCGACATACAAGACAGGGCCATCAAATCCTGTCCTCCAAGATAGCCTGATACTACAATCTCGCTTATTTCCGGCCACTCGTTTACATCAACTTGGTCATTAAACGGCATTTCTTTAGTACACACAAATTTCCTTTTCATCCTTTTTATCTCCATTTTAATTCATTTTTACCCACCATCAGGCATCTATAATTGCCAAAAAACAGAAAAAAGTAATCAGTTGCGTAAAAAATACGCAGAAAAATTTGCGGGAATAAAATATTTGTTGTACTTTTGCAGCGTGAATATTACGCAATAATTTAAAATAAGGGGGTATGATTAAAATTATTAAGGTAAGTGGTTTTGAGAATGAGAATGTTGAGAAGTTGACTCTGATGGAAGAAAAGAGTGGACTTCTGGGTGTTAGTAGCCTTATATTTAATAAGGTGGTGGATGGAGAGAGAGAGAATGTGTTGATGAGATTGATGGGAAGGTTTAAGAGTTTGAGGTATGAGGATCTGGAGGAGGTTTATAATGATGGATGTTTGGTGTTGTGGGATAAGATGATGGATAAGGAGTTTAAGTTGAAGGAAAAGAGTATGGTTGGTTATCTGGTTAGGATTTGTAGGAATATCGGGATGCATTATTTGAGGAAGGTGAATGAGGATATTGAGAGTTTGGATAGGATTATGGAAAGAGGTTATGAAGTGAAGGAGGATGATGGAAGAGGAATTGAGGAGATCTTTGATGTGATGGATGAGAAAGGGAATGAGGATGAGAGATATGAGAAGTTGGATAGAATCTGGAGTAAGTTGAAGGAAGTGGATAGGATGATATTGGAGAGTTATTATGTGGATGGATGTAGAATGGAGGAGATTGCGAAGAGGATTGGTTATAAGAATGGTAATAGTGTGAAGAGTAAGAAAAAGAAAGTATTGATGAAAATTATGGAGATGAAAGAGAGGGCGGATTTTAAAGATCTGCCCGTTGCTGCATAGAAATGTGTTAAAATATAGTTAAAGAGGTACAAAACTCTTGCAAATGGCAGCTTTTGCTGTTATACTGAGAATAGATAACTGGTTATAAACTACTAAAGAGAACAAAATGCAAAACAAAGGAATTATCGGAGCTGTTTGTGGTGACATCATTGGTTCTGCCTATGAGTTTCACAAGACAAAGGACATGAACTTCAAGTTGTTCACCCCACGGTCTAAATTTACCGACGACACTGTGATGACCTGTGCCGTAGCAGAGTGGTTGGTGGACGATCCTGAACACTCTCATGAGCAGTTGGTCAAAATCATGCACCGCTATGGAGAGGAATATCCTCACGCCGGATATGGAGGCATGTTCAGAAGGTGGTTGGAGAACAAATGGACGGAGCCATACAATTCTTTTGGTAATGGTTCAGCCATGCGTGTGAGTCCCTGTGGTTATTATGCCAAATCGTTTGAAGAAGCTCTTCAGTTGGCACAAATCTCAGCAGAGGTAACCCACAATCACCCAGAAGGAATCATCGGAGCGCAAGCTGTTGCAGCCATGATTTATCTGGTGCGCAGTGGTGAGTATTCTGAAAATGGCAAAGCATTTCTTAAGAATCACTGCTTCTATGACCTTGACAAAATAAGCGAGAATTGGGAAACCATACAGCGAGACTACGATTTTGACGTAACATGTCAAGGTTCGGTTCCAGAGGCGATTTATTGTGCCATGAAGAACATCTCCTCCCCTATGGGATACGAAAACACAATTAGGGAAGCCGTTTCACTGGGTGGCGATGCCGATACCCAAGGGGCTATCGCAGGTGGTATCGCAGCAGCTGCCTGTGAAGTTCCCGACGATATTCTTAACGAATGTCTTGACAGGCTTGATCCGCCATTAGCTGATGTGATTGAGCGGTTCAACGAGGTTTGTAATCAATAATAACAAGCAAATACAATGGAAGAACTAAAGTATCATTACAAGTATCCGCATCCGTGTGTCACCACGGATTGCGTGATTTTCGGATTCGACGGGACAAAACTCAATGTCCTGTTGATAGAGCGTGGAATTGAACCATTCAAGGGACGTTGGGCATTCCCTGGCGGATTCCTTAAGATGGACGAGACTGCCCTGCAAGGCGCGAAGCGCGAACTATACGAAGAGACAGGACTGAAGGATGCCTACATCCATCAGTTCCATGCATTCTCAGGTGTGGATCGTGACCCTCGTGAGCGAGTCATCACCATCGCCTACTTCGCCTTGGTGCGTCTCAGCGAGGTAAAGGCTGGCGACGATGCAGCCAAAGCCCAGTGGTTCCCGCTCGACAAGGTGCCCTCGCTGGCATTCGACCACGACTTGATTCTGCGGGAGGCCACCAATGAACTGCGTCGCCAGATTCACTTCGAGCCAATCGGCTTCGAGTTGTTGCCCGAGAAGTTCACTATGACCCAGTTGCAGCACCTCTATGAGGCTATCCTCAGTGTAAAGTTCGACAGGCGCAACTTCTGTAACAAGATGCTGAAACTGGGCATTCTGACCCAACTTGACGAAACGCTCCCAATGCCCAACAAGAAAGTGGCATTCCTCTATAAGTTCAACCCAGAGAGCTACAACGAGATGAAAGAAAAAGGTTTCCGCCTTGAATTTTAACATCCCAGTTGTTTACCTTTTCTGAGTTTCTGGCAATATATAATGTGAGGTTTAACATAATAAACAATTAATGGATTACACAGTAACAGATTTAATGAAAGCAGCTTCGATGATGTCGAAGAAGTATTTTGGCAGACAAAGCGAGTACACCATCTCCTTCACCAAAGAGGATGATGGTTGCTGGTACGTGGATTACCCAGACTGGCCTTTCGACCACCACAACCTGATGATGGTGGAAGGAGCCGATGATCTGTGTGAGCTTCTTTCTTACGATGGGACACATACAAAAATCAAGGTGTGTGTAAACATCGCCTCTGACAGGATGCCTAAAGGCTGGTTCCGGATTGCCAAAGAAGACTCCAGCATTACAGGAGGTGCCCACTATCAGGTAGACCTCGTAGCCGCCAACTCCTTTGGAGCTTATATCTGGTTATGTCCTGTAACCCTCTTCGTGCTGGGCCAGTATCCCGATTATATGTGGATAAAGCCCTTGAATCTCAATGATGACAAGATGAAGAAACTGGGATTGAAAGACTAAAGTGCATGGGAGATTTACAAAGGTTCATAACGGCACAAGATGGTCAAAGAGGTGATGGCACCTTGTATGAACTGGCATTGAAAGAAATCCAAGAGGGTAAACTTGGATTCGAATGTTGGATCAGGTATGTCTATCCTCAGCTGAAAAGAAAAGGGACAAGCCAGTTGACCGATTTCTATGGTCTAGATGGACGTGAAGAGGCAAAAGCATACTTCGAACATCCTATCTTAAGAGAAAGGCTCATTAAGGCGGCACAAGTCCTATTGGAAATAGACAAGCCGATATTTGAAATCTTCAGCAATCTGGGCGTGATGAAACTACGTACATGCATGCTCTTGTTTGCCTCAATCTCTGATGAACCCGTTTTCAAACAGGTATTAAGGAAGTATGGATGGAAATGACTCCTATTAGATATTAATGAATAAGATAGACAAGAACTTTGTATATAACAGATTCCCAAAGACGGGACATGACATTAAGTTATATGAAGACTATAAAGCCTTCATATCCTTGAAGTGTAAAACAGAAGCCAAGAATGATTTGGAAGAACTGTTGTCTCTATTTCCTGTTTACGAAGGGACTGAAAATGCAAATGATGTTTTCGTCCTAACTCGATTCGGGTTTATGGCATTGAGTATTGATGACGACTTCATGAACACTTGTTATAAGCCATGGTGTTTGTCATTGCTCCAACAAGATATCGCTTCTGAGATACATGATGGCAATAGAATCAGACTTCTTAGGGCAAGCCTGATAGAATTCGCTCTACTTGGTTGCCTTGAAGCGCATCAGTTAATGAATAGGCTTGATAGCCAGATAGGGCAAGACGATCTTTTCATAGAATCAATAGTAAATGAGCGATGCCCCAATCTGAGGAGGTTCCTGAATGCTCATGATGGTGCAGGCCGAGGAGTTAACGAGGGTGATGAAGTCAGCTCCTATGACCAAGCTCTTCAAGAAGTCAAGTCCGGATGCAAAAGAACTCATTGGATCTGGTATATCTTCCCACAGATGGCAGGTATTAAAGGGACTCATAGCCGACCAGCGTTATTTTATGGCATCAATGGACGGCTGGAAGCATACCAGTACATTAACCATCCTGTATTGAGACACCATCTTATTGAAATCTCTGAGGCAGTTCTTAACAACAAGTATTCTGCTTACGAGATATTCGGTGATGACATTATCAAGTTCAGGTCAAGCATCCTATTATTTGATTCAGTTTCAGACATTCCTGTTTTTAGACAAATCAAGAGCAAATACAGGTGGTAATGATTTGTGATTGGTTACTTTTTGGCTAGATTTGGTAATATTGTATAGACGATACAAACAATAAAAACTTAAAATAATGAATATGAAACAAAAACAATTCACATCTTTACGTTCTTCCACACAAGAGGAATATGGTCAGGTTCAGACTCTCTGCGACATTATTAAGGCGGTCAATGAGGAAAAGCATTTCAAATCTACTCAAGAAGTTTTTGAAGGTATATCCCCTATCATGGCCAGATATATAAAACGAGGAACCATCGGGGAGTTGACGCGGCAGCGTATCAAAGCGGGATTGCTGGATGATGAAAGCCTCTTCCGTGACGGACAACTTGATTGTGATGCACTAAGAAAGAAGCTGCTTGAAAGCATCACAACCGACAAGGATGACAAGTATGAAAGAATCATGGCCCAACGAGACGTTTTCAAATTTGTTGGATTGCTGATGTATTTCAACTGTTTCCGAAAATATACTTCAGTTGAACAAATCCGTGAAGACTTCTGTCTGCACTTGTTCGATGAAGAAAAGCCCGATGGAGACCTTGCTCAAAGCTATCTCAATGACAAAATGTTCTTCTGTTTTCCTATGGGTGGACACGCCTATCCTTATTTCTCCTTTTTCTGGGCTCTTGAATCCCTTTGGAAATATGTGTCTGATGAGAATGGCGTTCTCGATAACAAGAAACTTCAGAATAAGATGATCGACGAATATCAGAAGTGCAAAAAGGAAATGGGACTTGAAGCTATGGTGGATGCGCATTATTCTGATGACGGACCTTGCCATCCTGAAGTCTATTTCCCCAATACGGAAGAATTCTATGGGCCTGTTCTGGTAGCAGTGGAGAACGAGAGGAAATTCATCGAATCTTGTGGCGAAGGCAAAGGTCCCAACCGTTATCCGTATGGGTATGAGCAGGCATTGCTTCAGAGAATTCTCAACAAGGAATCAGGACATTCTTCTTCGGACAATGAACAAGATTAGGGTTACAGATAATTGCCAAGGATTAAAACTTCATCAATGACTGAGTATCAATTGTTTGGTCGTAACATCTTGATTAAACGCGTGGGATGCGGGAACGGGGACTCCATGGGAGCTCCCATTCCCCCGAGTCTCAATCTTTTCGTCAAAGTGACGAATGGATGTAATGCCAAGTGCCCATTCTGCTCAAATGCCGGCCACACACACGACCGACATCTGTTTGATGTGGATAAACTGTTTGCCTGTATTGATGAGATACTGAATCAGCGCATTATCCTGAACCGATTGAACATCACTGGAGGCGAGCCTTCAATTGTGCTGGAAACAGTGAACCGAATCATAGAGAGGCTTAACGCATCACCAGAATATCAGCGCATCCATTTGCATCTGAACACGAATGGCCTGCTGCCAAAGTCACAGGAAATGATGCGCATAGCACGTTTCGATTCCATATCAATTTCCATGCACCATTATGACATGAGTGTTCTCTCTGAGATATACAACTGCCACATACCTTCAAGGGCAATGGATTTTGAAGGAATAGACATCGGCAAAATAAATCTGAGTTGCAACCTCATCAGGGGGTATATAGATTCACCTGAGGAGGCCAGGAAGATGCTCGACAAGACCATTGACATTGGCATTCCCAGAATAGGATTTGTCGGTCTTATGCCTGTCAACGAATACTGTAGGGAACATTTCATTGATCTTGAAGAGATAAGGATTGACAGCATTCCGCACGTTTACTTTACCAAATCCAAGAACAGAGGGAGAAATTGCAAATGCAGCAACTACCTCTATAACAGAGACGGTAAAATACTGGAAATCTATATGCGCAATTATATGAACCCGAACTATTGCGAATCGTCGGTTGTCTTCGACGGCCAGCATCTTAGACAGGGGTTTCACGATAACAATATTATTTACTGATAATGACGGAGACAGAAGTACTTTTTGAGACCAGAAAAGATATAAGTGACTACAACACCTCCTATCCTTTGCATCCTTCCGACTGGAGTTCGTGGAAGACATCCGATAGGCTCTCTTTTGACGACATCGAAGACTTGTCGTTTTACATACACATACCTTTCTGCCAGAGTCTGTGCAGGTATTGCGAATACATCAAGTATAAAAAGACATCTGAGTCCACAGAACGCCAATATCTGGATATTGTTGACGGTGATATGCGTGCGTTCACAGAGCAATCTGCTATTGGGGAAACGATTTTGCGGGGATTTGACATTGGAGGAGGCACTCCTACAGTCTTAGGTACTGAAAACTTCGCAAGGCTGATTAAAATGTCTGCCGAATATGCGAGACGCTTCAAAAGGGCGGAACACTTCAAGGGCAGTATCGAAGCGACGTTTAACACGATTGACGAGAACAAGATAGCCATCATTAGCGGCCATTCTGATATCTTCAGCCGGATCTCTTTCGGATTGCAGAGTACGAGTTGTGCCTTTCTGCGAGATAACAACAGAGACAATGGACAGACACAGAGGATGGCCGACATTTTCCACTGCTGCCGACAGCAAGGCATCGACACCATCAACCTGGATCTCATGTATGGCTTTGTTCATCAGACGAAAGAAGAAATAGAAGCAACCATGAAGGTCGTGGAGCGGTTGATGCCCGAACATCTCACAGTCTATGAACTGCGAACAAATATGCTCAGCAGATATCCCATTGCCACAGCTGAGCAACGTTTTGAGCAGTATTCGTACCTCTATGATTTAATAACGGCACTTGGATATCAAGGACGTTTTGGAATGAATACCTTTTCATTGACTGGTGACTATGGGTTGTCGTCATACCTTCAGCATCGCATGATGGAGAATGGATCCTATAAAGGATTCGGCATCGCTGCACAGAGTAAAAACGACACCGGTATTTCGTATAATATCGGAAAAAATGGTGAGTCGCTGGAATGCTGCCTTTCTAAGGACACTTTTGAAGAAGGCGGTGACTCTTATAGGCTTCCGCCAAGGGAGCTGCTCTCAAAATATATAGCCATCAGTGGCTATTGCGGAATGACGGACTTGTCTGTGATGGAGAAAATACTTAATTCGGATCCTAACATGGTGTTTGAAAAGGAGCTGGGCTTTCTGCTCAACAATCACTACATCGAAAAAGACGGCACGATGTTATATCTGACACCCAAAGGTTTTCTTCATTATGGTGCTGTCCTTTCTTTGTTTTACAATAACAGGTCATAAGCATATGGAAATTCAGATTACAGCAATCAAGTTTGAAACAGTTAATGGGAAGAAGACAGGAAAGTCTTTCTCTTTCAAGGCTGATCCCAAGAAACTGGCGGTTTTCAAGACTGAGGCAACCCTCAGGAAGAAAATCAAGGAGTATGTGGCTAAGAGCGGCATCTTCAAGAATGAAGAGCTGGATGATGTGAAGTACAACATGAAAGATTTTATGGAGGAATGGAAGAAGCAGGTAGCAATTGTCCAAGCTGAGGAATTGGCCAAATTGGAAGCTTCTCCTAATAATCCGGATTCTCGCATCACACCAGACATGATTACCCGTTTAGCACCAAACGAAGTGTTTGTCTTCGGTTCCAACGAGCAGGGACTCCACTATGGTGGAGCTGCCAAAGCTGCTGTAGAGAACTTTGGTGCCATTATGGGCCAAGGCAATGGCTTACAAGGAAAAAGCTATGCAATCCCCTCCATGAGCGGAATTGGAGTGATGGGCGAATCTGTCAAGGAATTCAGTGAGTTTGCCAAAGCTCATCCTGAGAAACGTTTCCTTGTTACGGAGATAGGCTGCGGCATAGCTGGATATTCTATTGGTGAGGTCGCTCCACTCTTCGAATGTTGCCGCGATATGGGGAACGTTACTCTCCCTGCATCTTTTTGGGATATTCTTGGATAATCTAAATCATTTTGTTTATGTCTGAATTAAAAGATTACATTTTTCTCACAAAGGTTACTCAGCAAGACTTGGACGAAGGAGTCTGGGATGCTGAACATAAGGGCTTGTATAGCAAGGATGGAAGGAGATTCCTAAAATACGTTAGACCTCGGAGTATTGAAAGGGGGAATCCTGATACCTTCCAGTTAAAATCTGGGGTGGAGGTAATTTGCGAGAAAGCATTTTCAGAGTATTATTCTCCACTTACATCTTTTGTCATCCCCAATAGTGTAGTGGCTATTGGGGATGGAGCATTCGAACAAATGAAATTGCCTCAATATGGTAAAATTACGATAACCAAAGGACTGAAATACATTGGCCATAATATATTTGGAAACACTCACGGAATCCTGGATGTGGTTTTCGAAGAAGGAATCACAGACATAGACTTAGCCAATGTCCTCAATTTTCCGGCTGCATTAACGGTCTATTTACCATCGACATTAAAAAGCATCGGTAAAGGAGGATTTGGTGGTATGGAAGTTAGTCATATTTTCTTAGCGGAAGGGAATAAACACTTTTGCGTGGAGAACGGGGTGTTATATGACTACGCCAAAACGACATTGTTAAGATGTCCTGTTACCAAGCGAGGTAAATATGAGATACCAGAGGGTGTCACTACTATTGCTCCTCATGCATTACAATTATGCGGTTGGCCGGATGCAATTGGTGCAGAACCAGAACCCAAATTATCTGTTACTCTGCCTAATAGTCTGACAACAATTAAGAAAAGTTCTTTTAGGGCTTCATGGCTAGAATCTATATACATTCCTTCAACCGTATCTGTTATAGAAGAATGCTCATTTGAATGGCCTGTTAATTTAGCTATTGAGATAGCTCCAGATAATGCCCGTTATGAAGTGAAGAACAGTCTTTTAATTGACAAGACAGAAAAGAAAGTTCTGTATGGATTCAGTAATAACATTGATATTCCTACTGATGTTAAGTCAATTGCCGATTATGCATTGGGCCATCTGCAACCAACATCGTTAATTATACCCGAAGGGGTGACTTCTATAGGTAAGTGGAATATAAATTTGAATTCAATTCTACATTTATGCATACCATCAACTCTAAAACATATTTCAAGAGAATCATTTTGGGGATCTAATTTCAATTACTCTGAACGTCCTACAATTATTGTTCAGCCAGGCATGGCAGATATTATAAAAGATAAGATATATGATTTCTATGGAGATTATGATATTAGGTCTTATATAAAAGAAATCCCGAAGAATCTAATCATCAGTGATGATGGGAAGACTGTCCTTGGTGTCTATGACGAATCAATTTTATCCGTTGAGATTCCATTCGGAATTGAAATCATCGCCGAGAATGCTTTTTGTGGCGCAGGGCTTCTTAGGGAAGTTTTTCTGCCACAGAGTGTCAGAGTAATAGAAGCCAGCGCATTCCAAGAATGCAAATATCTCAGTCAGATTAATCTGTCAGAAGGTCTAAAAGAAATAGGCGATTGGGCGTTTTTCTGCTGCCCTTTCCTTAAATCTGTAGTGATTCCGTCGTCTGTAGAAAAAATAGGTGATTTTGCCTTCAGCGATTGTTCCTCATTGGAGGAGGTTGTTCTATATGAGGGGTTATGCTCAATCGGAGATGGAGCATTTGACAATTGTTCTTCATTAAAGAAAATCGAGTTCCCTGGAAGTTTACAGGATGTAGATTTGTCGAACTTTGACAATTGCAAATCATTGAAAGAAATTGTTTTCAATGAAGGCATAAAGGCATTAGAAGGGGTTTTCTTGCACCATTTCAGATTTGTTAAGAGACTAGAATTTCCAAATAGTCTGGAGAATGTAAGCGGACTTTCATTTTGTGGATTTACTAATCTTAAAGAAATCCGATTATTGCCTGAGAATCCTTATTTCAAATTTGTTGATGGTGCACTATATAGCATAGACTTAAAAAGGCTCATCAAGGTCATGCCCACCAATAAAGGAACATTTATGGTTCCACAGAGTGTTAGAGAAATAGATAGTATGGCATTTCAGGACTGTAAAATATTAACGAAGATCGTGGTTCCTGATTCTGTAACGAAAATCGGTCGTAATGCCTTTGAACGCTGCAGTTCCTTAATAGAAATAAGTCTTCCAAAGAAAATTAAAAGAATAGAAGAACTTACTTTTATGGACTGTAAAGAACTTAGGGAAATTGAGATCCCTAGTGGTATAAGAGTTATAGACAGATGGGCTTTTTGGCATTGCAATTCTTTGAAGGAACTGAAACTGCCTGAGTCTTTAGCTACAATTGGGGTTAACGCTTTTCCGTATAATTTACAGAATATTTCCATCGATAACAAGAACAAGAGATATCGTGTAATTGACGGAGTTATGTACAATCAGGATATGACCGAATTAGTCCTGATAGCGACACCTAGTAAAACCAGACAATTCATTGTTCCAGATTCTATCAAGAAAATCAGGAAATATGCTTTCATGAATTGCAACAAATTAGAAAGTATCAAGTTACCAGATGGATTAATAGAAATTGGGGCATCTTCTTTCAGGGGCTGTGAATCTTTACAATCAATCACTTTGCCTGATGGAATAAAAGAAATACCTGAAGGAGCGTTTGGTGATTGTTCCGCTTTAAATGAAGTTAATTTTCCAAAGGAACTACAGATAATTGGTGATTGGGCTTTCTGTCTCTGTGTTTGTTTACAATCGCTAACTATTCCTGAGAGTGTCAGGAGGCTTGAAGAACGTTCGCTCCCTATAGTAGCAAAGGAGATTCATGTTTCATACACTAATCCAAGTGAGGCTGCAAAAGTGTTTAGGAAAGTGAGAAAATCGGAGTCTTACAAAGACTATAGGTTTAAATTGTATGTTCCGAAGGGCACTAAGACGAACTACAAAAAGGAAAAGCTATTTACTAATTGGGTGAAGATAAAAGAAGACATTGATTAAGAATGATGGAAGATAGACAGAATGAAGCAAAGAATCGCAATCTTCTGCGATTTGTTCATGCCCAGGACAGCGGTGGCATCTATGATGGTACTGGCACTTATGCCCAAGCCCTCCAGGAAGTGAAGGCTGGGTATAAGCGGGGGCATTGGATATGGTATGTATTCCCTCAGATGAAAGGTCTTGGCAAATCGGAGATCTCAGAGTTCTACGGCATTAATGGACGAGAGGAAGCAAAAGCTTACATTGAGCATCCCGTACTTCGTGAAAGACTTGTGGAAATCTGTGAGGCAGTTCTCTATAGCGAGACCTCGGTTTATGACATTTTTGGTAGCGATGCCATCAAAGTCAGGTCTTGCATACTGCTGTTTGCCTCCGTTTGTGACATCCCTGTTTTCAAGCAAATCAAGAGCAAATATCGGTGGTAAAGTGCATTTTTACGCCGAAGTCCGAATACAGCAAAAAGTGTGCCAAACTTGTAATATATTGATATTCAGAAGTTTTGTATGATTTGGAGATTTCAAAAAAAGGTTGTAACTTTGCACCCGCATTTGGGAAACTCCCAGAAGCGTTCCACTAAATCTTGTTCTAATGTTTAATCGTACAATCATGTATGCTAAACTCGCATGGGTTTATGCAAAAGGAATCTGCGGCTTCCGTCGCAAAGTTTATGACCTCAAGTTTGTCCATGATGACAACATGTGGTACATCGATATGCCTTGGCCTGGCGATCGATACAACCTCGCTATGGTTGCAGGCTCCAATCATCTTCTGACCTTTCTTGATACAAAGAAAGATAATCGTGTACGCGTGTTGGTTCGACCGTCCAAGAAGAAACTCACAAGCATGAATGGCTACTTCGAGTGCGTAAAGCAGTATTCTGGACTTTTTGCAGGTGCAACGTATAAGGTGAATGGCCTTGAAGGTTTCACCCGTGAAATCTGGATCTGCCCTGTAACTCTTACTGTCCTTGGACACTATCCGCAATATATCTACATTAAACAGATGTCCATAGGATAATTGAAAAATGAAAACAAATACTAATCATTAAAACTATCGGAAATTATGAACTACAATGATCAATTTAGTGTTGCAGGCAATCCCGCTGATGCAAATTCTAATGACCTGTTCGAGCAGGCCAAAGCATATCATCTTGGTGTTGGTGTAAAACAAGACATGCTAAAAGCGGCTAGTCTCTACCGCGAAGCAATGGATCACGGCGACAAAAAGGCGAAGCATAATTTGGCTATGATATATATATCACAAGAGGGAGAACTCGCAGATAAAGCAACAGGTATTCAGATGCTTCAAGAACTTGCCAATGAAGGATCTGCGGAGTCCATTTATAGTCTTGGAGGGTGTTACATGAACGGAAATGGTGTAACACAGGACATTGACAAGGGCCTTGAACTATACCATACCGCTTCTGACATGGGGCTAGGAGCAGCTACATATGCTATTGGAGCCTATTATGTTAATGAGTGCCAAGAGATAGAGAAAGGCATACAATATTGTGAAAAAGCAGCTGAGCAAGGTTTTGCTCTTGCAGCTTCAATATTAGAGCAACAATATGAAGAAGGAATGGGCGTTGAAAAGGACTTTGACAAAGCGATGTTCTATCTGAAACGTGCAGCAGAATTGGGTGATGCTCAAAGCCAGTTGAAATATGGTATGCTTTTAAGTCGTACTGATAAGCTTCAGGGCGTCGAGTGGATGATAAAAAGTGCCAATCAGAAGAATCCGGCAGCCTTGTTCATTGTTGGTCAGGAATGTTTGAATAGTGACAGTCATCTGTTTGCTGCCCCCCAACATTTCAATATCGGAGTCCATATGCTACGAGAAGCAGCCGATATGGGAGTTAAGGATGCTTCAGAATTTCTGGCTCATTATGGTTTGGAACGAGAGCTGAGCCTCGAAGAACGAACGGCCTGGTTTTACAATATTCTAGACAATGCCGACAGAGACTCTGCGCAGTTGGCATTACAGCAATTGTATGAGTGTAGTGAAATCGGAGATCCCATAGCCCAATGCATCTTGGCTCTTGGCTATTACTATGGTACCTTTGTCGAACAAGACAAGGAAAAAGGGATGTCGCTTCTAAAAAAAGCTTGTGAATGCGACTGCGTTGATGCTTTGAACACAATTGGGGTTATTTTGAATGGAGAGAAACGATATGAAGAGTCGTTCCCCTATCATAAACGTTCGGCGGAGATGGGTGATATGTATGGTTTACATAACTTAGGTAATGCATATTTTTACGCTAGAGGTGTGGAACGTGATATAAAGAAGGCTTTTGATCTGTGGAGAGAAGCCGCAGACAAGGGCAATCCTGACTCACACTATACTTTAGGTAACAGCTTCTTTCGAGGAGAATTTGTAGAGCAAGATATAAATAAAGCTATAAAATGCTATACTTTTGCAGCCAGTCATCCATGCACCACCCAGCGTATGGCCATGGAGCAATTAGTAAAAGCCTCTCAAATGATAGGCAACAAAAAAGAGGCTGATTTCTGGAGTGCAAAACTTAGCGAAATAGAAGAATAAAGAATGAGGAAATTCAGATGGATTGATTTGGCATTACTGCCATTCGGATTATGTGTACTCTTCCTGCTTTTGTTAGGTAAGCTTGTCGGGCTTACCTACAAGCAGATCTCTGTGGTGTTCAATCTCTGGGTACAGGGTGCTGTCTTGGCTTTGTTTGGACTGGCTCCCTTCGGAGTGATTGTCTATAAGATGTTGGAGTCGTTCTCGATGGGATGTCTGTTACTGTGCATCGTCTTTGCATTTTATGGTATGGCTTATGTTTATGCATTCGTCAAGATGCTGAAGCACTACCACTTGCCATTCAATGATGCTTTCGACCTCTGTGTTCGTGATCTACAATGGTTAGCCAAGAAATGGCATACCACCTATCAAATGGTAAACCTGCTCATATTTGTACTATTCTATCTCATCCTCTTAGGGCTTAATGTCCTTATCTGTAATTACTTGTTCTCACTTTAATTTATCAATGATGGAAATATATCAAGTCATTTTGATGGTCATAGGGGCCGTAGCTACTATTTATCTTATTGTCAAATTTGTAAAAGGATTCTTTTGGATATTAGGAAAAGGCATGGAAAGCTGTTTCCGTGAGAAATATCCTTATGATTATATGATGCATTTCGGATGGATTATATCTGAAATGGAAACGAGGGGATATGCTCAAGCAGGTATGATGGATGCTGGTGGCGACTATCCGGGACTACTGATGAAGAACGGAGAAACTGGTGGCGAAATGGAAATACGTCTCCGCGCTCCGTTGCTTTCAGATAAAGGATATAGCATCATTGTTGCCAATCATATTAACAATACAGCAATTGTTATGCAAGATTCAGCATCTGATGACAACAAAAGACTCCTATGCAAATATCTGGAACAAGCATAAAGCTATTTATTCATAAAATCAGCTCAATTGTGTAGAAATAATAGTTTCACAAGCCTTGCGAATACAAAATAATTAGGCAAAAACGTACTATTTTAGCTAAAAAATTGTATATTTGCACAAAATTAGTGGTAGTGGCATCGTCATGTCGTTAGCCAGAAACTTAAATAAAAAGCATTATGGACAGAAACAGGCAGATTCGGAATCTTGTAACAAGCGTATTATTTAGAATTCTTCTATTCTTGGTCTATTACATCGGTTTAATAGTTCTTGGACTTGCAATTATAGTAGGAATTGCATATGCATCCTTCGCATGGCTTCCAGATGTTTTGATTGCAGTTTCTAATATTCGCCTCATTATTCTATGCGTAATTATTTGGGCTGGTCTTTGCTCATTTGCCCTGGTCTTTGGTGCTTATCTTGTCAAGCCGTTGTTTTCCTCGACCAAGAGTATAAACAATCAACGAGTAGAGGTATCAGAGAAGGACTGCCCAGAATTATTTGCAATGATTAAAGATGTTGCAAAGGGAGTCGGGACAAAGATGCCTAAGCATGTTTACCTGACAACAGATGTTAATGCCTGTGTTTTCTACAATACTACTTTCTGGAGTATTTTTTTTCCCGTTAGGAAAAACTTGGAGATTGGCCTGGGGCTTTTTGAAGGACTTAGTGAGGATGAGCTTAAATCTATCATAGCTCATGAATTTGGTCATTTTTCCCAAAACAGTATGAAGGTAGGATCAACTGTATATGTAGCCAACTCTGTTATTTATGGCCTGATAAATACTAAGGATAGTTGGGACAGAATGATTGAGAACTGGCGAGATTCTACAAATCAGATTTGGGCTACTTTTGGATTATTGACAGATAATATGACAAACTGGGTTAAGTCATTAACTTACGACATGTATAAGTTTGTCCAAAGACCGTACATGGCATTATCCCGTCAAATGGAGTTCGATGCAGATACGATATCATGCAACTATGTAGGAATAGAGAATTTTGTTTCAGCTATGTATAAAGTTGAAAAGATCTCTAGTTCTGCACAATTATACCAGCATATCCTAGGGAACTTGGTCAGTGAGCACAAGATCGTTGCCGACTATTTCAAATGTAAAATAATCACAGATGAAAGAAATCCTGAAGCCATAAATGCTGGCATCAAATATGATGTGCCAATAACGGAATATAAAGACACGAGGATGGTCAAATCTAGAGTCGAAATTAAGGACATTTGGAACTCCCATCCATCCTTGGAAGACAGAATCAAAAATGCCAAGGAAACTGGTATAGTGAAATCCCCTGGAGCATGTTTATCTGCTTGGGAGCTTGTATCTGAGGACGTCATTAAAAAAGTGTCTGATAGGTTTTTAGCTATTGTCTGGAACAATCATCAAGAAGGGAAACTAGATGTTTTATCTGATGTGCAATATGATAAGTGGGTAGATGATTTCTTCAAGACAAGTTTCATAAACGCCCAAATGAGACCATATTTTAATCGCCGTATTGTTCCCTTCTCACTGGATGAGATTAAGGTTGAGGAGCCTATAGAAAATCCATTTACTCAGGCAAACGGACTATTATTAGAACAGTTTAAGGTTGCATGGCAGGACTTGGAACTCCTTGAACAAATATCATCTAACCAGATAGAGGTAGACCGGATAAAATATGATGGAACAATTTATGAAGACGAAATCCATCCTTATGGCGAGCAGAAAAAATATGTAGATGAAATGGTGAAAAAGGTAGGTGAAGTTGATAAGGATATTTATCATTACCTGTCATATAATGCAAAAGATGAAGACAGAAAATTGCTATGCCGACTTTATGAGATCTTGTTCTATTCCTACCACATAAACAACATCACTCCACAACTAATGCAAGGAAGGGATTCTTTCTATCATGAGCTAAGTAGGAATATTGAACGCAATGAGGAACAGTTTGCTTTCCTAAGTGCAAATTTGAGCTCATATATAAGAGATGTTCAGGCAACCATAAAGCAATATGACTATGCCGCTCTGTCAGGAATTTACCCTGAAGAGCACTTGATAAAGGCCAATGAATTCGCAAAAGAGGAAATCGTTCTTGATGATGGGATATCAGGGGAACTTATTAACACTGTATTCCAGATTGTCGGAGAAATGTATATCGCCCATAAGGAACTGGAAGAGAGAGTAACCTATACTTTAGCAAAGATAGCCGATGTTTTCATAACGGAAGGCAAAATCATCATGCCCTCTAAGACCGAGAATAGTGATGCTGATAAAGCACCAGATGAAGGGAATACGGAATCGATAAATGAAGAAGAGATACACGATGGCAATGATGATCCCTTTGGGGCAAGTGAATTAGCTAGCAATAATCTGCAGGAAGATGTTGACGAAAACTCCAGTAGCATGCGTGTCCTGTTCATAGTTCTGGCAATCGTTGTCATAGGAGGCATCGGATACTCTATCTTTGACAACAATAACCATAGCACTACAAACAATATGGTAGCTGAGTCCTTACAGGATTATGAGGAACAAGATCCTATACCACAACAACACAACAATCTTGTGGAAGAAGAACAACAACAAACATTGGCTGAGAATGAGATCACTGATGGTAATGTCATCATTGCCCTCCCAACAGGCGTTGTTGCTGCTAAACAGGATGTCGGCGATGGCGCTATTGTATATGACCTTGTGAATGACAAGGAGAATCCTGTCTATGCAATTAGAGTCCTTAGCTCATATTCAAAAACTTTTAGTAACAATGAATTCGAACAAATCTGGGCACAAGCCAAACAACAGAATGAAGAAGGAACGGTTTCTGCAGATTATGGACAGCTTGTCAAAGGCTCTGTCGGCAACATGGAAAGTTACTCCAGGACAACTACCTACCATGGTGATAGCGATTCTTATTGGCGTTTAATTGTTCTCAATAATTTCATGACGGGTCAAATAGCCATTTTATCATGTTGGTATTCGAATGAAAAAGATATACCTATCGATAAAATAATTGCTGGAATCAGGTTTTAAACCGCTATTCCAATTATAATTATGCTTCGTACAACACTTTAGGGGATTCATACAACGAATCCCTTTTTCTTTGGGTAAAATATAGTATATGGTTAATTTTGCATCATCAAAAAGCAATGCAAGATGAAAAAGATTCTGAAATGGACGATTCTTGGAACATTCCTGACAGTGATAGCTGTTGGTGGATTTTGTTTATGGATTCTCTTTGGCAGCAAGACGAGCAATCCCAATAACTACAAGACCATTGGTGATATTCCTGAACCATGGGGGTATGTGCGAATCAATGGTGATGATGTGGCTTACACAAACTATTTGCGGAGCCTGCCGCTGAAAGAACGAGGTTCAAAAGTACAGCTTTATACAGGTGGCGACAGCCGATTTCAGTCACTTAACTATGCCGTAGTAGATATGCCTCTGCTGTCGAATGCAGAGCAGTGTGCAGATGTTTGCATGCGGTTGAGAGCAGAGTTCCTTTTTAACACAGGGCAATATGGCCGTATCCGATTTCAGAATGTAAACGGAAAGATGTTGAGCTATGGAGGTGGTAACTCTCGTAAGTCTTTCGAGAAATATCTGAGGGATCTATATGGCGTGGCCAGCACCTTCTCGTTAAGCCGCGAGATGAAGATCAGAAGATTAGCTGACATGCAGCCTGGTGACGTTTTTGTCTATCCGGCCCGATATGGACAGCAGTACGGGCATGCAGTCATGGTGGTTGATGTGGCTATCAACGAAAGAGGAAGGAAAGCCTTTCTTCTGGTAGAAGGGAACACGCCTGCAAGGGAAATCCATGTGATGCGGAATTTCGAGAATCCCTTCCGTTCTCCTTGGTTCATGCTGGACGAAGATGCAGATAATCTGATACTCTCCGTATTCCATTATAAGGCTACAGACTTGAAACATTTTTGATAATAATCATGCATAACTAAGGATGTCTATGAAATTGAAGACAATTATACTTCTGCTATTTGCCATAATATGTATGGCCAGTTGTTCCCCAAACCGTGGTGATGACAGTGGACTTTCTGATGAGAAAGAAGTTCGATGCCTGTGCCCACCAGTAATACATCTCCAGCCATTTGGCAAATTCAGTCAACGTGAGGCTCAGCTATTAGGAAAAGAACTAACGAAGAGAATCGAGGACATCTTTAGCGTGGAGCTGGAATGTGAAGTACACCCTCCGTTACCTCTTTCAGACACGTTGATGAACGATGGTCATACAAGGTACAGAGCAGACAAGATCATACGCTCAATGACTGCAAATGCGAACAGGCATAATATATACATTGGATTAACGCATAAGGATATATCTTGTACCGTACATGGCAAGAAGGATTGGGGGGTACAAGGGCTCAGCCTTATTCCGGGTAATGCTTGCGTGGCTTCAACATTCAGGGTAAAAGACAGACGGGATTTCTGGAAAGTCGTATGTCATGAGTTTATCCATACCTATTTTACCTATAACCATTGCCCTAAGGATGATCCATCATGCCTGATGCAAGCTGCCAAGGGACATCCACGATATAAGGGGAAGGAAGGTCTTTGCTCACATTGTAGCAGTGTGCTGAAAATGTAATCTACCTTTTTCTCCCAATTAGAATCTTGTTAGTATGACTATCCGGTTATTAAGACTCATACAATAAACGAACGGGTTCATACAACATGCTAAGAATTACTTTTTATATTCAACAAGTATTCTTAACTTCGCATCGTCAAATAAAGGATTTGTAAAATGAAACAGTTGATTCTTACTTTGATGGTTGCGCTCATGAGTGTGATGGCATCAACGCCCGCTGCAGCGAAAAACAGCAAGAGTGAATTGAAGAAGAGTGTTCCGACCAACCTGATTGTCAAGCAAACGACTCAGTTCAGTGACGGAAGGACTTTGGTCATCTACTACAAAAAGCAGGGCATGAACTGCGAGGTGTATTCACCATGCAATGCTGATGATTACAGCGTGAGCGATGCATCAAAGATCAAATCCACAAACTTCGAAGTGGTGGACAAGGTCGAGGGCAAGCTCTATAAGAAGGCTTCTGTTGGAGAGGTGGCACACATCATCAAGAAACTCGTGAACCAGTATCTGTAAATGGTCTATGCAGAAATCCTGTTGCTGTGTATTACCATATTGGTATTCACAGCAACTTCAAAAGACGAGGAATGATGAAACGACGTAAAAGATGGGGATGTCTGGCTGTAATACTGTTGTTTACCATTGTAGCCGCAGTGTTCGGTCTTCATTGGGCATGGAAGTTCTATGGCCTACCTGAATGGCCAGACCGCAGGGAGTATAAGACGATAGAGGAAAGAGCCGAGAATGCTTTGGCTTTTGCTCGTCGCCACAATATGAATGAGCATTATGCGTTGTTTGTGGACTATGGCATCCCGTCAGGCACACCAAGGCTCTTCGTTTGGGACTTCCAACAAAAAAAGATTGTTGCAAGCACCTATGTCATGCACGGGCCTGGTGGTGGAAGCACAGCCAAACGTCCTGTGTTCAGTAATAAGCCAGGAAGCGAGTGCTCATCATTGGGGCGCTTCCTTGTTACCAAAGAACATGGCTACACGCTTAAACGCAGCTTTCGGATAAAAGGCCTAGATATGGATAATCAGTCTGCTTATGCCAGAGGTTTGATGATTCATAAATCCGGTTGGGTGGATAGTCATTGCTGGATGCGTTATATTCCCCTACACCGTGCAAGTTGCCAAGGCTGTGTCACCGTTTCTTCCAGAGGAATGAACTACTTGTGGTCACTTGTCAATAAAGAGAAAAAGCCGATTTTATTATGGAATTTCCACTAACATGAAAAGAACAATCAAGGGCATCCTGATGCTGATATTTTTCGTTCTAATATTTATACTAATCTTCTATAATGTATGCATACCTGTCTTAGCCAATAAAAGAGAAGTTATCAGTCCGTATTAAAAACTAGTTAAAAATAACAAATGACGCTGCTTGATTCCGAAAATATTAGTATATTTGCAAAATTAAACCAGTTTGTACATGGAATGGCTCAGAATATCTACCAGTACCGAATTGGTACGAGTCGCCACGGATGAGATTGTCTATGTCCGTGCTGACGGTAACTATTCTGATCTTGTATTGACTAATGGCCAAAGACGCAAGATGACCTTCCAGCTTCACTTCTTCGATGAGGTTTTCCAACAGTTGCAGAACAATATGTTCGTCCGAGTGGGAAGAAGCCTGATTGTCAACAAGCGGTATATCTATGTCATCAACTTGACGGAGCAGCAACTCATATTGTCTGGAGGCGATCTAAAGGAGCCCATCGTGTTTTATGGGCAGTCTAAAGCCGATAGTCCTCAGAATATTTCTCTTGCACGTGAAGGACTGAGACAGTTGAAGGAATTACTTGAAAACGAGAAAGGGAGCGACAATGGATGATATAAACATGCAGAAACCAGAAGTGCCCATCATCATCATCGAGCGTGATGAGCAGCCACAGTCAAAGGAGATTGTGACGAAGGTTGTTGCCCCTTCAAAGAAGCAGAAGTGGCTGAAGCGGTTCCTTGCCTTGGCAGTCGTTGGCTGTATGATAGTAGCAGCCATCGCTGGCTATTATTTCTGGAACTATTATTATAACATAGGGGTTTCTGTATCTGTCAGTCCTGAGCAGAACATTGAAAAACTTCAGAAACCTGTAAAGAAAGAGAATCCCGAGGTTGTGATGACCAGCGACAGCATTCTCGGCGTGGCAATGGACTTCTATGCTATTCATGGATTGAAGGCATCCATAGAGTTTGAGGAACCCGATACGGCAGACACATCGGTATTTCTCTATTCCCGTTGTGCTGATCATACCGCTGATGGACGTTATTTGGGAAGTTTAGTTGCAGAGGGAGTGGAAAAGCAAAATGACCGTTCCCGCCTCGGCTATATGGCAATGGCCGATGGCAATATGGTGATAGGTATCAGCCGTAGCGAAAAAGTGAAGGACTATGTTCTGGAACGTGGCGGTTCGTTCTTCCGCCAATTCATTCTTGTCAGTAACGGCATGATTCCGAGTCGTTTCTTCCTGCATGGTAAGGTTGAACGTCGTGCTATAGGTCGCATAGATAACCAACTATATTACATTGCTACTCGTCACAAGGAAACCCTTTGGGATTTTGCCGATGCTTTACGCGAATATGGCTTCATTGATGCCATTTACATCACAGGTGGTGCTGATTATGTCTTCTATCGTGACAAAGAAGGTGTAAGGCAGAACATAGGTAATTCCAGTGATTATCCACGTGAAAAATGGAAAGGTGTTATTCCATGGTTAGTATTTAGGCCTATTGAATAATACTTTTACTGATTGTTAAGCAAAGATATTGCTCTTTCTGCTGTATCTACATCCAGACCGTTGAAAGGATTAACTACAAGTAGTCGTGGAATTTGATGTTCATTGAAATTCCTGGCATCTAAATCGTCGATGATGACATATTGACATTCGATATTGCATTCATCCAGCCAAGCATCAATTTCATCTCCACGATTTCGTCTGTGCGGAGGAATCGGTGTCGTATCTGTTACAAATCCTGGCAAATTCCTGAATTCCCACATATCCAGAATCTCCTTATAGCTCATAAAATCCTTCCATGTTGATGAAACGACAATGTCTGCACCAGTGTTGTCTATGATATATTTGAGGTTCTTGATGCAACTTGGGTCAAAGACTGTCCCGTACTTGTCATATTCTGGTAAACCGTTTTTGCTTAAGATATGGTCATAGTATGCCGTGTCCATTACGCCGTCGAAATCAAGGAAAATTATCTTCATATTCATGCCTGTTTGAAAGATTGTTATTCCGGTTGCATCAGTGTCTCACAGACATGAGAGTTAGCTTGTAGGGAGCCCACAAAAGTTTTTAAATCATCAACCTTGATATTTTCAATGATACTTCGTCTGTCTGTGAACATATCGATGCCTCTGTCCTCCTTCTTCCATATGATGTCGAGCCAGAAGCCATTCTTGGTTTTCTCTAATTCATCGAGCGATTTCAGAAGACTTTCCTTGGCATTCTTGAATATCGTCTCGTCAATGTTCTCAGCTAAACTGAAGAAGGTCTTCTTCATTAGCGTTAATACCGAGTCGCATTTTTCTGGTTGCATTTCACAATCAGCAGAGAAGCCTATCTGATATTCATCATTCTCACCACGTGTCAGGAAATAGTCGGCATAACAGCCATAGGTAGCGCTGTTCTCCTCTCTGACTATCTGATTGTAGAGCAGATTGAGCACTTCGCATGTGGTTTGAACCTTGATGTAATTTTCATGCGTATATGGAATTGATTCTGTGAACCAATTCATATTTACAACTGCTTTTGGTGTCACCATCTGCCGTTTGAAATGACAATAGGCATCATCCTTAAGCCACGTTTTGATAAAAGGTCCCTGAGGGAGTTCCTTCAGATTCGGAAGAGATGCCAGATACTGTTCTATGAAGGGGCGAATGGTAGAGTCGTTGTAATTACCGACAAAAATGAAAGTATAATTACGAGCTGCCGATGTCTGCTCCTGGATGATAGATAGAATCCTGTCGTTGTCGACTTTCTGCAGATCCTCCTCTGTTAGTATTTTGAATCGCGGATGATGACCTCTGAATGTTACCGTGACAGAATCTGAAAATGCACTTTCTGGGTCAGCCTTGCTATTACGAAGATATATAGCCATATCCTTCATGGCCTTCTGATAAGCTGCCGTATCCTTGCTGACAGTCGTAAAATCAGCATATATCATCTGCATCAACGTTTCTAAATCAACAGGATTGGCACTGCCCGTAAAGGTGAAAAGTCGCTGTGAAATACTATGAGAAAGATTCACGCGTTTCCCTGAAAGGAGTTTCTCTACTTGGGATGAGGTAAGCCCATTATTGCCAAAGCCAACGTGACTCATCATCACGATATTCGGGTCGTCTTCTTCGCCATAGAGTGTCCATCCTCCTCTTCCGTAAGCTTTAAAGAGTACCTGACTTTTGTCGATATCCGTATGTTTTAGCAACACAGTAGCACCATTACTTAGAGTCAGTTTCGAATATCCGAAATCTGTGAAAGTCTCCTCTTTAACTATAGATCCCTTTTGAGGCATTTGGTCAAAGAGCTTAGCATCCTTAAGTTGGTCTACATAAGGACTAACAGAAGCTTGTCTGCCGGCAACAAGTGCAGCTTCGAGTTCCTGCTCTGTTGGATAGCAGACGCTATCTTTCTCAATATTCCAGCACCCTAATACCATATTGTCATTCTCGCTTGGCAGCAGTTCTTTCATTCTTTCGTTGACATCATCCAGTGTGGTAGAGCTTACGATTTGCTTGTTGATAGCCACATAGTCTTCAACAGAAGACATGTCAGTTCCATAGAGATAATTATTGTAATACTCTTGTGCCAGCGTTTCACTTTCCCGTTTGTCCGCAGTTGCCAAGAGATTGTCAAGAAGAGAAATCCGTTCTGCTTGATAGCGTTTATACTCTTCCTCTGTAAAACCATACTCAGCTGCCCTTCGGCATTCCGTCAGAACATCAGTTAGTGCTTTCGTCTGCATTCCGTCTTTGGTTTCACACGAAATCTGAAAAGCCGCTTTTGTACTTGACAAGAAATAGTCATCATCATCCACTGAAGCTGAAATGTAAGAGCAATCAGGCTTCAGAACCTCATCAGAAAGCCTCACGTTCAGCATGTCAAGAGCAGCACTTGTCTTATTAAGATCTCTCCAGTAACCCACGTATTTGCGCTGTTCTGGCGTATAGGCTCTATGCTTGAAAATCAAAAATACAGAATTCTCCTGTAACTCCTTATCCTTATCAATAGAGTAGATGATACCGCTATGGTTCTCTACCACTTCCTTAACGACCTTCCCAGACTGTCCTTTAGGGGTGATGCTCCCAAACAGGTGCTTGACTTTAGTCTCTATATCATCAATATCGATATCTCCAACAATGACGACACATTGGTTTTCTGGATTATACCACTTCTCGTAATAATCCCTTAGTTCTTGGTGCTTGAAATTATCTACGATATCCATTAAACCTATTGGATACCGATGCCCATATTTGCTATTTGGATATAGAAGTGGCAACTGGCGTTCATAGATCCTGGAACTGGCACTTCGCCTTGATCTCCATTCCTCATGGATGACTCCACGTTCTTTTTCTATCTCGATGGAGTCGAGTGTCAGACCGTTTGCCCAGTCATATAGTACCAGCAGACAGCTGTCGAGTTTTTCTTGTCCAATATTCGTAGGTATATTGTCGATATTATAAACCGTCTGTTCGATGCTTGTATAGGCATTCACTCCGTCGTTAGCTCCAATACTTTCAAAGAACCTGTCAACTCCATTACCAGCAAAGTGTTCACTTCCATTAAAACACATGTGTTCCAGGAAATGGGCCAAACCACGCTGATTGTCTTCTTCTTGCAAACTACCCACGCGTTGAGCCAAATAGAAACATGCTCTATTTTCAGGCCAGTTATTGCACTTTATATAGTATGTCAGACCATTTGACAGTTTACCGATTTTGATTGTAGAATCTTTAGGAATTAGAATTGAATCGTTGATACATGGCTGGGCTTTGCATAGCAATGGTATACACATTACGAAAAATGCTAATTCAATACACATGAGTCTTAATCGACAGTTCATATTTTTAAACATTTTACCATTCATCAATATCTGCTTTACCTTTCACTAAAAGAGTCACTTCCTTCGACAAATTCGGAAAGAAAGACATACCCGTGATACGCTCTACTTGTTGTATTGTATTTACGTATTTGTCTTTTTTCCTGTTGCCATCAGTATTGCGGCAAATAAAACCGATACCTTTGGGTGTGCCGTTTAGGCACATGACAACTTTGAAGAAAGCTTCTGGAACAGGTATTCTACTAACTCCTATTACCTCATGCTCTTGCCGTAGAAATATTGGGCCGCAAACAATATAGATATCGCCATACTTCTCGGCCCATCTACGGCAAGCCATTTCTATCTCATTCCAGTCACCACTATTCAGCCGTGGATGCTGTGGACATACATTTGAATATAAGAAAGTCTCGTACATAGCATCTCGACTCCACTTGTTATCTCCTGCTGGACACATATGGCCACGTGACCACCCGCTTCCTTTATAGTCATAGTTGTTGACTCTTGGCTTGGGCACTTGCATATCCTCATGCCAGGCATTGCCAGCACGTCTGATAGAACCTTGTACATGCTCCCTTGTCAGGTGCCAAGCCACCCAATTTGGTTGTCTAGTAGATTTGTTATAGGAAGAGATATAACCAGTCCTATGAAGTATGATTTCCGGAGTTCCTGACGGAGATATTGGTAAAACTGAATCATCTTTTGTGCCAGAAAACAGAGCGATACATGTGCCGAAGGCTGCCACGACACATAATACCAAGAATAAGATTACAATAAATCTACTCTTTGTCATCTTCATAATGTTTCCAATTCTTTCAAAAGGATGTCAACACCATCAACGGCATTTGCCTGAATATGTTTGAATCTTGCAGGAAGTTTCCCTTCCATGCTTGACGGATCAATCAGGAATTTAGGTATTTCCGGATGAGCATAATCCACCAGCCCCGCAGCAGGATATACCACGAGCGAGGTACCGATTACAACAAATATATCTGCATATTCAACTAGGCGAATGGCCTTTGACATAGTATTGAGGTATTCACCAAACCACACGATATATGGTCGAAGTTGGGAACCATCATCTGCTTTATCGCCAATACGAATAGGCTTATCAAGGGGATATTCCTTTATACAGTTAATATCTTCTCTATTCCTTGATGAAGTTACTTTCGCAAGTTCTCCATGCAGATGAATAACGTGACTGCTGCCTGCTCTCTCATGAAGATTGTCAACATTCTGAGTGATGATGGTAACATCATGTTCTTTTTCCAACTCTGCCAAAACGTAATGGGCATGATTGGGTTGAACTTCCAATAGATTTTTTCGCCTGGCATTGTAGAATTCCAGTACTGCTTCAGGATTCTCTTCAAATCCAACAACGCTTGCCAACTTCTTTGCATCGTATTTTTTCCACATACCATTACTATCTCGGAATGTTGGAATACCACTTTCTGCACTGATGCCTGCTCCTGTAAACACAACTACATTTTGTTTCATGTTTAGCATTCTTTACCAGTCACTTAGACCGTATTCAAACTTATCATAAAGACTATCTTCGTCCTTTTGGGACTGAAGATTGGGATCGGAAATATTTCTTCTATATGGCCATGATTCATTGTTTGTAACCCATCCTTTTGATGAACTTAAGCTTGAAGATGTAGTAGTCGAATGTCGGTTTTTTATTTTAGGCTTAGCTATTTTTTCGAGATAGATCTCAAAAGCGGTTTTGAAAGATTGGAAATCCAACTTTTCTATTTCTATTTTTCCTATTTTCTTTAAAGGACATTTCTTGTCTCTTAGGGCGAGGAATAGAAAAGAATATATTTCTTTTGAATAATTGAATTTGGCAGCTAATTTTTTGATTGATTTTATCAAGCTCTCGTCTATATTATTCCAGCCCATTTCAAGTTGAATTTTAGGATCGCCCATTATCTTTATCATAACGAATACTGCATAGATGTTGTTAGAAGTAACCAAAATCTCAAACGCTTCAGACGCACTAACAGAATAACTTTTAAAGAAATTAAGATACTGTTCCGGGTCTGTGAAGGACTTTGCTCTTAAAACAGCATCACTCAGATCCGGATATTGAGAAGTAACTATTTGTTCTTTCTCTTCAGGAACAGACCCCATTGTTTTCATAAGTGAATCAAGTATCTTGTCACTTTTCTCTTGTCTAGTTTCTTTTTCAGGCTTTAAAGAATCATGCCTTTTCAACGGAGAATCATCTGTTATAGGGTCTGGTTTGTCATCTTTGCTATAAGTATAATCAATAAGTCCCAATTTGCCGAGTCGCGCTTTGATAGCAATCTCAGTGCGTCCCATGACGTTTGCAATTGCTTTAACGCTATGACCCAAACCAAAGAAGTGTTTTACTTTCTCCTCTTCGGCTACAGTCCACCGTTTTCCTTTGTTGTTCTCGATAATTGTTTCTGTATTTAGTAGTTCTGACCCATTCTCTTTGTCCGTTATAATAGACTCATAATATGGTAATTCTTCCTTATAATAATCGACAAATTCAGTAGGAACAACTATTCGAGTTAGTTTATTGCACTCAATAATTGGGAAAACGCCGAATGATACTTTATTGCTAAACTTTATCATGGAGAGATTCGTACAATATGAGAAAGCAGTATTACCTATGTAGGCAATATTATCTGGCACTACATATGTTTCGAAGTTCTCATTGACATATGCGTTATCACAAATAACATCATCAAATACTTCATTATTGTTTGAGGCGATGCCCTTATAATACTTTTCGAGTCCTCTATATTTTGGAACCGTCAAGCCATCCTTTAGCTCTGTCAGGGTTTCTTCGGTAACGGATTCATCGAAATAAACATCTTCAAATATTTCGTAAAGGCGATAGAACTCATCATCATCCATACATTCCCTGATGATTGTCGTTAATTCGACCCATTGGAATTTTCCGATGACAGATGAAGTAAAAATCAAATTGTCATCAGAACAGCATTTCAAATAGTCCTTATCAAGCATCAAAGCTCTGATTGATAACAATAATGCGACTGTTTTTATTTGAGACTGGAATTGATTATTTATGCCAATTTGAATTGTTTCTCCAAGGAACCTACCATCGATGGCAACACTTGTTGTAGTTTCAAATGCAAGTCCATTTTTTAACGCAGCATCCTTTACGCAATAGTATAAAACTTCCATTGCGTATTCATCCTCTATTGAGGCAGTAATGTATTTCAGAAGTTGAGTTTTTATCATATCAGCATACGTCTTTGTCTATTTCTTGAATTCGAGAACTATCACCATCGCATTTCAAATGCGAAAAGAGTGATGTGAATTTTTTAAGTTTCACATCATGGTCATCATTGCTAACGGATAGTCCGTAAGCAGTTGTCAAAAGAAGACATAACTTTGACACAGTATATTTGTCTTTCATATTCTCTTCCTTCCAGATACTCCCATCAATGAGTTTCACATCAGAGAAATATGAAATCGGGACTGTCAGGAATTTGTATGTACTCCCGCCACCATTATATACAAGGATTCTATTTTTTAGAGCATCTCTCAGATTCTTTGCAGGAATGTTTGTCTCTTTTCGCAGCTGATTGGTGAGGTCATTTACCAAGACATCAACTATTTCCAACCTCTTTTGATAGAACTTGTCTATCACATCTTTATTGGCATTTTGTTCAAAATGTCCTTCTGAGTAATCAAAGCCAGATGACTCTGCTATATAATTCAGACCTCGTGGGATAGACCAATACCGATATATAACAGGGTGTCCTTCCTGAATCGTGAAGAATGACACATCTGTAGTACCTCCTCCAATGTCTGCTGTCAGGCTCATCCCTTCTGTTAATTTTCCTCTTGAAGTCAAGCCTATCAGGCTGGCATAGGCTTCAGGGAAGATATTGATATTATAATCTTCTTTCAATGCAGAAGAACATAAAATGAAATCTGTCTTTTCCCATAGGTCATCAACTTTCTCAGCAAGGAAACGATCCATGTCGTTCTCATAGATGTCCTCTACTAGTTTGTAGGCACTTACCAGAATTGATGATGCTTTCAACCGCTTCTGCTCATACGTTTTTTCATCTGCAGGAACTCCCATGTTGATTGAGAAGTCTGTGCCGAACTCTCTTTCAAGCAAGAAGATGACATAAGAAAGATACCATATACAGAGTGTATCACTATCAATGCTGCCTTTCCATTCAATATCGGTAAACGTAGCTTGTTTGAAATACCGGAAGACGTTCTTACCCTCTTTAAATTCCTCCAATTTTTTCTGATAGCGTTCAAGGGCTTCCTTTCTTTCCTTCTCTTCATTTTCTAGAAGCTTGCGTTTCCTGATTTTCAACATGTCACCAATAATAACCAGGTCGTCAGGCGTGTTTTTTGCAGTTGCATATTTGTCATAGAGCTTGTCTGCGGTCTCAGCTATATCAAAATTAGATTCTATTTGAATGGTCTCCAACTGAGGCTTAACCATTTCGTTTTTCTCCTTCGTTGAGTCAACATAGCCATACGACAATGTATCATCTTCATTGATTTGAATAAGCGAGGGCAAGAAGAATTGTTTCTTTCCATCAAAATCCTCGAAAGTAAAGAACTCATAATTAGGTTCTCCATGACCCTCATCCGGTGTTCTCTGAATGCAGATTTTGGTCTGGTGCGTACCAAAGTCAAGTCCAACTCGAATTACATCCATATGCTTATACCACTAGAACAAGGTTCAGGGACTTGATTTCGTCCGTCACCTTTAATTGAACATCACGGTTAATTCTCTCTAAGTCTGCTTCTCTTCGCTGCTGCAAGTCACGTAAGTTGGCTCGCATTAGTCGGAGAGCACCTTCTGCATTTCTAAGTGCAGCATCATCATCCTGTTCAATTGCAACTTCTTTCAAGAATTCCTGATGGCTAATATTACGTTCAAAGTTTTTCTCACGCGAGTCATAGAACTGTATAGTCTGCTGGTATCTCAGTTTCTTACTGTTATCAATACGGTTCTGCATATCTTGACGTAATTCAGAAACGTAGGCATCTATTGAGTCCTTTAAATCATAGCGCAAATCATCTATTTCATCTGAGGCTAGTTTGCCGTTATCCTCCAGTGGAGCATACCGGCCATCAACTTGTGCCCTTCCCATGAATTTCTCAGCTATGTCATGATCTTCGATGATTTGTTTGTCGTCTATATCATACAGCACAGGGTAAAGCGAATCTGTTGTCATCGGCTTATCGAAGATAGTGCGGCTGACCGAAACTTTGTAAATAGCAAGCATGTAGTGGCCCTTTTTGATTTCAGTCGGAAGTTTCGCCGAACTGAGTTCAAAAAAGAAGGTACATTGAGCTTTGTCACGTTTCGCTTCAAACATACGTACTCCAGCACGAATGATTGGATGATAGATATTGATGAAAGCTAATTTCTTTTCCTTGAAAGCACGTTCTTGATCAAAGGTCATTCTCAAAGTAAGTTTGTCCTCTATATCCATAATATACCTCCTGAAAAGCCTTCTGCTGTCACCATCTGCAGGTTCATACTGCTCCAAGAAACGCTTCAACACCTTGGGGTCACTTTTGGGTATCTCCAGTTCATAAACATCTGGATCATCTGTCTGATTGAGCTCACAGGTCGTCAGATATTCTTTAAGTATTTGTACCACGAACTGATATAACTCATGACTAGTGACATAGGAGTTGTTATTAACGATTTTGTTAATTTCATCCCTGAAGTACGAGTCATTGGTGAGCGCATTAGTCAGTCCTTCTTCAATATTTTTCAGATTCAGTTTCTCATTCTCAATTGCCCTCTCTATTTCAATGCGCTTACGCTCCACTTCCTTCTCAGATAGTTTATCAGAATAGAAGTCGCGTTCCATGTTCTTCAGGGCATCTTGAATGGTAACAGTTCTTCCGTCCTGTTCCATTTCGGCATCTAGGATGGCTTCCAAGTCGCCTATAGACTCCCTGAATATTCCGATTCGCATCAACAGCCTAGAATAAATATCTTCCAGGATAGACTCTCTTACGACGATATTGTAGATATTGACCTTTTTTGATTCTTGCCCAAAACGGTCTATACGTCCAATACGCTGTTCTACCACCATCGGGTTCCAAGGCAGGTCGTAGTTCACCAGAGAATTACAGAACTGCATATCCAAACCTTCACTACCAACCTCAGATGAAAGTAGAACCTGAATGGTTTCATCATATTGGAATTTGTCAAGAACATCTTTTTTATTAATACTTGGGTCGCCATAAATGAGAGCGGACTTATATCCGGCTTTCTTTAGTCGGATGTTAAGGTATTTGAGCGTCTTCTTGAAGATGGCAAAAACAATTATTTTCTTGTTTCCATGACTGAAAACGGTCTGAAGAATTCGAAGGAGGGCTTCGAACTTGGCATCCTGACAGTCGCCAAACTCATCAAAGCCTCTGTCAAGTTCCTCATTGTCGCTATTACAAGCCCATACGCTGCTAGCCAACTGGCGTTTTACAGTAACCAGTCCCATGCTACCGCTTCTTTCCCTGCCATATTCATCCCATGTTGTATGTTCAAAGATGTAATTGTCTATAACTTTTTCATAGGCTTCACCCTCTTCTGGAGTCAGGTTTACATATTCAGTAACAGGATTCCGCTCTGCCTGAGACCAGTCTTGAGTAACTTCCCTTTTTCTGGTTCTTGAGAATATGGTGCTCATTGGACTCATTTCGGAAAGATTGTATTGAATTTTGGCCCTTACACTTGCTGTGTCCTTTGAAGTGTTCAACTCCTTCATGATTTCCTGATATATCGGATAATCATTGAAATATTCGGCTATTCTGACTTTCACCTGCGTCTCAATATCATTGATAGTATTGTAGGTAATTACCTCTGCAGATGATAAGTCGTTTGCGATGACCTTCAAGTTTGCGCCAGAGTTGAGCATGCTTAAAGCCCTGACGAAAGGACGGTTCAACTGGATATTGTTTCTGAACACTTCTGGATTGTCATACATATCTGCATCTAGCAAGTGAAGCTGGTTGTAGAGGTTGTTTTCGTCAATCATAATCGGAGTAGCCGACATGAACACAACACTATCTGATGACAATAGTATTTTCTCTGCACCATGATATATCAACGTTGTGTTGTTCCTTAGTTTATGCGATTCATCACAAATAATGATGCTAAACTTTATGTTCTTCTCCTCTATATACTTGATAATGTCGCTGGCCTCTCGGATTTTATCATAGTTCAATACAGCTCTCACACTTCCATTATGGTATTGCAGTTCCTGTAGTAGTTGTTCCTTCTTGTCAATGTCCATAAACTCTAAACCGAATTTTTCATTCAGCTCGGTAGTCCATTTGGCGCGAAGTGACATTGGACAGATGACCAAAGCATTATGGAACTCACCTCTGGCTTTCAACTCCAACATGATATGTCCTGCTTCAATAGTTTTACCGAGACCTACTTCATCCGCAATCAATAATCGCTTACTGTCAGAATTGAGATATTTCAGTAAAGGCTTGAACTGGTAGGCTCTAAATAGAGTCCTCGATGCTTTCAGTGAAGAAATTGTGCTATTGTTCGAGCTTTGAATCTTGAAGGAAGTATTTCCCTTCAGATATTCAGTATAGTGACCATAGATATTCTGTCGAATACGCTCAAACGGGTCTGTCAAGTCAACATCAGGCATCAGATAGATACTATTTTCGTCATTTTCCCTATCGTCGTATTTGACCTTGTATAGTTGTCGGCCACGTCTCATAGGATAGACTTCGATGACGAAGCCCTTCTCCTTGGTGTTGGTGTTGATGACTTTATCGCCCTTACTGAATTTGCTCATTGTTTGTAGACTACATGTAATACTCGCGGCAAAGATAATAATAATCTGTGCAGCCTATCTGCACTTCAAAAATTATTTTTCTTATTTTCCGTTTTTAGTTCTCTTTGCGGCAAAATTACTAAAAAAAGCCCGAAAATTAACCAAAAAGTCTTTTTTTTGATGAAAAAGACGTTATTTTTCCATTTTTATAATTGTTTTATTGAAAAAATTGCTATCTTTGCCACTATATTATAAATATGTACATGTATGGATACTAAGGATCTAAACCGTCTGAAAGTCGTGCTCGCAGACAAAAAGCGTACGAACAAATGGCTTGCTGAGCAATTGGGCAAAGACCCTGCCACCATTTCTAAATGGTGTACGAATAATGCGCAACCAAATCTTGAAAATTTGGTGGAAATAGCCAAAGTGCTGGAAGTTGATATTAACGAACTCATTCGAAAGTAACTAAAACGCCAATAACTACAATGCCTACAAACAAGAACGCCTACATCCGCTATCAAGCTCTTGACAAGTGCTTCCGTGATAGTCTTCACCGTTACTATCTTGAAGACCTGATCGACAAGTGCGAAGAGGCATTGCTGTATTACAATGGCGTAGGTGGAGTTAGCCGCCGTCAAATATTTGAGGATATCAAGTTTATGGAGAGCGATACAGGTTGGAACATACCTCTTGACCGAATTAAGGAAGGGAAAAAGGTATATTATCGCTACCATTATCCAGGTTTTTCCATTAACAAACAACCATTGACTGATGAAGAAGCTCAACAACTTCGAACCGTTATTATCACATTGAGCCGATTCCGTGGTTTGCCTACCAATGAGTGGGTTGAAGATGTCATTTCCAGTCTGGAATGGCGATTCAAGCTTAGAGGCAGAAGTGAGAACATTATCGGATTCGAGCAGAATGAACAGTTGAAAGGCTTGAACTGGCTTTCCCAAATAATTGATGCAGCCTCCAATCATCAAGTAGTCAAGGTTACATATCGTAATTACAAGAACAGTGAGGTTGAAACTACAAACATTGTACATCCTTGGTACGTTAAGCAGTATAATAATCGCTGGTTCCTGATGGCCTACAATGCCGAGTACAATAGCATCACGAATTTTGCCCTCGATCGAATTCTGGATTTGGTAATCGTGGAGAATGTTCAGTTTATCCAAAACGAGAACATTGATTTCGAAGAGTATTTCAAAGATGTCATTGGCGTCACTATACCCAAACCAGAGGTGACAAAGCAGCGTATTCTCTTGCAGTTCTCAGAGAAACAATATCCATATGTGGCATCAAAACCAATGCACCATTCTCAGGAAATAGTTAATAGTGAAGAGCGAACTATTGCTATCGAGGTGCGTCCAAATTATGAGTTGGAACAGCAGATTCTATCATTCGGTCCTGATGTAGAAGTGCTAGCCCCAGACAACTACAGGGAGTATATCCGAGAGAAAATTCTTAATAATTACAAAAAATACGCTCCTGTGCAGAAAGGCTGCACCGATAAGGTTTAACTTTGTGCGCAGGCAAAAATATAAAAAGGTAATATGATAATAAAGGAAAGTCCATATACAGCAGCAATAACAGGTGGGGGATTCCTCTTCACTGAGACGAATGCCCTTTTGCCTTTACTTCAGTCAGCAGACCGAGAGGCACTTCTCAAAGATGAGAAGCTGAACAATCGCCTGTTGAAGATTAATGCTGAAACATCCAGAAATAGGGCAATAGCAGAGATAGCCCGTCGCTATGATGCTATGCCTGCCTCATTTTGGGAGGACTATAAGAACATGAATGAAGCTGACCAGCAGATAGCATTGTTTTTTGTCATCCTTAAGACTTACAAGATTTGCTTTGATTTTCATATCAATGTAACTATGCGAAAGTGGAATAGCATCAGTAAGTCTTTGGTTTATGATGACATCGACATGGAGTTTAATGAGGTGTCAGCCCAGGACGAATTTGTTGATTCATGGAGTGACAAAACCAAACGAAAGGTGGCCAGTGCTTATCTGACTGTCCTCCGCAAAGTGGGCATCCTCGACAAAGAGGATAATCTTCATCCTCTCTCTGCAAGCAACTTCGATTACTATATCATCAATGGCGAACAGTGGTTCCTTGAAGCTTGTCTGTTACAGCCATATCAGATAGAAAACATTAAAAAGAAACTCGTATGACAATCAAGGAACTCGACGATAAGCTGAATAGCCCAGGTTTCCAAGACACAGAGAATGGCGACCTGTTCTACAACTTCTTTATCTACCAGTACCCGGCAGATAAGGAGTACGACATCCGCCGTCAGATACAGGAGTTTAAGGAGAATCTTATTCGCCCTGTCAACTATGTGGACGTGCTTTGCTTGAATCTCTTTGAGGAATTCTGCAATTTCCTCGACCAAAAGAAATTCTTGAAGCATCCCAGTATGCTGAAATATCAGCTAGAGAAGGAACAGGCTGATCCCTCTAAGGCTCAGAACACCCAAGACACGCTGACCCGTAATGCACACAGCCCAGAGTTTGTGCAGTTTCTGCATCAACGCATCCTCGATCATGTGAATATTGAGGATAAATATCGTCGTCCCTACATCTTTTTCTATGGTGTGGGCAGCATGTTCCCATATCTTCGTGTCAATGAGTTGCTGGCTCTCTATGAGGACTGCAACGACACGAGCCGCTATAAGATTATTGTGTTTTATCCTGGTCATCGTGAGAATAATTCGTTCCGTCTCTTCGGAACACTTCCCGACAATCATACATATCGTGCAACCCTACTAATCAATGAATAAGATGAAACTGAGTGAGTTATACAAGAAGCCGATTGGCCGTGCAGTTAATCCTGCCGTAAGTGCAACCAAGTTCGATCCTGAAACAGAAAAGATAGAGATAGAGGAATACGTGTTCACTGATGAAATCATCAATGGCCTTTATCGTATCCTTGATGCCATCAAGAACAACAAGCCCTACGATCATGTGGGTATTTGGATAGATGGTTACTATGGTTCAGGTAAGTCTCACTTCCTGAAATACCTCGATTACTGTATCACGCCACGTACTCAGGAGAAAGCCTTGGAGCGTCTGTTAGAGGCAGTCAAGTCCATCGATCCATTGGACGAAAACCACAATATCAGTTGTGACTATGAAGCTATGCTGAGTATAGCTAACTGGCTGAAACGTGCCACTATTGACACCTGTATTTTCAACCTCGAAACAAGTTACGACAACTCTACCGATAAAAAGAAGGCCTTCCTGCATGTGTTTTGGAACGAGTTCAACGGTAAGCGTGGCTTCAATAAGTTCAACCTCACTCTGGCTCAGAACCTCGAAAAGCCTTTGCAGGAAAAAGGCGTGTTCGAGCAGTTCAAGGAGCGCATTGCCGAAGAAGGTGGTGACTGGAATGATCCAGGCGAAGCAGCTGATATGATTGACAATGAGCTGGGCATGGTGCTTGATATTGCTTGTGAACTGGCTCCGACTCTTGATAAGGAAAGCATCCGTGAACGCATTTTGAGGCGTGACACCAATATCAGTATCGATCGTTTCAGTTCTGAGCTGGCAGCCTATCTGAAGGACAAGGGCGATGATTACCGCTTGATTATGCTGGCTGATGAGGTAAGTCAGTTCATCAACAAGGAACGTGACCGCTATCTGAACCTGCAGGAAATCATCACCAAGCTCTCAGAGGCTTGTGACAATAAGGTTTGGGTGGCTTGTACAGCCCAGCAAGACCTCTCCGAAGTGCTCGACGATTGCAACATTGCAGAGGAGAAAGACAAGGAAGGCAAGATTAAAGGACGCTTTGAGGTGAAAGTATCGCTGAAAGGCACCCAGCCCGAAGTCATTACTCAGAAGCGTATTCTTGATAAGAAGAAAGGCGTTATGCCGACTCTTGAAAAGCTCTACGACCAGCAAAAGGCTGCCTTCGGACTCCAGTTCAAGTTGCCTAACAGCTATGTGGCTTACGAGTCAAAGGACGATTTTATAGCTTACTACCCATTCGTACCTTACCAGTTCAAGCTCATTATGCAGGTGTTCAACTCCTTCCTGAACCTTGGCTATGTGGCCAAGGAGGTAAAAGGTAATGAGCGAAGCATCATCAAGGTTATCCACTCTACCGCTAAGAACAATGCCGATGAAGAGGTTGGCAAATTCGTTTCTTTCGATGAACTGTATAACAACATGTTCGAGGAAGGCCTGCAGGCTCGTGGTCAGAAAGCCGTTGACAATGCCATCCGCATGGCTCGCAAGTATGAGCATGATCCCAAGATGGCAGTTCGTGTGGCCAACGTTCTTTTCATGATTTGTAATATCTCACAGACAGACCAGTTGCTATTCCCAGCCAACATTGACAATGTGACAACATTGTTGGTAAACGACTGTGAAACCCCTCGTCTGACTATCAAGAACGAAATAGAGAAGATTCTCGACTATCTTTGTGATAACAATATCATCCGTCGTGAACCAGGAAAGAACGGTACACTCGAAACCTATAGCTTCTATAGCGAGGAAGAAATGAAGGTGGCACAGCTCATTCAGAGTCAGGGCGTTGATAACAACACTCAGGCAGAGATGCTGCGAGAAATCTTCTTTAAGTACCTCTCTACTCTGAAGAACAAAGAGCAGTATCTCACTCGTACCTTCGCTGTTGGAGCATCCATCAAGCAGCGACAGTTCCTCAGTAACTCGCCTGATGTGGTCGTAGAGTTTGCTATGGATACTGACTATGACAGCCCAGAGCAGTTAGCTCTCAGCAATACCCAGAACAAACTCGTTTACTATGTTGGCCCGCAGTTCAGCGAGAATAAGAAACTGAAGAATGCCTTCTACTGGTACTGTCAGGTGAATCGCTACATGTCAACTCCTGCTACCAGTGATGAGAATGCCAATACCCGCAAGGAGTTCGAGAAACGTGCTAAGGAGCAGTTCGATACTATCATAGCTCCAGAGTTCCACAAAATTCTCGACACTTGTCCTGTCATCAGCGGTATGCGTGTGGTTGATGATGTGGAACTTGGAAACAAACGTGGTAATGAGCGCTTCCACAATGCCATTCAGAAGCATCTGGCAGGCATCTATACTAAGGGAAATCTGGTGGATCGTGCAGATATGCCTCGTACTACCGAGGCTCTGAAAAAGGCCATCCTTCGTCCTGTCAATCCGGGTGACTACGATGGTATGAATGCAGAACTGACTGATGCTGAGCATGAGGTGGAAATCTACCTGAATAAGCAGTTTGCCGAGGTGAACGTGGCCGATGTAACCAGCAAGTTCAGCAAGGCACCTTACGGATGGGATGCCATCTGTACGCTCTATATTGTCAATGAGTTGGTTCGTCGCCATGCTCGTGACTATAGCTATTCTAACAATCCTAACGTAGAGACAAACCTTGTTGCCAGCCGCTTGATCCAGGAAACCAACAAGTTCACGCTGCGTCAGGCCAAGGCCATCTCTCAGGAACTGATTAACCAGTTCACTGCTGCATGGAAGAATATCTTTGGCGTGACAGAGGCATTCTCTACGAATGACAGTACTCAGATTTTCCGTCTGGCTCGTGAGAAGGATTATCCCAACAGTCTGTTCAACAAGCGTGAGGGCTATCGTAAGATTGAGTCAGAGATTGGCAGCTATGCTTTTGCAGAGCCTATCCATAAAGCCATCGACATCTTTGATGCTTGGATAACAGAACGCAACCCTGAGACCTTCTTCCAAGCTGTCATCGACAAACAGCAGGATGCTCGCGAACTGATTGACAAGTGCAAGGAGGTGGCTCAGTTCACCCATGACCAGCTCACCAACTACAAGCAGTTGCGTCAGTTTGCCAAGGACAATGAATACAACTTCCCGTTCGTGCCAATTGATGATCAGGAAAAGGTGGCAGAGTTTGTCAAGATTGAGAATGACCCTTGGCCAATTCAGAACCTTCGCAATTACCTCAAACTGATGCGTGACCTAAAGGCAAGTCTTGATGAGGTACGTGAAGCATTGCGTGAGAAAATACGTATTGCATATAACGAGCAGTTTGATTATCTGGAGAAGGTGGCCAAGGAGCAGAATGTTCCTGGAACTATTTTGGCAAGCCGCGAGAACGTTATCATGTCAAAGACTACTCCTGATAACATCCTTGTACTGCAAAACAACGTTAATACAGATGCATTCTATCAGGATCAAATTGGCAAGATTCTTGATGCTGCCAAGCCCGCAACACCAACTCCAACGCCACCTGTAGATCCTACGAAACCAACTCCTCCACAGCCTGTGCCACCACAGCCTATAAAGAAGATTCGCCAGGCTACTCTTCAGACAAAGACTAAAATGCCTTTGTCAACACAGGAGGATGTGGATCATTACCTTGATGGACTGCGTGAACAGCTGCTGAAGCTGATGGTAGATAGTGATGGAGTGATGATCATCAAGTAGCAAGCGAATTATTCCCAGCTTGGGAACGAAATATTCCCAGTAAGGGAACAATTAGTTCCCAACGTGGGAACAAATAGTTACCAATAAGGATATAAATAGAAAACAGCAAACTAATGGATACTAATAGAATAAAGAAGTTCGCCACAGAGGCACGAAATAAGTTAAAGGCAGGTATTGCCGCCAAGATTATCACGTTAGGGTTCGATAAGAACGGTAACGTGCCGGAGCACATGCATCCACAGTTGATGCAGGGTGGTTCACTCTGGAATGGCCAGCTTCAGACAGAAGGTTTCTACCATCAATGGCAGGCTCTTTACAAGCGAGTCCAGCAAAAAGGCATCAAGGAAGTCTATGAAGAGGCTGCCTACACCTGGTTCAACCGTCTTGTCGCTATTCGTATCCTGATGAAGAACCAGCTCATAGAGCCAGTTCTGGAGTATGTGGATGTTGCCCGCACACCAAGAATTGTAGATGAAGCCCGCATGGGTCGCATCCCTCAGATGCAGGAACGCCAAAGACAGCTGTTGATGGAGCTTTTGGATGATGACTCTAAAACCACTGAGCAGTTTGCCATTCTCGTGACAGCATTCTGCCATGATAATCCCATCCTCTTCAAGTGTTTTGGAGCTATGTCTGATTATACGGAACTGCTGCTGCCCAACGACATCCTGACAGAAGGAGGCTTTATCGATCTGCTGAATCATACAGAGTTCATCACAGACTCAGACTTCCATTCGCCAGAACTGATTGGCTGGCTTTACCAGTTCTATATCTCTGAGCGCAAGGACGAGGTGTTTGCCAAGAAAGGAAAGTTCGAGGCTGATGAGATTCCTGCTGCCACACAGATTTTCACGCCCAACTGGATTGTGAAGTATATGGTGCAGAACA
>Ga0310695_10001229_pt1 | contig 61733 bp, 54 predicted proteins | sample RumenRJG_04DNA_FD_203882 | JGI IMG/M metagenome (GOLD analysis project Ga0310695, IMG submission 203882) | Bovine rumen microbial communities from Lethbridge, Alberta, Canada - RJG_04 (v2) (version 2) | ecosystem: Host-associated > Mammals > Digestive system > Stomach > Rumen | place: Canada... | reverse complement strand
CACCGTGATGGCAGCGATGAGCCCCCTCACAGCCTTAGCCCAAAAAGACAAAGGCGGCAAGGACACCGACTGGCTGCAAGAACTGACCAGCCGTGTCACCCTGAACGGCTATGCCCAAGGCGGCTATGCCTGGCAAGACGCGACAGCGCGGAGCCGTAACGACTTCAACCTGAAGCGCACCCTGCTGTGGGCCAAGGCCCGTATCACCGACCGCTGGTCGTTTCTGTTCATGCACGACTTCTCGAGTGTGGTGCAGGAGTTCTACACTGACTACCGCCTCAGCGCCGGCCCCGCCGCCACCGTGCGTGTAGGCCAATTCAAGCACTCCTACTCGATGGAGAATCCCCTCTCACCCACCCTGCTCGAGTTGGTGGACGTCTACTCACAGGCCGTGCTCTATCTGGCGGGTGAAGGTCCCGACCCCCTGAACGGCGTGAACTACGGCCGCGACCTGGGTGCCATGATTTTCGGCGACCTGTTTGACAACCACCTGCACTACGAGCTCGCCGTGATGAACGGTCAGGGCATCAACCGGCGTGACGGCAACAGCGACAAGGACTACATTGCCAAGATAGACGTTCGCCCTGTGGACGGTCTGCGCATCGTGGCGAGCGGCCAGAAAGGGCGTGGCCACGCCGTAGGCACGGCGGCCTGGAATCCCAGCATCAAAGAAGGTGACAACTACACCCGCGACCGCTACAGCATCGGTGCCGAGTACAAGACCGGGAGTTATGCCCCCGGGCGCTACAAGGAAGCCCGCCCCCTGAGCGTCAGGGCCGAGTGGCTGGGCGGCAAGGACGGCGACGTGGGCAGCCGCGGCGGCTACGTCACAGTGGCCGTGCCCCTGCTGAACGGCTGGGACCTTGTGGCCAGCGGCGAGACCTTCGACCGCAACACCGGCACCGACGGCTGGGCCCAGACCCATGTGACCGCCGGTGTGCAATACTGGTTTTACAAGAAATGCCGTTTCCAGATACAGTACACCCGCTGTTTCTGCGGCGACAAGATAGGCAAGGACTACAACTGGCTGCAGTCGCAGATACAAGTTGCCTTTTAAATGACAAACTAATTATTTACCCAATCCTAAAAATCAAGAAAGACCATGTTTATCAAGATACTCCTTACGATACTATTCCTGGCCGTGACAGTAGGCATCGGCATCTACTCGCGCAAGCAAGCCAACAGTGTGGAAGGTTTTGTGCTCGGCGGCCGTTCGGTAGGTCCCTGGCTCACCGCCTTCGCCTACGGCACCAGTTATTTTTCGGCAGTCGTCTTTGTGGGCTATGCCGGACAGTTTGGCTGGAAATACGGTCTTTCGGCCACCTGGATAGGCATCGGCAACGCCCTCATCGGCTCCCTGCTTGCCTGGCTGTTGCTGGGCCGTCGCACCAAGCAGATGACCCAGCACATAGAAAGCCGCACCATGCCCGACTTTTTCGGCACCCGCTACGACAGTCAGGGTCTTCGTGTGGCAGCCAGCATCATCGCTTTTGTCTTTCTGATACCCTACACAGCCGGCGTGTACAAAGGCATCTCCACCCTGTTTGAGATGGGTTTCGGCATTCCCTATGAATACTGCGTGGTGCTCATGGCCGTGTTGACCGCCGTGTATGTGATACTGGGCGGTTATAAAGCCACCGCCATGAACGACTTCATCCAAGGCATCATCATGCTCTTCGGCATTGTGACCGTGATAGCCGCCGTGCTGAACGTCCAAGGCGGTCTTAGCGCCGCCGTGGAGAAGATGGCCGCCCTTCCGGCCGCCGCAGACAGCACGGCGCCGAGCGGCAGTTTCGCCAGTGTGCTGGGTCCCGACCCTTGGAACCTATTGGGTGTTGTGCTTCTCACCTCATTAGGCACCTGGGGACTGCCCCAAATGGTGGGCAAGTTCTACAGCATCACCGACGAGCGCGCCATTCACCGCGGCACCGTCATCTCCACCCTTTTTGCCCTTGTGGTGGCCGGCGGCAGTTATTTTCTCGGCGGTTTCGGCCGTCTGTTCGGCGAGCCCCCCACCCTGCCCAATGGCCAGTTGGCCTACGACTCCATTGTGCCCCGCATGCTCGACACCCTGCCCGACCTGCTGATAGCCCTTGTGGTGCTGCTGGTGCTCAGCGCCTCGATGTCGACCCTCGCCTCGCTTGTTCTCACCTCATCGAGCACAATGACCCTCGACCTGATATACCGCGACAAGAAATCCCTACCCGGCGAGGTGGAAGAAGGCAGCATCGACGACCAGGTGGCCGAGAAGGTGGAGCGCCGCAAGGTGGTCGTGATGCGTGTGCTCATCGTGTTCTTCATTGTGATATCCCTGATGATAGCCCTGAATCCCCCCACCTTCATTGCCCAGCTGATGGGCATATCGTGGGGTGCCTTGGCCGGCGCCTTCCTGGCCCCCTTCATGTTAGGCCTCTATTGGCGCGGCACCACCCCCTACAGCGTGTGGGCCTGTTTTGCCTGGGGCGTAGGTCTGACCGTGGTGAATATGCTGGCCGGCAACCCCATCAACCCCATCAATTGCGGTGCCATCGCCATGATAGGCGGTTTTGTCGTTGTAGGCGTTGTGAGCCTGATGACCCCAAAGATGGACCGCAGCCGGGTGGACCAGATATTCAAATGCTATCAATGATCAACCATCCTGTGGTGCGGCCTATGTAAAAAAAATCTGCACAAAAGCGCAAAAAGGATGGTGAAAATGAGGAAAAATGAATATATTTGCACTATCTATTGCAGAAGAGAAGCTAAAACAATCAAACAAGCCATGAACATACGACCCATCCTTTGCGCCGCCCTGCTCTGTGCTGGAAGCGCCGCGCCCCTGTCCGCCCAGACCCTGCCCTACCAGAACCCCTCGCTCAGCGCCCATGAGCGCGCCGTGGACCTGTGCAGCCGCCTCACCCTCGAAGAGAAAGCCGCTCTGATGCAGAGCAGCAGTCCCGCCATAGAGCGCCTGGGCATCCCCCAGTTTGACTGGTGGAACGAAGCCCTTCACGGTGTGGCCCGCAACGGTTACGCCACCGTTTATCCCGCCACCATCGGCATGGCCGCCTCTTTCGACGACGCCCTTTTGTACCGCGTGTACAGTGCCGTGAGCGACGAGGCCCGTGTGAAAGCCAACCAAGCCCGCCACAGCGGCCGCATCAAGCGCTACCAGAGTCTGTCGTTCTGGACCCCCAACATCAACATTTTCCGTGACCCCCGCTGGGGCCGCGGTCAGGAGACCTACGGCGAGGATCCCTACCTTACCACCCGTATGGGTCTGGCCGTGGTGCGCGGTCTTCAAGGCCCTGAGGACACCCGCTACCGCAAGTTGCTGGCCTGCGCCAAGCACTTTGCCGTGCACAGCGGTCCGGAGTGGAACCGCCACGAGTTCAACATCGAATCACTGCCCGAGCGCGACCTGTGGGAGACCTATCTGCCCGCCTTCAAGACACTCGTTCAAGACGGCCATGTGGCCGAGGTGATGTGCGCCTACCAACGCATAGACGGTGACCCCTGCTGCGGCAACACCCGCTATCTGCAGCACATACTGCGCGACCAATGGGGCTTTAAAGGCCTTGTGACGAGCGACTGCGGTGCCGTGGACGACTTTTGGAAGCCTGGCCGCCACGGAGTATCGGCCAATGCCCATGCCGCCTCGGCCAAAGCCGTGCGTTCCGGCACCGATGTAGAGTGCGGCAGCAACTACCGCACGCTGCCCGAGGCCATTGCCGCCGGCGAGATCAGCGAGCAGGAAGTGGACGTTAGTCTAATCCGCCTGCTTCAGGCCCGTTTTGAGTTGGGCGACTTCGACCCCGAGGAACTGGTAGACTGGCAGCGGTTGCCCGAGAGCAAGCTACTGAGTGCGGAGAACAAGCAGTTGGCCCTTGACATGGCCCGCGAGTCGATGACCCTCCTTCAGAACCGCAGCAACCTCCTTCCCCTCAGCGAAAGCGGCCAGAAGATACTTGTGATGGGCCCCAACGCCAACGACTCGGTGATGCAGTGGGCCAACTACTACGGCTACCCCACCGCCACCACCACCATTCTGGAAGGCATCCGCGACATAGCCGGCAATGTGGACTACTACGGCAGTTGCGGTCTGACCCGCAATGAGGTGCATGAGAGCCGTTTCGGCGAGATCAGCTACGAAGGCCATGCCGGCATGAAAGCCACCTATTATAATAATAAAGACTTTTCGGGCAGTCCTGCAGCCGAGCGCTACATCAGCGAGCCCATCCGTCTGAGCAACGGCGGCAACACCGTTTTCGCCCCCGGTGTGAACCTGGAGAACTTCAGTGCCCGCTATGAAGGCACTTTTACTCCCAGCCGCAGTGAAGACCTGCAGATTGGCATGGCGTTTGACGACTGCGCCCGCCTGATTGTGAACGGCGACACCCTGATAGACGTTTGGAAAGGCCGCAACCGTGTGCAGTTTGCCAATAAGACCCTGCATGTAGAAGCCGGCCAACGCTACCAGCTCCAGGTAGACTATCAGCAAGGCACCGACATGGCCGTGATGATGTTCGACCTGTTCCACAAGTACACCCCCACAGAAGCCGACCTGCTCAAAGCCACCGAAGGCTACGACGTGGTGGTGTTTGTGGGCGGCATCTCCCCCACGCTTGAAGGCGAGGAGATGAAAGTGAGCGAGCCCGGTTTCAAGGGCGGCGACCGTACCGACATCGAGTTGCCCCAGGCCCAGCGCGACATACTTTCGATACTCCACAAAGCTGGCCGCAAGGTTGTACTGGTGAACTGTTCCGGCAGCGCCATCGGCCTTGAGCCCGAGACCCAGCACTGCGACGCCATTCTGCAAGCCTGGTACCCCGGTGAGGCCGGCGGTCAGGCCGTGGCCGAGGTATTGTTCGGCCGCTACAACCCCAGCGGCAAGCTCCCCATCACCTTCTACCGCCATGTGAGCGACCTGCCCGACTTCCTTGACTACCGCATGCAAGGCCGCACCTACCGCTACTTTGGCGGCGATGCCCTGTTCGCCTTCGGTCATGGACTGAGCTACACCACCTTCGAGGTGAGCGATGTGCGCTACAAGAAAGGCCAACTTACCGCCACAGTGAAGAACACCGGCACCAAGAAAGGCACCGAAACCGTGCAGGTATACTTCAAGAGAACAGACGACAAGAATGGTCCTATCAAGACTTTATGCGATTTTAAGAAAGTAACACTTGAACCAGGAGCCACCCAAACCCTCCATTTTGCGCTCAGCGAGAAGCAATTGGAGAGTTGGGATTCGCAGACCAACACGATGCGGTTTGTTCCCGGCAAGTATGAACTGATGGTGGGCAACTCAAGTGAGACGACCTCTCTCCGGAGCATTTCGGTGAAGTTGAAATAGCCAGTCGCCCCATGGACAAATAAACCTTGCAGATAAGCCAAATTGGTTAAAGTAATACTAAAACCAAGGGCTGACGGACGGTAAAAAAAAGTTTCGCTGAAGCACTAAAGTTTTGGTTGAATCACTTTCAAGTTTCGAATAAAAATATTACTTTTGCATCATGATGGAAATAAACAGACATATAGAAATACTGCTGCTCAGTCATGACTGTGTGATAGTACCCGGTCTGGGCGGTTTCATGGCACATCATCAGAATGCCCGTTATGATGAATCGGACCACATGTTCGTTCCGCCCCTCCGCACACTGGGTTTCAATGCCCAGTTGTGCATGAGCGACCCACTTCTGGCCCAATCTTATGCTGATGCCTACGACATCAGCTATCCCGAGGCTGTGGGCCGTGTGGAGAGCGATGTGCTGAACATCAAGCAAGAGTTGGAGCACAACGGGAGCTATGAGTTCACCGATATCGGCACCCTCCGTCTGACCGAGAGCGGCACCTATGATTTCGAGCCCTGCGAGGCCGGCATCTTGTCGCCCGGTTACTATGGTCTGTCGACCTTTGAGATGCCCACGTTGGCGGTACCCTTTGTACAGCCTACCCCGGCCAGTGCCCTCACCGCCCTCCATACCCCCATTCATAGCCAAGAATCCATGTCAGAAGAAAACCATAAGGACAAAGAAGAGAAGACCATCAGTATTAAAGTGAGCCTGCTGCGCAATCTGGCCGTTGCCGGTGTTGCCGCCGCCGCTCTGCTGTTCTTTGCCCGTCCGATAGACCCCAGTTCCGTATCCGAGAGTCAGCCCACCGAGGCCAGCGCCGGCATCCTGACGCAGATGATGCCTAAGGATGTGACGACGGGCACGCCGGAATTCACCTCGCTGATGAGCAAGGTGGCCGCATTCTCAGAGCGTGTGGACCAGGCCAACGGCACGGTGAATGCCCCCACGAGCGGCAGCTATACCATTGTTTTGGCCTACCGTGTGCCGCTGGAGAATGCCAAGATATTTGTGAAGAATCTTCATGACAACGGCATCAACGGCGCTCAGCTCATCAACTACAAGAACGACAATGTGGTTGTGTACGGCAGCTACAAGAGTCAGGAGGAAGCCCTTCCCGCGCTGAACGAGTTGGTGAAGAGCGACTGTGTGACCGATGGTTGGATAATGCTTGTAGAATAAGCGCGCATGAAGAGAGTACGTTGCCCGAAGTGTGACACTTTCATCACCTTCGACGAGAGCAAATACGAATCAGGACAATCGTTAGTATTTGAGTGCCCGAACTGCCAGAAGCAGTTCGGCATTCGTATGGGCGTATCGAAGCTCCGTGCCACACAGAAGGAAGAACATCCCGATGAGCATGCCAATGAAGAAGGTTTCGGCAGCATTGTGGTGATAGAGAACGTGTTCCACTACAAGCAAGTTCTTCCGTTGCGCCTGGGCGACAACACGATAGGGCGGTATATGAAAGGCAGCAAGACCACGCTGCCCATAGAGACCAACGACCCCAGCATCGACATGCTGCACTGTGTGATCAACGTGTCGCGCGACAAGCGCGGCCGTCTGAAGTACGTGCTGCGCGACGGTCCCAGCTATACCGGCACCTTTGTGGACAACGAGATACTTGGCGACCGCGAGCGCCGTGTGATAGAAGACGGCACCCTGTTCACCATCGGCGCCACGAGCATCATACTGCGCAGTGCCGACAGTGAGGAAGAATAAGCCCCAATCGATTTTTAGGCCGACATTCCAAAATGGTGTGTCGCGGGACACACCATTTTTTATTTAGAGGATTGCTGATACTGGCTTCTCAGTTGGAGTTTGGGTATCTTTATGGTATCGCCCGGATTGATATTCTCGATACCGTTGAGCACCTGGATATATGATTCCATGTCCGGGCCGATGTAAGCCCTGCAGATGAAGGACAGCGACTGTCCCGGCCGCACCACGATGGTGGTGTCGACGCCCACTATATCGTATGCCCCATAAGGTATCAGCTTGTTCATGGAATTGAAATCAGGCTCCGCCTTCTGCGGCACAGAATCCGTTTTTACTTCTGTGGCCGCCTCGGCCAGTTCGTCGGAATCGTTTTTCGACATGCGGGGCAGCAGCACGAGCAGCGCCAGGAGCAGCACGGCAGCCGGCAGGGCTACCCACAGCCATTTTTTCCTTTTGGCCGATGCCTGTACAGCCTCGTCCTCATTCGTTTCCTCCTCTGAGGCGGAAACCGCATTATCAGCCAGCGCCGCCATCCGTTGAGTGACTTCTCCCTCCCCGTCTGTAGCCACTTGCTCGTTCGGGGCAGTCTGAGTCTCCTCTTCGGGCAGTTGGATTTCAGGTGCGACAGATTCCGCATGCTGCGGTTCGGCCGGTTCGTGCGTCACGGTCTCCCCCGCTGCAGCCTCAGCCGGCTGTTCCTCTTGCTGTGCCGCAGGTTCAGCGGGATTCTCAGTCGGAATTTCCGTTTCACCAGGCTCCTCACTAACAGCCGCCGTTCTATTAGCCCCCAGCATCATGAGCGGTTCCTCGTTGTCGGTGATATCATCGAAGACGACGCCCTCTTTCAGTTCGATGGGCTTGAACTGTGCGAAAGGTCTGTTCACCACATCCCTCATCGCCTTATCGGGCGTATACGATACCTCACTGCTTTCCGTGCGTATAACCGTTTCGCCCGTATCCGTATCGATATGCCGTGTTTCCCTGGTGGAGATAGCCTTGAAGGCGCCCAGCCCCTTCACCTTGACGAGGAGTTCGGCATCGATGGCATCGGCCAGGAAATGGAAGAAACTCTCCACGATGGCCCTTGCCGCCTCTGGCGCCTCGCCCAGGACAGCAGCCAGTCTGTCGGCCAGTTCCCCTTCTTCTGCCGCCTGTATCTCAGGCAGCTGTTCCTGCTGGAAGAGGCACAGTTCCATTCTTGGCGGAACGAGCATGCGTCGTTTTTTGTTGTCGACCACGATGCTCTCCTTGTATTTCATTATGACGAAGACCCCCAGCGTCTGCACGGCCACGGGCATACCCTCGTCGAGGCAGTCGCCCATGACGCGAACGATATTGTCGACTCTTTTTCGGGTGTCCGTAACCGAGGAGCCCCATTTCTGGGCCAGTCCGGCCAAAAATTCCTTATTGTTCATAATAACGGGTTGAAAACCATCAAATATTGCAAGCGCCAGGTCTATGTGTGCGCCTCCTTATTGAGAACCGAGGCATAGACATCGAACTCAGTGGCATCGTAGACCAGCGCCTCGTAGAAACGTCCCACCTGCAAGGCCCCCTCACATGCCGGGATGAGCACCTCAGGATCGACTTCCGGCGACGAGAACTCCGAGCGCGCCACATAGTAGTCGCCCTCCAGTCGGTCGACGACCACTTTTAGCGTCTGTCCTATTTTCTCCGCCTCGATTTCCTCACTGATTTGCTGCTGCAGCGCCATGAGTCGGTCGAGCCGTTCCATTTTCACCTCTTCCGGCACATTGTCGGGGAAGTGAGCTGCGCTATAGGTATCCTCCTCTTCCGAATAGGCGAAAGCTCCCATCCGTTCGAAGCGTGCCCACCTGACGAAATCGAGCAACTCCTCGAAGTCCTCGTCCGTCTCGCCCGGGTAGCCCACCATCAGTGTAGTGCGGATATGTATGCCCGGCACCCTCTCCCGAAGCGTACGAATAAGGTCGACGGTCTGCTGCCGGGTAAAATGCCGTCTCATATCCTGCAGCACATGGTCGGACACATGTTGGAGTGCGATATCAAGATACCTGCAAACATTCGGTTTCTCTCTCATCACCTCGAGCAAGTCGTAGGGGAACTGTGCCGGATAAGCATAATGCAGCCTTATCCACTCTACGCCAGGGATATCAGCCATGCGCGATATGAGTTGCGCAATCTGCCGCTGTCCGTCGATATCGACGCCGTAGTAAGTCAGTTCCTGTGCTATGACCTGGAACTCATGCACGCCCTGTGCGACGAGCCGCCTCACCTCTTGCAGGATATCTTCCTGCGGTCTGCTCACATGCCGGCCCGTGATGACCGGGATGGCACAGTAGGCACAATGGCGGTCGCATCCCTCACTGATTTTGAGATACGCATAATGCGGGGGCGTTGTGATGAGCCGCATGCCGCTGCAGGAAGGAATCTCCGCCTTGCCCAAGTCGACCAGCAGCTGTTTGTAGTCGAACTTACCGTAATACTTATCCACCTCGGGGATTTCCTTTTCCAGTTCCGGCCTGTTGCGCTGCGAGAGGCATCCCATAACATAGAGCCGCTTGATGCGTCCCTCCTTTTTGGCCTCAGCCAGGCGGAGAATCGTCTCGATGCTCTCCATCTTGGCATCAGCAATAAAGCCACAAGTATTGACGACAACGATATCCCCCTCGGGGTTGTCGCTGTCGTGCACGCACTCGAACCCATTGGCATCGAGCTGTTTCATGAGCAGCTCGCTATCGACGAGATTCTTTGAGCATCCCATCGTAATGACATCGACCCTGTTAGCCCTCATGTTCTATTTACCGAAGAGAGAGTCGACGAACTCGAACTTATTGAAGAGTTGGAGGTCTTCCATGCCCTCACCGAGTCCGATATACTTTACGGGCACTTTGAGTTGGTCGCTGATACCGATTACCACACCGCCCTTCGCCGTACCATCCAGTTTGGTGACAGCCAGGCTGGTGATTTGTGTGACCGATGAGAACTGCTTGGCCTGTTCGAAGGCATTCTGTCCGGTACTGCCGTCGAGCACGAGCAGCACCTCGTCGGGTGCTTCGGGAAGCACTTTTTTCATGACATCCTTTATTTTCTTGAGCTCATTCATGAGGCCCACCTTGTTGTGCAGACGTCCGGCCGTATCAATCAGCACCACATCGGCTCCATTGGCTTTGGCCGAGCTCAGAGTGTCGAATGCCACGGAAGCCGGGTCGGCGCCCATTTTCTGCTTTATGACAGGTACGCCCACCCTTTCGCCCCAGATGCAGAGCTGTTCGACGGCAGCAGCCCTGAAGGTATCGGCCGCTCCGATGTATACCTTTTTGCCAGCATTTTTAAACTGGTAGGCCAGTTTGCCGATGGTGGTAGTTTTTCCTACGCCGTTGACACCCACGACGAGAATGACATACGGTTTATGGGAACTAGGCAGATCCCAATCGTCGTTGTTGCCAGTATTGTTTTCCTCGAGCAAAGCAGCGATTTCCTCTTTGAGGATGGCATTCAATTCTTTGGTGGAGACATACTTGTCGCGAGCCACTCTTTCTTCTATTCTTTCAATGATTTTGAGTGTTGTGTCTACTCCCACGTCAGAAGTGATGAGCACCTCCTCGAGGTCATCGAGCACCTCATCGTCTACTTTCGATTTACCGGCTACGGTTTTAGCCAATTTGTCGAACCAGCTCGTTTTGGTTTTTTCCAAGCCTTTATCGAGCGTTTCTTTTTTCTTTTTGCCAAATAATCCAAATAGGGCCATATTGCTAAAAACTATATTCGGTGCAAAGTTACGAAAAAGCGGGGGCAATGCGAAGAAAAAAGTGATTTTTCTTTTGGGGGGCGAGATGGGGAGGATGGGCGGAATGGGCTTTATGGGCGATATGGGCTTTATGGGGTGGATGGGGACTTGAAATATTTTTTTGTAAGCGATATTTTTTGTACTTTTGCGAAGAATATTATCAGTTTATTATCAACGAACCATTAAACGACTTATGAAAAGCAAAGTAATGATTTGGGGTGTGCTGTTTTGCGGTGCCCTTGTATGGACCTCTTGCGGCCAGAAAAAGGCCGAAGTCCCTGTAAACGAGAATGCCACGGAGAAAGTGGAGGTAAAGAATGTGGAAGGCCGTAAGAACTTCGGTGACGCCGGCATCATCACCCCACTTCCCGCCATCATGATAGCCACCTACGACGAGAAGGAGAATCCCGACGTGATGATGGCCGCCTGGGGCGGTCAGTGCGGCCCGAAGCACATCTGCTTCAATCTGTCCGCCCACAAGACCACCGATAATATCCGTCTGAAGAAAGCCTTCACGGTGAGTTTCGCCAGCAAGAACGACATTGTTCAGAGCGACTATTTCGGCATTGTGTCGGCCAACGATGTTCCCGACAAAGTGGCCCGCGCCGGCTTTACTGTGACGAAGAGTCCGAATGTGGACGCCCCCATTGTGAACGAATATCCCCTGACGCTGGAGTGCAAGGTGGTTCAGATGGACGAGGACGAGAAGGGCGGTGCCCGCGTGGTGGGCGAGATTGTGAACATGAGTGCCCAGGAGAGCATTCTCAACGAGGAGGGCAAAGTGGACCTGAGCAAGCTTCAGCCCGTGATTTTCGACTCCTCGAACAACAGCTACCGTGTGGTTGGCGAGCAAGTGGGCACCGCTTGGGGTTCCGGCAAGGCCATCCAGGAGAAAGAAGTGAAATAGCATGTATTTCACGGGAATTATCATAGCCCTCATCACCTTTATCATCATCGGGTTATGCCACCCGCTGGTGATAAAGGTGGAATATTACAGCGGCACGCGGTATTGGTGGACCTTCCTTGTCGGCGGTCTGCTATGCATAGGCTGTGCGCTACTGGTGAGCAATGTGATTGTGTCGTCGGTGCTCGGTGTGACGGGAGCCTCCCTGTTGTGGGGCATCGGCGAACTGTTTCACCAGAAGAAGCGCGTGGAGAAAGGCTGGTTTCCGATGAATCCGAAGCGCAAAGACGAATACCCCCCAAGAGAAAGCGATGCGAACCACCCTACTACTGACCGGTAAGACCACCGACAAGCACATAGTGGCCCTTATGGACGACTACATAGGTCGGATAGGGCACTATATGCCCTTTACGGTGACCGTGATACCCGAGTTGAAGAACACTAAGAATCTGACTGAAGCGCAGCAGAAAGAGCGCGAGGGAGAGTTGATACTGAAGCAGATACAGCCCCAGGACTATGTGGTGCTACTCGACGAGCACGGCAAGGAGATGCGCAGTGTGGACTTTGCCCGTTGGCTGTCGCAGAAACAGCAGACCTGCCGCCAGCTTTTCTTGGTGATAGGCGGTCCTTATGGTTTTTCGCCTGCAGTCTATGCCCGTGCCCAAGAGAAGATATCGCTCTCACTGATGACCTTCTCCCACCAGATGGTGCGTCTGATTCTGGCGGAGCAGGTGTATCGCGCCTGCACCATCATCAAGGGGGAGCCGTATCATCATGAGTGATTTTATAGGTGTTTTTTAGGAGTGTAAACAATAGCTCTTGGGGAGAGGAGTCTTTTTAGGAGTACCGTTTTTAGGGATGTAGGAGGGCGTCGGGTCCGAGCATGGAGGTGAGTTCCTGGTAGATGCGCTGGACAGGAAGGCCCATGACATTGAAATAGCTGCCAGAGAGAGCGGTGACACCGATATAACCTATCCATTCCTGTATGCCATAAGCGCCCGCCTTATCGAAAGGCTTGTAATGGTCTACATAGTAATGTATTTCCTTGTCGGTCAGTTCCTTAAACGACACATGTGAGGTAACGGCGAACTTGCGCTGTTGCGTGAGCGTGGAAAGGCACACCCCAGTGATGACCTGGTGCGTCTGTCCGCTAAGTTTTCTCAGCATACGGCAGGCCTCATCGGCATCGGCCGGTTTCCCCAAAATCTCATTGCCCAAAACGACCACCGTATCGGCCGTAATCAAGATTTCATCTTCGGCTAGAGAAGGCAGGTAGGGAACGGCTTTTTCCACCGCAATGAATTGCGGCACCTCCTCGGGTGAGAGATTGTCTGGATAACTCTCGTCGATGCCGGGGAGCACTTTCACTTCGAAATCGATATCAAGGCCGGCCAGAAGTTGGCGGCGGCGCGGAGAATTGCTGGAAAGGATGAATTTCATTTTTTACTTAAGTTTCGCTTTCGCTCAACTATCGGAAGTTAAAGGGAAGTTAAAAGGAAGTTAAAGGGAAGTTAAAAGGACATTTGTCTTTTTTATAGATGTTTAGCTGTCATTACCATCCGAAGGCTTCGGCATCGCTCATCCATTTGTTTTGTGCCCTAAGGACCTGCTCGATGACATCGCGCACGCAGCCCTGTCCGCCCGGATATCTGCTGACATAGCAGCTCACCTCCTTTATTTCGGGGCAAGCATCGGCGGGGCAACACGGACATCCCACCCTTTTCATCAGTTCATAATCAGGGATATCATCACCCATATAGATGATTTCATCGTCGGAGAAACCGCAACGCTGTTTGAGTTGCTCATAGGCAACGACCTTCACCCCCGCATTCATGACGATATCGGTAAGTCCCAGGCGCTGATAGCGCAGGAGCAGTTCCTCCCCTCTCCCACCAGTGATGATGGCAAGATGCAGGCCCTTTTTCACCGCCAGTTGGATAGCATATCCATCGTGGATATTGACTGTGCGTACCGGTTCACCGAGCGGGCTGAGTGGAATAGTCTGACAACTAAGCACACCGTCTACATCGAATATGATGGCACGAATCTTATTCAGGTCGTAATTTATCATTGTATCTGTTATTTATCGGAATTGGTTGAAGTACTCGTAGAACCATTATCATGAGGCTTTTCACCAGGATTCGGATTGAATTGGACGGCTGTATTTTCCACCGCAAGGCGGTGGATGCTCTCACTCATGAGCCGATAGACCTGTTGGCTGATCGGCGACCCTTCGAGCAGTTTCTCCTGCGCCCGAATTACATTTTCGTCGAACCGTATGGCCGGTCCTGTCTGCGCTTTGAGCGGAGCCATATCGTGCACTTTAGCGGCCGTCTCGTCAATGAGCGGCAACAAGACCTCAAAGGGCAAGTCATACTGCTGGAGCAGCTGCTGTGACAGCGCATAGCAATGGTTGGCGAAATTGTTGGCAAAGACAGCCGCCAGATGCAGTCTTTTACGCTGTTCCGAATCGGCCTCGTACACTTTTTCGCTGAGCAGCCCCGCCAAGGTTTTGAGCAGCGAGAGTCCCTCGCCGTCGGATGCCTCGATGAAGAAAGGAATCGGTTTGAAGTCGACCTCTCTATATTTAGAAAAAGTCTGCAAGGGATAGAAGACGCCGTATCTTTTGGCATGCGGTGAGAACACCCTCATGGGCATGCTCCCCGCCGTATGCGCCATTAGCGCCTTCGGATTTCGCGCAGCCACTAATGGGATGATATCTGGCAACACCTTGTCGGCCAAGGCGAAAATCAGGACATCGGCACGGTCATCCACCTCCTCCGTGTTGCATATCGGCTGCGCCTCCACCTGCTTTGCGAGGAGTTCGGCCGACCTCATGGTACGGCTAAATACCTGGATAACAGAGCATCCCGATTCATGGAGCGCACAAGCCAACCGGGTAGCAAGATTGCCCGCCCCTATCATTGATATTTTCAATTGCTGCAGATTCATCATAGCAGATAAAGATTAGAATTTACCGATATGCACCTGTTCCCATCTCAGGTCATCGTTACGAGGATCAGCCTTTTTCTCCGGATGGCCGAGCGCGATGATGCAAACCACCTCCATCGACTCCGGTATGTCCAGGATTCCCCTAACGACATCAGCCGCCTTGGTACCGTCGGAGAGATACCGTCCGCGAATCTGTACCCAGCACGAGGCCAGTCCGAGCGATTCGGCCTCATACTGCATGGTGATGGCGGCTATGGAGCAGTCTTCAATATAGCAATCCGTCTCATTAGGGTCGGCCATGACGACGACAGCCAGTGGTGCCTGTTTGAGGAACGCCGCCCCCTGCTCTTTGCAGTCGGCCAATTTTTCGAGGTCGGCCATATCATCCACGAGCAGGAAATGCCATGCCCTTCTGTTCATGGACGAAGGCGCCCTAAGCGCCGCGCTGATGATTTTAGCCACTGCGTCCTCATCGATGAGCTGGTCGGAGAAATGGCGGCAGCTACGCCTATTGGAGAGTAAAATGTCGAAATTCATGATGCAAATATAAAGAAATAAATCGACAAACCATCCATCTGTCACCTATTAGCGCCTTAATCATTCAAAAAAATTTGGAAGTGCGGGAAAAAAAGTGTATGTTTGCGACATGGAAAACGCCCGAATAGCCGTATATACCCATCTTGAAGACATCCCCGCCATAGAAGACCGACTGTTCTTTCATGGCAAGGAGCTATTCGGCATACTCTCTTCCACGCCCGGCTGCACCCCCTACATGTTTGTCGCCACCGACGGCGAAGGCCACTGGCTGGGCCATCTGCTGGCCACATTGAACCGCCGCGGCCGACTGCTCCCCCCCTATCTGTACACCACGGGCAACGTATTGGGCGAAGGTTGTTACCGCGATGAAGTCACCCGCGACGCATTGTTTCCCGAACTGATACATGCCGTGACCCGCCATTTCACCCGCCGCCTGTGTCTGGTTATTGAGTTCAGCCAGTTGAGCAAGAAGATGCTTGGCTACCGCCACTTCCGCCGCAACGGCTATGTGCCGGTGAACTGGCAGAACATCCACAATTCGCTGCACAGCAAGGCCCCCGCCGAGCGTCTGGACCCCACCTTCCTCCGCCGTTTGGAGAGCCGCTACCAGATGGGAGTGGAGACCCATGAGATATCTTCGGAGAAAGAGTTTGACGCCTTTTACACCCTTCTGCGCAACTACTACCGGATGAAGTTTCAGCGTTTCATTCCGAAGAAAGAATTTTTCCGCGCATTACTTTCGAGCGACCGCTGCCGTATCCTCACGACCCGCTACAAAGGGCGCGTGATAGGCGGCTGCGCCATAGTCTATGAAGGCGATGACGCCTACCTATGGTATGCCGCCTCTCGCCGCAAGACCTACCGCCGCCAGATGCCCCGTGCGATGACCGTTTGGTATGCGCTGAACCACAGCTATGCCATGGGCAAGTCGCATCTTCGCTTCATGCATGTAGGCCTTCCGGTGATAGGTGAGCCCACCCGCGACTTCCTTTTAGAATTCGGCGGCAAGCCGACGAGCACCTACCGCTGGTTCCGCTGCTCGATAGGATGGGTGAACCGCCTGCTTCGCTGGTTTTTTCAGGAGTGATTCCCATTAAGCGTATCTCCCACCCCAAAAGAGGTTTTATTCTTTTGCACAATAATACCGCGATGGATGCGTTATAAAAAATAATGAGACCTCAAATCCGTTTTCTCGTTGTGCTGCTGGCGCTGCTGTCATATACGTGCAGTGTGTCGGCACAGAGTTTTACGCTATCGGGCAAAGTGCTTGATGAGCAAGGCGACGCATTGGAGTTTGCCACCGTGGCCTGTGTGAGTCAGGGCAAGGTAGCCTTTACTAATCTGAAAGGCGAATACAGCATCACCCTTCAGAGTTCGGACAGTGTATCGATACGCTACTCGATGGTAGGCTACCAGACGAAGACCCGTGTGCTGCACAAGCCCCGCGGCAAGCAGACCCTTGTGATACACATGACGAGCGACAACCAGTTGGACGAAGTGGTGATAACCGAAGTACGCCGTCAGACCACGCAGACCCAGCAGTTGGATGCCAAGGACATGAAGACGATGCCCTCGGCCACGGGCAATGCCGTGGAAGAGCTGATACAAGGGCAGGCCGGTGTATCGACCCACAGCGAGCTCTCCTCTCAATACAACGTGCGCGGCGGCAGTTTTGACGAGAACAGCGTATATATAAATAATGTCGAAGTTTTCCGTCCCTTCCTTGTACGCAGCGGCCAGCAGGAAGGCCTGTCGGTGATCAATCCCGATATGGTAGAGAAGATCAATTTTTCGTCCGGCGGTTATGAAGCCAAGTACGGCGACAAGATGTCGTCGGCCCTTGACATCACCTACAAGCGCGTGAAGAAATTCGAGGCCAGTGCCTCTGCCAGTCTGCTGGGTGCCAGCGGTTATGTAGGCATAGCCGGGAAGAAACTGTCGTGGACCAACGGTCTGCGCTACAAGACCAACCGCTATCTTCTTGGGTCGCTGGAGACCCACGGCGAGTACAACCCCAACTTTTTCGACTACCAGACCTATCTGAGCTACAGTCCGAACAAGCGGTGGACGATAGACCTGATAGGCAACATATCAGAGAACCACTACAACTTCACCCCCGAGGACCGTGAGACCAACTTCGGTACGATGGAGAACGTGAAGAACTTCAAGGTCTACTTCGACGGCAAGGAGAAGGACCTGTTCCGCACCTATTTCGGCACGCTGAGCATCACCCGCCACCTTACAGACCAGACCTCCGTCACCCTGTTGGGTTCCGCCTTCTCTACCAAAGAGCAAGAGACCTACGACATACAAGGCCAGTACTGGCTCACGCAGACCGAGACGAGCGAGAATTTAGGTGTGGGCACCTATATGGAACACACCCGCAACTATCTGGAAGCCAATGTAAAAGCCTTGAAGCTGATGCTGAGCCACAAAGTGGGCAAGCACCAATTGGAGAGTGCCGTGTTGTGGAAGAATGAGCACATCAAGGAGAACAGCCGTGAGTATGAGATGCGCGACTCAGCCGGCTATAGTGTGCCCCATACTGGCACCGACCTGAATCTGATATACACGCTGAATGCCCGCAACGAATTGAATGCCAACCGCATAGAAGCCTATATGCAAGACACCTATCGCTTCAGCAACTCTTCGCAGACCACCTTCTACACCTTGAATTACGGTGTACGAGTGGCCCATTGGAACTTCAACGGCGAGACGATAGTGAGTCCTCGCATCTCTTTGGGCATCGTGCCCAGTTTCAATGAGGACATGACCTTCCGTGTGGCCACCGGTCTGTACTACCAGGCCCCCTTCTTCAAGGAGCTTCGCGACACGACGACGATAGACGGCATCACCTATGCCACGCTGAACGAGAAGATCAAGTCGCAGCGTTCGCTCCATTTCATCGGCGCCTACGACTACCGCTTCAAGATGCGCAACCAGAACTTCAAGTTCAGCGCCGAGCTATACTACAAAGCAATGTCGAACCTTGTGCCCTACAGCGTGAACAACGTGAAAGTGGTATATTACGGCCAGAACGAAGCGAGCGGTCACGCCGCCGGTCTCGACCTGAAGCTATACGGCGAGTTTGTGCCCGGCACCGATTCATGGCTGAGCGTGTCGGTGATGGACACCAAGATGAAGCTCCACGGCAAGCGTATAGCCATGCCCACCGACCAACGGTACTCTCTGAGTCTGTTTTTCAGCGACTACTTTCCGAACACCGAGCGGTGGAAGATGTCGCTCAAGTTGGCCTACGCCGACGGTTTGCCCTTCTCTGCCCCCCACCGCGAATTGGAGAGCAACGATTTTCGTGCTCCCGCCTACAAGCGCGCCGACATCGGCATGAGCTACCGTGCTCTGAACAACGAGCACCGTGAGAACGCCAAGAATCCCATCCGCAACATCTGGTTGGGTTTGGACTGTCTGAACCTGTTCGGCATCAACAACGTGAACTCCTACTATTGGATAACCGACGTGACCAACCAGCAATATGCCGTGCCGAACTATCTGACCGGCCGCCAGATTAACGCGAGAGTATTGGTGGAGTTTTAAAGAGAAACTGTCAAAAGAAGGTGAAAGTGCCGAACTTCATGATTGGTTCGGCACTTTTTCATACCCGTACAGGCCGAGAAGAAGTTAAGGAATAAAAAAGAATGGATTCTTTTTTGTTATTCGCTTGATTTTGATTATCTTTGCACCACAATTGTAAATATTACGTAATACGGAAGACACAACATCTTTTAATCAACCAATATTATTATGAAAATCTCACACATTGAACATTTGGGAATTGCTGTGCAGAGCATCGAGGAGGCTTTGCCCTATTTCAAGGAAGTACTTGGTCTGGAGTGCTATGCCGTAGAGGTAGTAGAGGATCAGAAAGTGAAGACCGCCTTTTTGAAGTGCGGTGAGGTGAAGCTTGAGCTTTTGGAGCCGACATCACCTGAGAGCACCATCCAGAAGTGGCTTGACAAGGGCAACAAGGGTGTTCACCACGTGGCATTCTGCATTGAGGACGGTGTGGCCAACGCGCTTGCAGAGTGCGACGGCAAGGGCATTCGTCTGATAGACAAAGCTCCGCGCAAGGGCGCAGAGAATCTGAACATAGCATTCCTGCATCCGAAATCGACCTGCGGTATTCTGACCGAGCTTTGCGAGCATTAGAGAGAAAGAACCGGAGTCAGTGACAGCTGACTCACCAACTACTCATAAAGTAAAAACAACAAAACAAACAGATGAGCAAGCAATTAGAAAAGATCAAGGCGCTTGTAGAGAAACGTGAGCAAGCCCGTCTTGGTGGTGGCCAGAAAGCCATTGACAAACAGCATGCACGCGGCAAGTACACCGCGCGTGAACGAATCGACATGCTTTTGGACGAAGGCAGTTTTGAAGAGTTCGACATGTTCAAGCTTCACCGTTGCCACAATTTCGGCATGGACAAGAAGCAGTATCTTGGTGACGGTGTTGTAGCCGGTTCCGGTACGGTGGACGGTCGTCTGGTATACATATTTGCCCAGGACTTCACTGTGAACGGCGGTTCTCTTTCCGAGACGATGGCCGAGAAGATTTGCAAGGTGATGGACATGGGTATGAAGATGGGTGCTCCTGTTATCGGTATCAACGACTCGGGTGGTGCCCGTATTCAGGAAGCCGTGAACGCTCTTGCAGGCTATGCTGAGATTTTTGAGCGCAACATTCTGGCCTCTGGTGTGATACCCCAGATATCCGGTATCTTTGGTCCTTGCGCCGGTGGTGCTGTTTACTCCCCCGCTCTGACCGACTTCACCCTGATGATGGAGAACACGAGTTACATGTTCCTGACAGGTCCGAAGGTGGTGAAGACTGTTACCGGTGAGGACATCGACCAGGAGCATCTTGGTGGAGCCTCTGTTCATGCCACTAAGAGCGGTGTGACCCATTTCACCGCCTCTACCGAGGAGGAAGGTCTTGAAATGATCAAGACGCTGTTGAGCTACATTCCGTCGAACAACATGGAGGAAGCCCCCCGTGTGGAGTGCACCGATCCGATAGACCGCAAGGAAGACCTTCTGAACGAGATTCTTCCCGACGATCCCAACCAGGCCTACAACATGTACAATGTGATTTCGGCCATCACCGACAACGGTGAGTTCTTCGAGGTACAGCCCAAGTTTGCCAAGAACATCATTGTAGGTTTTGCCCGTTTCAACGGTCAGAGTGTAGGTATTGTGGCCAACCAGCCCGCCTGCTATGCCGGTGTGCTTGATGTGAACGCCAGCCGCAAGGGTGCCCGTTTCGTTCGTTTCTGCGACGCCTTCAATATTCCTATTGTAACGTTGGTAGACGTTCCCGGCTTCCTTCCCGGAACCGGTCAGGAGTACAACGCCGTTATTCTGCACGGTGCTCAGCTTCTTTACGCATTTGGTGAGGCCACCGTACCCAAGGTGACGGTTACTCTGCGCAAGAGTTACGGCGGCAGCCACATTGTGATGGGTTGCAAGCAGCTCCGTACCGACCTGAACTACGCATGGCCCAACGCAGAGATTGCCGTGATGGGTGCCAGCGGTGCTGTTGCAGTGCTTCAGGCCCGTGAAGCCAAGGCCAAGAAAGAGGCTGGTGAGGATGTGAAGGCCTTCCTGGCAGAGAAGGAGGAGGAATACTCCGAGTTGTTTGCCAATCCGTACCAGGCAGCCCGTTACGGTTACATTGACGATGTGATAGAGCCTCGTAACACCCGTTTCCGCATCTGTCGTGCCCTTGCTCAGCTTGCCACCAAGCGTGAGACTCTTCCTGCCAAGAAGCATGGCAACATACCTATGTAATTTCAAAACAGAAAGAAGAATGGCAAAAGCTAAAAACGAAGTGTATGCAGCCATAGCCATGGCTCTTCACGAATACAAGGGCAACAATGTTCACGACCGCGAGTCGGACAAGATAACCATCAAGTGTCACCACACCGAGTGGAACGCCCACTATCTTCAGATGACGAAGGTGCCCTAACCACATTATTGGCTTTTAAAAACATCAAGCAACATGAAAGAATACAAATATACGATCAACGGATCGAAATATGAAGTGGCTATCGGCGAGATAGTTGAGAATGTGGCCACCGTGACTGTGAACGGCGAAACCTACAAGGTAGAGATGGAGCCCGAGGCAGAGCCCGAGAAGAAGAAGGTGGTAGTGAAGACAGGTGCTGCCGCAGAGGAAGCTCCTGCAGCCGATGCTCCCGCCGCTGCCGGCAATGTGAACATGTCCGGTGCCTTGAAGGCTCCGCTGCCCGGCACCGTGATTGAGGTGAAGGTAGCCGTTGGCGACACTGTGAAGAAGGGCGATGTAGTAGTCGTTCTTGAAGCCATGAAGATGGCGAACAACCTTGAGGCCGAGAAAGACGGCAAGGTGACCGCTGTTTTGGTGAAGCAAGGTGCCAGTGTGATGGAAGACACCCCTCTGGTAGTGATAGAATAAGAGACATGCAATCGGAGTCGCTCGAGCGGCTCCGATTCTGTTTTTACATTCTGATAAAAATCAAGGCTCCACTTATCCTTACAGGATGTGTGGAGCCTTGATATTTTAATATACCTATTGTAATTGTTATTACTGCATCACCTTATTGTCTTTTGGGAAGACCACAGTGGGTTTGAAAGATTTGGCTTCTTCAAAATCCATGAGTGCGTAGGAGATGATGATGATGGTGTCGCCCACCTCACATTTTCTTGCTGCCGCCCCATTGAGACAGATGCATCCCGATCCCCTTTCACCCTTGATGATATAGGTTTCAAGTCGTTCGCCATTGTTGTTGTTGACGATTTCCACTTTTTCTCCAGCGATCATATTGGCGGCGTCCATCAAGTCCTCGTCGATGGTGATGCTGCCCATGTATCTTAGATTAGCCTCTGTCACCTGCACGCAGTGCAGTTTGGATTTCATTACTTCTATCAGCATGATTTCTTAATAAAAGGAGAGAAAAACTTACTTATATTTAATATGGTCGATGAGCCGGATGGGTGTTTTCCCGCAGTAGACGGTGATGCAGCCCACCACATGAGGAGCCTCCTGCCAGTCGTTGACATCCTGCAGCGTATCACCATCTACGATGGCGAAATACTCCACATCGAGTCCGTCGACGTCGTTGATTTGCTTGACCACGTGGTCGTGTGTTTCGGCCACGGTATGTGTTTTGGCGAAATCGAGGCTATCCTTAAGCGCCTTGTAGATATTGGGAGCGATGGCCCTTTCATCGGGAGCGAGTAGTGTGTTGCGGCTGCTTTTAGCCAGTCCGTCGTCATCTCTCACGATATCGCACTCTACTATCTGCACCGGCAGACCGAGGTCGCGCACCATGCACTTCACGACAGCGATTTGCTGCCAGTCTTTTTCACCGAAATAAGCTCTGTTCGGTCTTGTGATATAGAACAGTCGGCTTACGACCTGGCATACGCCGTTGAAGTGACCAGGTCTGTGCGCGCCCTCCATGACGGTAGAGACGGGAGGATACTCGAAGTGTCTGTTGTCGGGAGTCGGATACATTTCCTCTACGGAAGGAGCGAGCACAAAATCGGCTCCGCATTCCTCAAGGAGTTTGCAGTCGGCATCGAGGTCACGTGGATAGTTTCTCAAGTCGTTAGGGTCGTTGAACTGTGTTGGATTCACGAACACCGACACGACAGTGACATCGTTTTCCTTGACGGAGCGCAGAACGAGCGAAGCGTGTCCTTGGTGCAGTGCGCCCATGGTGGGCACAAGGCCGATGGTGCAATTCTTTTTCCTGAGAGGGAAGAGTGCATTTTGCAGGTCGGCGATTTTACTAAAAACTTTCATCAGAGGAGTATAAATTTTCGGTTTGCAAAATAACAACAAATTTCTCAAATACGAAAGAATAAGAGGGAAAATAAACTTAGAATTGGTTACAATATGCTAAAATATGGATAATTTTGGACATTTAGTGAGATTTTTTTTGTATTTTTGCATGTCGAAAATTGCTTGTCGATATACAGACCGGTCAAACAAAAATCCAAAACACCAAGAGATGGCGATAAAAGTATTATACATCAACCAGGAGATTACTCCTTACGTTCCCGAGAATGAGATGTCGTTAATGGGCAAGTTGCTTCCCCAGAGTATGCAGGAGCGCGGTTTTGAGATTCGCACCTTCATGCCCAAGTGGGGAACAATCAACGAGCGCCGCGGAATGCTTCATGAAGTTCAGCGTCTGTCGGGTATGAACCTGATTATCGACGACACCGACCATCCATTGATTATCAAGGTAGCCTCTATTCCTGTTTCCCGTCTTCAGGTTTATTTCATTGACAATGAGGACTATTTCATGAAGCGTCGTATGACGGAGAACGAGTCGGGCGAGGAGTATCCTGACAATGGTGAGCGTGCCATCTTTTTTGCCCGCGGTGTATTGGAGACGGTGAAGAAGCTCCGTTGGGTGCCCGACATCATCCACTGTCAGGGTTGGATGGCAGCAGTAGTGCCCCTTTATGTAAAGACCGCCTATCAGGATGAGCCCTCCCTTTGCAATGCGAAGGTAGTGACATCCCTGTTTACGAAGCAATTGAAGAACGACTTAGGCGAGAATTTCAAGCGTTGTGTAGAGTTTCGTGATGCGAAGGCCGATTTGTTGACCCGTTACAGCAACGAGTTCAACTTTTTGGATTTGGGCAAGATGGCGATTGACTACAGTGACGCCATTGTGGAGGCCAGTTCGGATGTGAACAGTGAATTACTGTCCTACTCTCACGAGAAAGGTCTTCCCCATTTAGGCTACATAGGCAATGAGCCCAGTGGTTTCGCCGACTCGTACGCAGACTTTTACCGTCAGCTGCTTGGCAACGAGTAGCCGTCATAAAGAACCCTCAAGTTTTAATCAGCAATGAGAATAAGATTCACATCAAGCCTTGTCTTTGCAGCGGCAATGCTGTTCACGGCTTGTGATGAAGACACCGGTAGTGTTGGCAGCATGCTGACCAACGATGTAGACCAATTGGAAGTAAGTAGCTCTGTATTCAAGGTAAGCAGTCGTTCAGTAGGCGCTGAGTCGATACTTGCCCGCAGCAGTTTGGGTTATCTGGGACGCATCAAGGATCCCGAGACGGGCGCCTACATAACGACCGACTTCATGACCCAGTTCAACTGTCTGGAGAATTACAAGTTGACCCCCATCGACTCCATAGCCAGTTATTCGTCCGACGGCGGCATTTGTGCCGACTCCTGTGAGATACGCCTGTTTTATGAGAATTTTTACGGAGACTCCCTGTCGCTGATGCGTCTGACCGCCTATGAGATGGGCACTCCGATGACCGATGCCATCCACTACTACTCAGACTTCGACCCCATCACTTCGGGTTATGTTCGAGAAGACGGCATCAAGAAGGAGCAAGTGTTCTCTTTGGTGAACCAGGCCGACCGTGCCATCCAGAAATCCAGTTCATACATGAATAACATCCGTGTTCCTCTGAATGAGCCTTACACAGATGCCGATGGTGTGACCTACAACAACTACGGTACCTATATACTTCGCAAATACTACAGCAATCCGGAGTATTTCAAGAACGGCATCACGTTTACGAAGAACGTGATTCCCGGTTTTTATTTCAAGATGACCGGCGGCATGGGCGGCATGGCCTATGTGAGTGCCCCTCAGCTGAACATTTACTACCGTCTGTATGTGAACAAGGACAGCATAGCCGACCGCATGACCTTTTTCAGCGGTACGGAGGAAGTGGTACAATCGACCCGTGTGTCGAACGACAGTGAGGTATTGTCGCAATTGATAGCCGACGAGAGCTGCACCTACCTGAAAGGTCCTGCCGGCATCTACACCGAGATTACTCTTCCTGTAGCCGACATCATGAAAGGGCATGAGAATGACACGGTGAACACGGCCCGCCTGATGTTGCCCCGCTACAACAACACCGACCAGAACCCCTACAATCTGTCGTGTCCGTCGCAGGTACTTTTGATAGAGAAAGACTCACTGACCAGTTTCTTTGAGCACCGCAAGATAGTCAATTTCAAGGACACCTATCTCTGCAGTTACAGCAGTACGACCAACGGCTACACCTTCGGCAACATAGGCAGCCTTGTGAGTCATCTGTACAGCAAGATGCAGTTGGGTTTGAAGTCAGACCCCGCCTGGCTGGAACACAATCCTGACTGGAACAAGGTGTTGCTGGTGCCAGTAACCAGCACCCAGTATACCGACACCTACGGCTACAGCCACTATTCGAGTGTGACGAACGACATCACGCTGAGCAGTTGCCGTTTGGTAGGCGGCAAGGACGCGTTGACGCTGAGTGTGATATACAGCCGATTCCGCTAAAACCGAACTGTCATGGCCGACAACTATCTGGAGCGACACCGTGAGGAATACGAGCAGCGCAAGGCCGACTGGCTTCGGCGTAAACGTCATCTGCCCAAGGTGAGCAAGGTGCCACAGAAGCCCGATGACGAATCGCTATAAGTCCATTTACGGGAAAGACGATAAAAAATGAGCAGCACGCATTATAAGATGCGTGCTGCTTTCGTCAGTGTGTGACAACTCTCTCAAAATATCCTTTCAACAATCCATTACCATACGAGCTATATCACTACTGAGACAATCCTTAGAGGTCATGTGCAAATATATGTACAATCCATAAGAAAAGAGGAAAAATTGAGTGACAAAATTCAAGAATCGGAAGAAATATTGACTTAAATCAATGACGATATAACGAGTAAGACTTCAAAAACAAAAAAAAGTAAGAAAAAAGAGGAAAAAAGCGAGAATAAAAGCCATTAATCATAAAAAAAATGTTTATCTTTGGCCGTTCATTGATAAAATCCCCTTTCCGCATTAGAAAGTCGGAACAAGAGCATCTTATCCAAGCAAACGAAACCAAATAATTTAATAACTTAAAAACTTTCTTAAATCTATGACCCCAATTATGATTGTTGAGCTCCTTGTTGTGCTCATTGCCCTTTGGGTAGGCTCGCGCTACGGCAGTTTGGCTCTTGGTGCCATCTCCGGTATCGGTCTGGCCATTTTGGTGTTCGGTTTCCACATGAAACCCGGTTCTCCACCCACCGATGTGATTTACATCATCATAGCCGCCGTGACCTGCGCCGGTGTGCTTCAAGCCTCTGGCGGTATGGACTGGCTCATCCAGATAGCCGAGCGCATGCTCCGCAAGCATCCCGACCGCATTACCTTCCTTGCCCCCCTCTGCACCTTTTTCCTGACCGTGCTTGTAGGAACGGGCCATGTGGTATATACGCTGATGCCCATTATCTGTGACATTGCATTGAAGAAAGGCATCCGTCCGGAGCGTCCCTGCGGTGTGGCCAGTATCGCCTCTCAGGTAGGTATCACCTGCTCGCCTATTGCCGCCGCTGTAGTATCGTTTGTGGCCATCTCCAATGCCAACGGTTTCGACATCACCATTCCCCAGGTGCTGATGGTATCGATACCCGCCTGTGTATGCGGTCTGTTGGCTGCTGCCGCCTGCTCCTTCAAGCGCGGCAAGGACCTTGACAAAGACCCTGAATTTCAGGCCAAGCTCAAAGACCCTGTGCAGTATGCCTACATTTACGGCAACAGCGCCACGACCTTAGACAAGAAGATAGCCCCCGAGTCGAAGCGCGCCGTATACATTTTCTTTGCTGCCCTTCTGGTAATTGTGACCTTCTCGTTGGCACAGGTTTTCAAAGTAAACCTGTTGCCGTCCTACAGTTCTATCGTAGCCGACGGCAATGCCAAGTCGGTGACCATCGCTCCCGTGTCGATTGACACCGCCGCCGTGGTGTTGAAGACCGTGAATGGTGAGGAAGTGCACACTACGGAGAACCATACGATAGCCGCTCCCAACACTGAGGCCATCCAAGTGAAGACCGATGATCTGGCCAAGGCCAAGGTAGTGATAGAAAAAGCCACTACGAAGAAAGACAAGCCCCTTGCGATGAATCTTGTGATTCAGATTGTGATGATTTCGGCCGCCGCGCTGATGATCATTTTCTGCAAGGCCCAGCCGAAGAAAGCCGTTGCGGGAGCCGTATGGCAGAGCGGTATGGTGGCCGTTGTAGCCATTTATGGCATTGCCTGGATGGCGAACACCTATTTTGACAACTACATGCCAGAGATGAAGCTGATGCTCAGCGACTTGGTGACAGCCTATCCTTGGGCCATCGCCTTTGCCTTCTTTATGGTATCAGTGCTGATCAACTCACAGGGTGCCGTGGTGGTGACCATGTTGCCGCTGGCCTATTCGCTTGGTATTCCCGGTCCGGTACTTCTGGGTGTGCTTCCGAGTGTATACGGCTACTTCTTCATCCCCAACTATCCTTCTGATATTGCGACGGTGAACTTCGACCGTTCCGGCACCACCGTGATAGGCAAATACCTGCTGAACCACAGTTTCATGATGCCCGGTCTGGTGAGTGTGATTGTGAGCACGCTTGTGGCCTACGCCCTTTCCCTGGTATTCTATTAAGAGGCCAGCCTTGCTATAAAAAAGAGTCTGCGAAATTCGCAGGCTCTTTTTAGGTGTGTTCTATTAATTCTGTTTGATATTAAAGGCAGTATTCCATAGTATTTGTTTCGGTCGCTTTTTGTTTTTATTCGGTGCATAGCGTCAAGTCTCATCGGTCGTATAGCCCGCTATACTCCCTCTTCAACTTACACTCTGCACACGACTAAAAATCAAAAATCGCCTCGACATAATTAATAGAACCCACCTTTATTATCTCACCCTCAGTCGCTGTCCTACCCGCAAGGTATGTTCTGGCGAGAGGCCGTTCATCTTGTAGAGCGATTTCAGACGGATGCCATACATCTGAGCGATGGAGTACAAGCTCTCCCCTTTTTTCACCACATGCGGTTGGGAATATTGTTTAGGCGCCTTTTTCTGTTTCTTTTTCAGGTAGACTATTTCGCCCTCGCTCAGTTCCCCCTCTCTGGGTCTTTCATTATACTTAGCCAGTTTACGTGCGCTGATACCCACCTCCTGAGCGATAAGGTCGAGATTGTCGCCGGTTCTTGCCTTGAGATAATAATTGTCGTTGAACCTATAGATAGGATGCAGTGTAGCCCCCTTTCTCACGGGTCGGTCGGTGCCCGTATGCGTAGCCACGAACCTATCGAAGGAGCGTGCCCTGTCGTACTGATACAGTTCGTAGGTATTGATGATGCTTATGAGCGTCTGCGCATATTTCGGGTTGGTGGCATAGCCGCACTCCTTCAGTCCTCTGGCCCACCCCTCATAGTCGGTCAACTTGAGTTGGAAGAGTTTCTGATACCGATCTCTCTTGAGGAATTTGCTATGGTCTTCGAAGCTCTGCTTCACATTGTCGTAAGCCCTGAAGCACTCACCGTTCAGGTCGTCATCGTGCGTCATAGTTCTTCCCGACCATCCGTGGCATTTGATGCCGAAGTGGTTGTTGCCTTTTCTTGCCAGGTCGCTTGCCCCCGCCCCACTCTCGAGCAGTCCCTGCGCGAGCGTGATGCTGGCCGGAATCTTGTAGCGTAGCATTTCCTCTATGGCCAGGTCTTTGTATTGTGCGATGTAGTCGACATAATTTTGGTTTCGTTTCAGTTGCTGTGCCATGAGCGAAGTCGTCATGACGCAAGCCACCGCCAGGAGGAAGAGGCGTGTGAAAATATCATGCGACAATGTCCTAAAATGTGATAATAATACCTGAAGATTCATGCTATGCCAAATTTTCTGCAAATTTAGTGAAATAAATTGAGAATATCCACCTTTACCCGCATTAAATGGCGGCGACGGTGCTGAAAGGCCTCGAGAAGACAAAAGAGTCCGCCACGCAGTTAAATACATGGCGGACATGGTTTAAAGAGATATGTAAGGAAATTAAAGCATTCCAGTGATAGCAGTCGTCTCATTCCCTTCGAAGAAGAGGACATCGGTGACCGGCTCATAGCTCATCTGGCGGTACTGCAGCAGCATGACAGCAGCAAACTGAGCATCCTGCGAGACACATGTCTCGAACAAATAAATACCACTAAACTTCAATGCTGTTGATGACACCAAGTGCATCACTGCCCCTATCGATGGAAGAGAGGACATCGAACACACGATCGCTCCATCCCGCCAAGAGGTAGACATCAGGTTCGATAAGCCGTAAGGGAGCCTGTCCATAACCACAGAGGTCGAAGAGGTAGAGGCGCGCATTTGGTGCCATGCGCTTGTAACACTTCCAAGAAGCCTCAAAAGACGCATTACGTCCAGTGCTGTCCCACATCTGCATATCGGTGAACATCATCACCTTGTCCACCACCAGTTTCTGTTCAATGAGCCAGTCGACAACTTTATAGCCGTTGGTACTGAATCCTACGGAGTTGGTCATACGCTGTAGCTGGCGTGTAGCCATCAGTATATTGTCAGAAGGCATATTGACCACCTTCCAAGAATCGCCGAAGATGCCGGTGACGACCTGCTGACAGCGACTTTTGAGCAACATAGAGAGCAACAGCCCGATATCGAACCTACGCACGCTACTATTTTTGCTGACCGTCGTCCCCATTGAGCCACTGACATCCGATGCAATGAGCACTCGTGTATTCTCGTCGAAACCCTCGATGTTGGCGGCAGAATGCTTCACGGCCGTTTCGAGAGCCTCCATCAGCATCGAGGTGGCAGTGCTGCAGAGTCCCTCTATCTGTCGGTAGGCAGAGAGATAACGGAAAGGCAACTGTTTCGACTTGGCCACCTGTTCGGCATCGGAGAGGCGTTCGCCCACCCGCTTCAGGTCAGTGAACGACACATCAGCCTGGAGCATGTTTCGCAAGTTGCGCATCAATGCCATATAGCCCAAATTACCGCTTCGCACCAGTTCTTCCCATTTCTGTTGGAAAGCCTTGCTTTCTCCTCGTCTGAGTCGAACTGCTGTTGTCCGAGCGCGGACAGCTCTGTTTCCCAGGTATAGGGAGTAGCCAGCTGTCGGTTGGCAATCTTATCGAAAAGTTCCTGCTGCTGAGCGTCCTTAGCCTTGGGGTGTACGAGAAAGAGCGCATCGCGCAGTTTCACCTCGAGGTTATCGCGGTTGTACTTGGCAAACTGGTACTCATCGAATCGGTTGAACGCCCGTTGCAATCCATTCTGAATTTGACGTGATAGTTGTCCAAGTTTTTTGCGAGGGTGGTTTGAAGGATTTCGCCACTGATAGCACATGAGCAGCTCCATAATCTCATCAGCACGCAACACCGTCTTCTCTACAGTGCGTGCCACAAGGCTGTCGCCGTTATGCACTTTGGCCAGTTCCACCAGCAGGAGCATAGGTATGCTTCTTAGATGCATCTGGTTTCGGGCATAGACAGCCAATCGAGCCACAAATTCCGGCGACACCTTCCTTATCAAGTCGGCGATGCGTTCGACACGCTCATCCTCCTTCTCATAAAACAGGTCACTGAGGGATGCCGTCACCACGGCGGTGTACAACTCCAATTCAGGTGTCATGGCATAAGCCTTGTCACCCTCGTGGTTAGTCAAAATCATTTGCTCTTTCAATTTTGAGTTCCAGCTCATCTTCGTTTCATATTTAGTTAAACATCTGTTGAAAACGGTGCGACAGTCGTGGAGAGACCGGTATCTTTCGATTATGAGTCGAACGCTTATACATAGCTATGAAGTAACTCTTCACTACGGCAACCGTCGATTGGTAAAGGAGCGACAAGCGGACAGACGGGGTTAGGGCGTTTATAAATTACGATCAATGTTTCGAAGTATCCGTCGTCCTACGGCATCCTAAATCATTATAGGCAGCAGGTAATACTTTTTATTAAAGGTGGAACGCTACAGGCGCAGGGGAGACTGTTATCGTTGGTTATCAGAACCCGAAGTCCTGCACCATTTCCAGCTTATGAGGCGAAGTATCCCCCTGCTACGGCAGTCACCACCCAGTTTTATACTTATCAAAGAACTCATTTATATCTTTCTGGTTGCAAAAGTAGCCCCCTACTCCGCAATCTTTTTGCGTAACAGAAAAAAATGCAAAAAAAAAATGTTATGACGCAACTCTTTTAAATATCCTTAAAAAGGGAAGACAAGCAGTTGAAGAATATCAGCAAAAAGAAAAATAGCACTACCTTTGTAAGTTGAATTAAAGTCGGGTAACCGAATTTCAGTAAAGGAAACCGAGCAAGAAAACGCCACAGATGCGACTACTACAGGCTATCGACCATCATCCTTCGACCAAGGCCCTTGCCCTACTGGTGTGGGTATTGTGGCCCACTCAGCAGCTCCACAGCCAGACCGATACTGTGTACAACGACACGGTGAAGGCCCGTGAGATGAAGGAGCTGACGGTGACGTCGCGCCGTTCGAGCACCCGCCGTCTATCAGGAGCGCTGAACGGTTTCAGCATGAATCGTGAGGAGCTGTTCAAGGCCGCCTGTTGCAATCTTGGCGAAAGTTTTACGACCAACCCCTCCGTAGACGTGAACTACTCAGACGCAGCCACCGGTGCCAAGCAGATACGCCTGTTAGGATTGAGTGGCACCTATGTTCAGATGCTGACAGAGAATCTGCCCAACCTGCGCGGTCTGGCCAGCGCCTACGCCCTTGACTACGTGCCCGGCCCGTGGATGCAGAGCATCCAGGTATCGAAAGGTGCCTCGTCGGTTCGCAACGGCTATGAGAGCATCACCGGTCAGATAGACGTAGAATACCTGAAGCCCGACGGCGAGGAAGGCGTGTCGGTGAATCTCTTCGGCAGCACGATGAGCCGTGTGGAAGCCAATGCCGACGCCAACCTTCACCTCAGCGAGCGTCTGAGCAGCGAAGTGCTTCTACACTATCAAGACGGTCTTCACCACCACGACATCAACGACGACGGTTTCGCCGACGAGCCCAGCATCCGCCAGTACAACGTGCAGAACCGTTGGAAATGGAAAGGCGACCGCTATCTGATGCATGCCGGCATAGGGTTGCTCAACGAGCGCAGAGACGGCGGCCAGACCGGGCATCACCACGGCGGCGTCGAAGCCTATAAAATGGGCATTGACACCAAGCGCTACGAAGGCTACATGAAGCACGCCTTTGTGCTGAATGCCGAGCACGGCACCAACATAGCCCTGATGGCCAACGCCACCCTCCACGAAAGCGACGCCCACTACGGTCACAAGCACTACGATGCCGACGAGCACACCCTGTACAGCCAACTGATGCTGGAGACCCATGCCGGCGAATCCCATGAGTTGTCGGCCGGCGTATCGCTGAACCACGACCACCTGAAGCAACACCTACAGAACAGTGCCGCGATAACAGGAAAAGAGACAGAGACCACCGCCGGCGTCTATGCCCAGTACACCTACACCCCCAGTGCCCGTCTTACCGCCATGGCCGGCATCCGTGCCGACCACAGCAGCCGCTACGGTTATTTCATCACCCCCCGCCTGCATATAAAATACAGCCCGACCGATGCCCTCCAACTACGGCTCAGTGTAGGCAAAGGCTACCGCAGCGTGCATGCGCTGGCTGAGAACAGCTACCTGCTGGGCAGCGGGCGGGCCCTCACTATCGACGCGCTCGACCAAGAATCCGCCTGGAATGCCGGTCTGAGCGGTGCCCTCACCCTACCCCTTGGCGGCAGAAACCTGCGGATAAACGCCGAGTACTACCACACCCACTTCAGCCAGCAAGCCATCATCGACTACGACAGCCATCCCGGCGAGATACACATCGCCAACCTGGACGGCCGGTCCTATTCAAACACCCTACAGATAGACGCCAGCTACCCCGTGGTGAGCGGTCTGGAGGTGACCGCCGCCTATCGTCTGAACGACGTGAAGAGCACCTATGGCGGCCGTCTGCAGACCAAGCCCCTCACCAGCCGCTACAAAGCCCTGCTGAGTCTGAGCTACAAGACCCCACTGGGACTGTGGCAAGCCGACGCCACCCTGCAGTTGAACGGCGGCGGCCGTCTGCCCGCCCCCTACACCGAGGCCGACGGAAGCAGTTCGTGGGCCTCGCATTTCAGTTCCTTCGAGCAGCTGAGTGTGCAAGTGACCCGCTGGTTCCGCCATTTCTCCGTCTACATAGGCGGTGAGAATCTGACCGGCCTCCGACAGAAGACCCCCATCGTGCATGCCGACGCCCCCTGGAGCGCCCAATTCGACCCCACGCTGGTGTGGGGTCCGGTGAGCGGAGCCATGGGCTATGCCGGCATCCGCATTAACATAGGAAGAATGTAACAACAACCCCAATACACCCAATTATGAAAAGAACCGCCCTCTTTCTGAGCCTCATGCTGTGCAGCGCCGGCATTATGGCCAAAGACATCAAAACCGTAGTAGTGACCACCACCCCCCAGATGCACTGCAACAACTGCGAGTTGAAGATAAAGAACAATCTGCGCTTTGAGAAAGGTGTGAAGAAGATAGAAACCGACATCGACACACAGACCGTGACCATCACCTACGATGCCGACAAGACCACTGTGACCAAGCTGATAGACGGTTTCGGTAAGTTCGGCTACACAGCCCGTGAGTTACAAGCCGACGAGAAAGTAGAGAAGAACAGCGACGAGAGCTGTCCCAACATGTAATCCACCGCCGTGCACTCCACCTCCAAGGAAACGACCGCCGAGAGTTCCAGCACCCGCCGCCCCATCCCCGTGCTCATAGCCGTGGGCAGCAACCACGACGCCCCCCGCACCATCGTTGAGGCCCTGACGAGTCTGCCCAGCCTCCTTGACGACATCGCTAAGACAGAAGTGCTGGTGAATCCAGCCCTCGGCATCGATGCCGCCGACTTCAGCAACCTGCTTGTCGCCGGCACCACCACACTGGACGCCTCCAGTCTGAACGCCCAGCTGAAAGCCATCGAGCGCCGCTGCGGTGACCGCCGTGAACTCCGCTCCCGCGGTCAGATACTGTTAGACCTGGACCTTTTGGCCTACGGCCGCCAACAGCTGCACCAGGCAGACTGGGAGCGCGGCTATATCCGACAACTGCTTGAAGAACTCAGCGCCCTTTGTGCCGACCGCCGCGAGGTGCGACGCTGGCATCGGCTCATCCATCCCCAACAACCCACGAAATTATGAAACGACTGTACAAACCAATCCATCTGCTTCCCCTCCTTCTGGCCCTTTGCGCTACCATGGCCTGCGCCGCCCAAGACTTCGACCGCTACTTCAGCGACGCCACCCTGCGCATAGACTACACCTTCACCGGCAACGCCACTGAACAGCGCATCAATGTGGACGAGCTGGTGCGGCTGCCCCGCTGGTGGGGCAAGCGCCACCGCCTGAGCGAAGTGCCCGTACGCGGCAACGGCCAGATAACCGTGCGCGACCATGCCAACGGTGCGGTAATCTACCGCAACTCCTTCGGCACCCTCTTTCAGGAATGGCTGTCGTATGACGAGAGCAAGGGCCCCTCGCGCTCATTTGAAAACGTGTTTTTAGTGCCGATGCCCAAGGACACCGCCGATGTGACGGTAGAGCTCTTCGACAACCGGCAGCAGCCCATGGTAAGCCTCACCCATACGGTAGTGCCCACCGACATCCTGATACGACATGCCGGCGAGCGCGAAGTGACCCCGCACAAACTGATGCAGGCCGCCGCCGACAGCAGCCGATGCATCCACATCGCCTACGTAGCCGAAGGCTATCAAGAGAGCGAGATGCCCCTTTTCCTACAAGACGTGGAGCGCTGCATGGGCGCCCTCTTCGCCCACGAGCCCTTCCGTTCGATGCGCGACCGCTTCGAGGTGACCGCCGTGATGTCGCCCTCGGCCGAGAGCGGCACCAGCATACCCCGCGCCGGTGTATGGAAGCAGACCGCCCTTCACAGCCACTTCGACACCTTCTACAGTGACCGCTATCTGACGACGCTTCACTTGAAAGACCTTCACGACTGGCTGGCAGGCATCGCCTACGAACACATCATTGTACTGGTGAATACCGAGCAGTACGGCGGTGGTGGCATCCTGAACAGCTACAACCTGTCGATGGCCCACCATGAGAAGACCCTTCCCGTGGTGGTGCACGAGTTCGGCCACAGCTTCGGCGGTCTGGCCGACGAATACGCCTACGAGACCGAAGCCATCCCGATGTATCCCCACGACGTGGAGCCCTGGGAGCCCAACATCACCACCCGTATAGACTTTGAGTCGAAATGGGCCGACCTGATGCGCAGCCATCCCGAGCAGGCCGGTCTGTACGAAGGCGCCGGCTACAGTGTGAAAGGCGTGTACCGCAGCAGTGCCGACTGCCGCATGCGTACGAACGAGAACCCCACCTTCTGTGCGGTCTGCGACCGCGCCCTCCGCCAGCTGATAGACTTCTACACCGCCTATTGATGAAGAGGAAGCTGATACTGCTGCTGCTGAGTCTGTGCGTGCTGGGACAGGCCGCCGACCAGGAGACCGACACCGACCGGCTGAGCCGTGCCGTGTCGTACTTTCAGGGCGGCAAGTATCATGAAGCCATGATACTATTTGAGCAGCTCAGCGCCAAATACAAGCTGAATCCCCGTTTCAACGGATTCCTGGGCTTGTGCTACTATCACGAATGGCAGTATGAGGAAGCCGCCGCCATACTGGACAAGACGATGGAAAAGCTGGAAGTGTTTGCCCCTGCCGAGCGTGCCGTTTATTACTTCACCTGCGGCGACAGCCACTTCAAGCAAGAAGAATATGCCGCGGCGATACGCTACTTTGAGAAAGCGCTCACCGTGTGCTATGAGAACGAAAAGCCCGAGATATACTACAAACTGGCCTACAGCCACCTTCGGATGAACGATGTGGAGCAAGCCAACGCCCTCTTTGCCGAGGCCGAAGACTACTACTCGCTTTACCACACCACGCCCCAGCTGGCCGCCCGCATCGGCAAGATGCAAGACATCGTGGACGACACGGAGCGCGAGTTGGCCATCATGAACCTTCCCAAGGAAGAACCCATCCTGCGCGACACGCTGCACTTTGAAGCGCCCAAGACCATCAATCTGGACGACATATTCGGCAGCGGCATAGAGATAGACGAAGAAGAATGATGCCTCGGTGACGGCCGTAAGGAGGCCGTCGGAACCGGCAGGAGCACCGGAAGAGCGTCAGCGCATGCTCTCGTCGACGAAGCAGAGCGGCAACAAGTCCTTGACGCTGTTGACGATATAGACTCCGTCGGTGCCATAGAGGAGGATGCGCATGGGCTGTCCGTAACGTTCCTCCACCTCGGACATGACCTGACGGCATGAGCCGCACGGACTGACAGGCAGGCGCATGAGACCGTTCACATTGCGTGCCGCGATGGCGATGGCCATCACCGGCTGGTCGGGATATTTGACCTGCGCGGCGAAGATGGCTGTACGCTCCGCGCAGAGGCCGACGGTGAAGACCGCATTCTCCTGGTTGGCGCCGAGAATGATTTCGCCGTTGGCCAGTCTGAGTGCCGCCCCCACATTGAAATTCGAATACTTGGCATAGGACCTGCCTGTAGCCTCTACAGCTTTTTCAACGAGCGCCCTGTCATCGGCATCGAGTTCGTCGATTTGTGCGAACTTCAAATCAATTTTCAGCTGAATGTCTTTCATGGCTATATCTCCTATAAATATTGATTATTCTTTTGCAGTTTCACCGTCATCGGGCACATGCACATAGCACCCCATATCCGGTTCTTCGCCCCTTCTGATGCCCAGCCGGTCGAACTCCGGTGCCTGGGCCGCATCGGCCTTCCCCACGGCCGGCGACGACACCTTGATGCGGAAGTCGTAAATGAGATTGTCGGTATCGATATTGACAAACTGCTTGTATCCGCAGCTCACGGTGTCTTTCGGGTCCTCCCAAACCACGTCCTTCACATTGACCGTATCGTCGATGGCCGGCGTGCGCAGCAGGCAGTTGCGGAAGGCAAACTTATAGTTGGCCGTCGTGTCGGCCTCTCCCATCACCACATCGTCGGCATAACCCGTCACGATAGAGTTGACACAGCTGAAGTCGTAGAGCGGATATACCTTCCCGTCGCGCACATTGCCGAATCGGAGCGCCGCCCCCCGGTTGGCATCGAAGGGATAGAACTGCGCCAGCGTGCACTGAAGCACTCTACCCACCCCGCCGAGGAAAGCCACACAGTCGTTGAGTGTATTGGTAATCTGGCAGTTGACGATATCCACCACCGAATGCGTGGCGCTGACGCCATAGCCTTGGCAGTTGTGCACCACCGAATTGGCCAGTTGCAGTTTGAGTCTTGACACATCGGCCGAGTCGCACACCACCCCATTGTAAGCGCTGTGAATGTCGGCGAAGTTGACCACATTCTCATACGACGACTCATAGAAATGGAGTCCCTGCCACTGTCCGCTCACCCGGTCGTACGGCAAATAGTCGAACATATGGTCTATACGGTCGCCCCTGAGCACCACATTATTCTCGGCGGTGCCGTTGACGAGCAAGCGTCCATAGACATTGAGTCCCGCATTCTCATGGAAATAGAGCGTGGTGCCCTGTTCGATGGAGAGTGTAGCATTTTCTTCGACGGTGATGCCCCCGTAGACCACGACCGGTTTTTGTATGGAGAGTGTGGTATCGGCCGTGATGTGCCAGTCGTTGACCATGACCGCATCCCATGTCCATGCCGTAAGTGCCACCTTCTGCTCCACGCCGCTTTCGAGCGAGAAGACGAGGTCGTCGGTGAGCATTTGCGGGTCGTCGAGATTATTGACCGGCGAAGTCAGTTCGACAAAGACCCGAATGCTGTCCTTGTCGCGAATCTCGATATTGGGCACCTGATAGCCCTGTGCCGCCCCAAGATACGAGCCGTCGACATTGACGCGGAATCCCGTCTGATTGCCCTGTGCAAGCCGGACACTGGTGCAGCGTATGCCCTCGCCCGATCGGTTGTACACCCAGAATGTCTTGGTGGCCGACGGTACGCGCGAGAAGACCGTATCAATCTTGACGGTATCGGTAGAGAACGAAAGGAGATACTGCGCCGACGACGAGAAGTGGTCATCGTCGGAGCAAGCTGATAACGCCATGAGCAAGAGCGTCCACAGCCATGCAAAAGTGCCAAAATGTCTCATTACATTATTATAACGCGCGAAAGCTTGAATTATTGCATGGGACCGCCGCATAAAACGACGGCATGCCCCTCTGTGAGAAGCATGCCGTGAAAGTGTCATAAAATACGTGAAAGAGAGCGCTTATTTTTTCTCCTCTTTCTTTTCCTCTTTCTTCACCTCTTTTTTCTCTTCGGCGGCCGGTTTGCCCTTATACGCCTTGTTGAGCCCGGCTACCACCTCTTTGGTAATATCGAGTGCGGGATCGGCATAGAGCATGTTGTCGCCCTGCTTGGTGAGGATGTAAGTATACTTCTTGTCCTTGATGTACTTGGCGATGAAGTGCTCGAGGCTGTCGTGGAGTGCCTCGTTGAACTTAGCTGTCTCGCTCTGGAGCTCATTGGCCAAGCGATCGCGCGAAGCGAGGTACTGTTCCTGCTGGCGCTGTATGGCAGCCTGCTGGCTCTCAGCCTCCTGACGGCTGGAGAAACCATTGTTGTTGACTTTGTTCTGGAAGTTCTGTGCAGCAGCCTGCAGGTTCTGTTCCTGAGCGGCGAGCGCATTTTGGATATTCGTGCCCCGTTTCTCCAGGATTTTCTGATAGTCCTTGCAGAAATTGTACTGCGTCATGATGGAGTCGACCTCCACATAAGCGATTTTCACCTCCGAGCTGGCACTGCCGGCAGCCGGTTTCTCATCCATTTGGGGAGAGTTCTGGCAAGCCGTCATCCCCATAGCAGCCACGGCCACGACGGCCATGGAGCGCATCAAACTGTTTTTCTTCATTATTTTTTATACAATTTTGTTTATGATTTCAAGAATCGTCCCGCTCAGACCGTGGCGCTGTCTGTTCTCTCGCTCACTCCCCCTTTATGGTTTCTTGCCTCGCGGTCCTGGTCGATGACGCAGTGTATGCCCCTGTCTTTCATAGCCTTGCTGTCGTGAATGTGGAAAGAAGAGAACCTTCCGCCCCTCTTTATAATCACCTTCACAGCCAATAAAGCCATGGCGATAGCAATAATTAACACGCTAAGGAGTAAAGTTTGCCACATTTTTCTTATCTTTGCGGTTGCAAAATGGCGGCCCATGGGCTCCCACTCACAAATCGGCAACAAAGATACAGCAAAAATTCGATTAAGCGAAGAAAAAGCAGCTGTATTTACATTTTTTGTGAGAGACGGCATAGAATCATCAACCAATAACCCAAAAATAGCGACAATGAAAAATGCAGAATTGACCCCCAAGTGTGTATTCGAGCAGTTTGCCCGTATCAACTCCATTCCCCGTCCCTCGAAGCGTGAGGAAAAGATGATAGACTATCTGACCCGTTTCGGCCGCGAGCGCGGCTTGGAGACGCTGGTAGACGAGACCGGCAACGTGCTGATACGCAAGGGAGCCACCCCTGGTTACGAAGACCGCGAGACTGTGGTGCTGCAGAGCCACATGGACATGGTATGCGACAAGCTGGTGGACGTGGAGATTGACTTCGACAACGACCCCATCCAGACCTATGTAGACGGAGAGTGGCTTCGTGCTAAAGGCACCACGCTCGGCGCCGACGACGGTATCGGCTGTGCCATCGAGCTGGCCCTTCTTGACAGCGCCGATGTGTGCCATGGTCCGATAGAGTGTGTGTTCACCCGTGACGAGGAGACCGGTCTGACCGGCGCCATGGGCATGAAGCCCGGTTTCATGACCGGCAAGATGCTCATCAACCTCGACTCAGAGGACGAAGGCCAGATATTCGTATCGTGTGCCGGCGGCATCACCACCGAGGCCCACTTCCATTTTGAGCGTGAGGACGCCCCTGCCGGCAGTTTCTTCCTGAAAGCCTCGCTGAAAGGTCTGACCGGCGGTCACTCCGGCGACGACATCAACAAGAAGCGCGCCAACGGCATCAAGCTACTGTCTCGTTTCATGTATATGATGCAGGAGCGCTACGGCGCCCGCGTGGCCCAGTTCCGCTCGGGCAAGATGCACAACGCCATTCCCCGCGACGGTGTTTTGGTGTTCTGTCTGCCCGCCGACAAGAAGGAGAACGCCATAGCCGACTGGAACGTGTTCACCGCCGATGTGAAAGAAGAATTCCACGTGACCGACACCGCCATGGAGTTTGCCTTTGAGAGCGTCGATGCAGAGAAAGTGCTTCCCGCCGACGTGTCGCGCCGTTTTGTGCTTGCCATGCAGGCTGTGGACAACGGTGTGTTTGCCATGTGCCAGGACGAGGAGTTGTCGTGGCTGGTGGAGACCTCGAGCAATGTGGCCAGTGTTCAGTCGACCGAGAATGAGATAAAGGTAGTGGCCAGCCAGCGCAGCAACGTGATGAGCAATCTGCGCAACATGGCCAACACGGTGAAGGCCCAGTTCCAGTTGGCCGGTGCCGAAGTGATTCAGGGCGACGGTTATCCCGCCTGGAAGATGAATCCCGACAGCAAGCTCACCAAAGTGGTGGTAGAGACCTACAAGCGCCTGTTCGGCAAGGCTCCGAAGGTACTGGGCATCCACGCCGGTCTGGAGTGCGGTCTGTTCTCAGAGCGTTATCCCGACATGGACATGGTGTCGTTCGGCCCCACGCTGCGCGGTGTCCATACTCCCGACGAGTGTCTGCATATCCCCACTGTTAAGATGGTGTGGGATCATCTGCTTGCCATCCTGCAGGAAGCTCCTGTGAAGGAGTAAACCCTCCTACGTACCGATTATAACGCCCCACGGTCCCTCTGAAGAGGAGCCGTGGGGCGTTTAAATATGAAAAATGAAAAATTAAAAATGAAAGATTAATTAGTAATAAGGTTGAGGCACTTGATTTTGCAGACTTACGAAGGCAGAGTTCATAGAACAAGAAAACCCCGGCACTAGTATCACTACTTATGCCGGGATTCACCTTAAAAAACCTATTGAATCCTCATCCTGAGCCTATAACAGGATTGAGGTTTAAAAAACACTATTATTATACAGTTGCAAATATACGTATTTATCATGAAAGATGAAAGTTTTTTGACCATTTTTATGCAGAAAAGTGCAAAAATTCGATAAATCGTAGCAAAAAATGCATTTTTGTAGATAATTAGAAGGGAAGTTAAAGGGAAGTTAAAGGGAAGTTAAAGGGAAGTTAAAGGGAAGTTAAAGGGAAGTTAAAGGGAAGTTAAAGGGAAGTTAAAGGGAAGTTAAAGGGACATTAGTAGATATTAAGGAAGTGTGGATGATAAGGTTTATGCTGGCAAAAGGTGTGACAGGATGTCGTTTGGCACAATATTTGCAACTATTGAAGCGGCACAATCTACGCCAGAACAAAACGAACAACAATATAAAACCAACAAGTTATGCAAAAAGGAAACATAGGTGTAACGACAGAGAACATATTCCCTGTAATCAAGAAGTTTTTGTACTCCGACCATGAGATTTTTCTCCGTGAGATGATATCCAATGCCGTGGACGCCACCCAGAAGCTGAAGACGCTGACCGCCAAGGGCGACTTCAAGGGCGAGCTGGGCGACCTGACCATCCACGTGAAGATAGACCCTGAGAAAGGCACGCTGACCTTCAGCGACCGCGGTGTGGGTATGACGGAGGAAGAGATAGACAAATACATCAACCAGATAGCCTTCTCGGGTGTGACCGACTTTCTGGACAAATACAAGGACAACGCCAACGCCATCATCGGCCACTTCGGCCTGGGTTTCTACAGCGCCTTCATGGTGAGCAAGAAAGTGGAGATTGTGACCCGCAGCTACCGCGACGACGCCAAGGCTGTGAAGTGGAGCTGCGACGGCAGTCCCGCCTTTGAGATTGTAGACGCCGAGAAAGAAGACCGCGGCAGCGACATCATCCTCTACATAGCCGACGACTGCAAGGAATTCCTTGAGAAGGGCAAGATAGAAGAGTTGCTCCGCAAATACTGTCTGTTTATGTCGGTACCCATCGCCTTCGGCAAAAAGCAAGAATGGAAAGACGGCAAGATGGTGGACACCGACGCCGACAACATCATCAACGCCGTGGAGCCCCTTTGGGTGAAGACCCCGAGCACGCTGAAAGACGAGGACTACAAGAGTTTCTACCGCACGCTCTACCCCATGCAGGACGAGCCCCTGTTCTGGATACACCTGAACGTGGACTACCCGTTCAACCTGACCGGTATCCTCTACTTCCCCCGCATCTCATCTAACATAGAGCTTCAGCCCAACAAGATACAGCTCTACTGCAACCAGGTGTTTGTGACCAACGAGGTGGAAGGCATTGTGCCACAGTTCCTCACCCTTCTGCACGGTGTGATTGATTCTCCGGACATTCCTCTGAACGTGAGCCGCAGCTATCTGCAGAGCGATGCCAACGTGAAGAAGATTTCCTCTTATATCACGAAGAAAGTGGCCGACCGTCTGAGCAGCATTTTCAAGGAGAACCGCAAGGACTTCGAGGAGAAGTGGGACTCGCTGAAGATATTCATCAACTACGGCATGCTGACCCAGGACGACTTCTACGACCGCGCGAAGGAATTCGCGCTGTTCAAGGACACCGAAGGCAAATACTACACCTTCGAGGAATACAACGCCCTGATCAAGGACGCCCAGACCGACAAGAACGGCCAGTTGGTGTATCTCTACGCCAACAACAAGGAAGAGCAGTACACCTACATCGAAGCCGCCAAGGCCAAAGGCTATCATGTGCTGCTGCTCGACGGCGACCTTGACACCCCTGTGGTATCGATGCTGGAGCAGAAATTCGAGAAGAGCCACTTCACCCGTGTGGACGCCGACATACTGAGCCGCCTTATCCAGAAGGAAGACGAGCAGAAAGTGGAATTGGCCGACAACGTACGCAAGAACCTGGAGGAGACCTTCCGCTCTCAGGCACCCAAGATGGAGAAAGCGCACTTCAACGTAGAAGTGCAGAATCTCGGCGCAGAGGCATCGCCTGTGGTGATGACCCAGAGCGAGTATATGCGTAGGATGAAAGACATCAGCCGTTTCCAGAGCGGCATGGGCTTCTACGCCCAGATGCCCGACACCTATACGATGGTGCTGAACAACGACCATGCGCTGATACAGCGTGTGATAGCCGACATGGAAGAGAAGACCTCCGAGGCCCTGAAGCCCATTGAGGCCGAGCTCCGCGGCCAGGAAGCCCGCAAGGCCGTTCTGCAGCAAGAGCAGGACAAGAAGAAGCCCGAAGAGGTGACCCAGGAGGAGAAAGACGACATGGCCGCAACGGAGAAAGCCATCCATGAGCAGCAAGACAAGCGCAACGAGGTGATAGCCGAGTATGCCAAGGGCAACGCCGTGGTGCACCAGCTCATCGACCTGGCTCTGCTTCAGAACGGCATGCTGAAGGGCGCTGCCCTCGACGCTTTCCTGAAGCGGTCGGTGGAACTCATCTAAGGCCTTTGATTAAAAGACGATATTTGTGAGAATCTGGCGACACTTTTATGATGTCGCCAGATTTTTGTTTTCCGCTCCCCTATCCCAATTTTCCGTGCTTGCAGCGTGGATTTTTGACAAAGATTTGACAAAATGAGTGATTTTTTGAGAAAAATACAATTTTATCGAAAAAAAGTCCGAAAAAATTTGGTGGGAATGCGGAAAAGCCTTACCTTTGCAACCGCAATTCGGAACCAACCCGGTTGCGACAACAAAATGCGCTTGTAGCTCAGTTGGTAGAGCACCTGACTCTTAATCAGGGTGTCCAGGGTTCGACCCCCTGCAGGCGTACGTTGAGAATCAAGGAGTTAGCACGATGCTAACTCCTTTTTCTTTTTTATGGTGAAACGAAAGTGAAACGGTTTATCCGCTGACCTCCGTTTATCCGCTGATTCTTATTCTTTTAGAAAGAGAACCTTATTCCTATGGGCAACAATGGGGAGAATGGATGTTCAGACCACCATGTTTTTATTCCGTCAGAACGGCGGAAATGGTATTGCAGACTTGGCTCAACAAACAATCCGATGGCAGGTGTGATATCGTATTGCGTCCCCAGCCCAGCACCTACCGACCACTGAACGTGAGGGATGAGACGGGCGTTTTCCGCATCTATCAAGCGGTCACCCCGCCAGTAGGAAGTCTCTACGGTACTGTGTAAGGGTAACTCGCAAACAACAGAGCCGGTGGAATAAAGCATCCAATGCCGTCTATGCCACCATTCATATCCTACACCAATGGAGAGTCCCAAGTAGCGCACACGCTGTTGCTGCTCCATATACAAGTAAGTGTTGCCCACACGCATTTCAGTGGAGAGTTGAGAGAATCTTATGCCTCCATCCACCCACCAACAATTTCCTGAGCTATAGCGGCCATTCAATGCTACTGTCATGGGCAGGCGATGGTGAACCACTGTGTCAATATCACCATTCATGCCCTCGGCACCATAGGGCAACGAGCGTGCCGAGCCATTCGGAAGTCCGCTGTAAGCAAGCGACAGGAAGAAGTTATTATCTTTCTCCGTTTGGGGGACGGTCCCAGGAATATCTGCCACTACAACCTTCTCTTTCTCCACTGCACTATTGGTCACCACCGAATCATCTGCCGACAGAGGACTTTCTGCCACCACGATGTCATTGACGGCCTTCACTGCTTCAGCTTTGACACTATCCGACCATTCAGATATAGAATCACCGATAGAGGCTTGAGCATCCGTCAAGCCCGGCAACGATACTGATACGTTCGTAAGAATCTTTCCCGAAGAGACAGCCGCGACATGACCTTGGTCGGTAGATTCCTTAACAAGAACATTCGAATCAGTTTTTTGCGAACCAACAGTTGTGGATTCCACCTCAGCCACATCGTGTTTACCCTCATATAACGGCAAGATATAATACAATCCGAACATCCCAGCTAAAAGAAGGGTGAGCATAAGCAACTTCACCAATCTCCGCAATTGTTTTTTAGCCCTAAGGAGTTGCGACGAAGACGTGTGAGGATCAATCCCTGTCAGTTGGGCAATCTGCTGATGTGTCATACCTTCGAGCACAGACAGGCGGAACACCTGGCGATATCCACGTGGCAGTTGGTCAATAGTCTTCAGAAGTTCTTCGTAGGTGACAGTCACATCGGACTCAGCACCTTTAGGAGTCTCTTTCACCTCATCAATTGGAACCAAGGAGACACTTTGCCGATGCTGCACATAAAGCAGGCATACGTTTTGGGTAACCTTGTGCATCCACCCCCTTCCTTTCTCTGGAGAATGAACTTTCCCAATGTTGGTAAATATAAGCAGGAAAGCATCATGGAGCAGGTCTTCAGCTACATTGTCATTGGCTGCAAATTTGCGACACCGAGCCAACAGTTCGTCGTGCATGGCCGTGTAGAGTTGGCCCATGGCTTCCCTGTCACCCTGTTGGCACCGCTGAATCAAATCTATCATACCTAAACCTGCTCTTCAAGAATTGTTACAAAGAAGTCATCTTAGAATCTTGACTCCATCTGCAATAATGATGCCCTTTCTCCAACTACCCTTGGGCAACGGCCTTCCCATCATGTCATAGCAGACCATGCTTGCATGAGATTTGACGCAAGGGCCAATACTATCACTTCCATCGGAAACGTAATACCACAGTATTTGTCCTGATGCTAGTGGTGCACTGTCCGTCATAGTCGATACGATGAAACACCTGAAAGGCTCCATAGGCCCGCCATCGCCGGAATGTATGAAATAGGATTCCTGCCCCCTGTAATAACGGTAGAAGCCGGATTGTTCCTTCTCCAACTTGGTGACACCAGCGAAACAATAAGGAACATTGTCATAGACGTTGTTTCTTGTCTCTTCCACATATTTGTTTTGTCCACAGAAAAGGATTTGTGAACCGAAAGCGCCATACTCGAATGTCACCAGATAAGGAGTGTTAGCCATCAGACAATCATCGTATGACCGGTAGAACACAAGCATGTCGAAATCACAGGTGCTGTAAGTGGCCAACTGAAGCCATCTCTCAGGCATGGGGCCATTGACATCCTGAGGGATTACGAAATCAGCATCAAACGGCAGCAAAACAGTCTCATGAGAAGGCTGGTTGAAATCAGGTTCTCCATCTTCGTCGTCAAGCCGTGGTGTAAACCGCAACATGGCATCAGTAGCCCAAAAGGACATGGGACAGAAGAAACAAGCTTCGTCGGTGAGCAAAAGTCCATCGCAAATGCCGTCACACACGACATTGGCACTGGGCAAGCCCTCCACAGAAGTAGCCTTGTCAATATAGTAGAGGCAGTTGGGGTTAGCCGAAGAACAGTCTAAAGCGATGTCTTCTATGCCACACAGGTCGATGGCGGCTATGCTGTCGGGGACTTCCATAAAGGAATTTTCAACGGCCAACTTTGTCTGCCCGCCTTCTATTGTCCAACAGGTCAGTCCTAAGGATTGCGCTTGAGACGAGAAAGGCAGACTAGTCAGAATAGCAGCTATGATAGTCTTCATTTTATCCATCATCTTCATGGTTTAATAATTATGACAGGCGGAAGGCCGAAAGCCCGCTTCGCATTTAGTTTTTTTATTACTTTTCCTTCCATGAAAGTCGGCATGACGGTTTCCCGTCCTTGCAGGTCGTAGCATTTACGGAAGGTAGGCGTGCCAGATTCGATTATCCTTTCGTCTATCCCGTTTTGAGGCCTTTGGTGAAAAGCCCAATGTTCGCCCAAAGCCGTAGGCATGGAGCAGTACTGAGGATTCTCTTCACGCCGGTCATGCAGACAAGCATAGTCAAAGGCCTCATTCATGGAAATGTTGCCGTCGCCATTGGTATCAGCGCAGACAGGAATGTCTTCAGGGTCGTGTCCCGCGACAGCGCATATCCAATGGTAGACGAACTCATCGTATGGTCTGTCGGTACATGCCCATGAATTCTCGTTTTCCATGCAACTGGCAGCTATGACTCGGTTCTCGCCGCGCAAGTCATCAATGAAGCCACCAGCGTGGCACAACCCCAGACACAAGCTCATCGACTCCACATGAAAGGCATCGAGCAACTGTGCCAGATGGGTGGGATAGAGGCGGCCACCACCCCACATCCACGCGTACGACTGCTGCATGCTGCTGTCGAAATCGCCATGATCAATCATGAAGAGAAAGAGTCGGTCATCAGAAGAGAGTTTCCTCGCCATCTCAGAAAGTGAGGCATCCACTTGTTCCAACGTGGCGGGCAGCCACACATCGCGCTCACCATCGCCATCGAGGTCGGCAGGGGAAGAGGCAAACCCGCTGCCGTCGTCAAGGAGCATGTCGCGTCCCTCTTCACCACCATCGCTCATCAGCAGTGTGATATCTTCTTTTGGTAAATTCAAGTCTTCGCGCAGCGTACGGTAGAGAAAAGCGCAGTCGTTCCAATATCGTTCATGGTTCATCAACTTGTTCATGCCACCATTGATAATGACAGCATGCACACGTCCCGTAGTTTCCTGTGCGCTTGCGGCGCAACCGGAGACTACGAAAACCAATGCCACGAGCAGGCGAAAGCAGATACTGGTCCATCCGATTTCCGCCATGTAGAAGCATACCCGGCCCAAGAGCGATATCCTATTCAAATCCGTCTGAACTCATTTTAGGATGACCTTCTTTCCATCCACTATATATATGCCCTTTTTCAATCTGGAGGATAGATTTGCAGCGACTTTTCGTCCCTGGAGGTCGTATACAGCGGACAGCTCTTTAGTGTCTGAGCTATTCTCTACTTGAGTCGCCCCCGACGTGCCATTTCCCACATATTGTCCGATGAAGAAGATGACACCCGTAGACTGTTCGCTGATGATGTAGATGAAAGGACGTGTGGCATGGAAATCCGCAATGTCGGGCATACTTGCCGGCTCACTCCCAATGACAGTGACAGCGGCCGCTTCGGTTCCCTCTTCACAGACTTTAATCATAGCCGCCTGTTTCATCAATCCTATATAGGTAGGAATGTTGCAGAAATCCGAGAAGTCGGCAAGATCAGGGTTGAAAGCAGAGGGCATACCCAAAACAGACATGACAGGCTTCAAGTCAATATTGGCCACTGTTTCAAAGCGCGGCAGTTTAAGGTCGACGATAGTTTTGCGCCCATTGAATTGCCAGTTTTGACCATCCATCTGGTCAAGCACCTCTTCAATGTTCTTGCCCTCTTGCGGCAGGATGACCGTCATCAGGAAAGCTTCGTTGCCATAAGGCAGTTTGATGGCCTGATACAAGTCGTTGCCGGTATATTCGAACTCAGCTCCGAGGCCGAGGAAATCGCCACGTGGGATGTGCATCATCGGGACTTCCTCACCGCCATTGAAAGGCTCATTAACCGTGTTGTCAGGATTGAATTTGGTCGTCCAAGCTCCATTGAAGTAAAGTGCGTTCAGCAAGTAGCTCACGGCATCGACGTTGAACTCATCACGGGTAACAATTTCCTTAATCATACCCTCCGTATGGTCGCAGCTCCACTGGTTTATGACATCGCGTGTAATCCCGTCGTAGAAGTCGCGTGCTTCAGGCTGAGCGTCATAGTATTCGTTGGCTTTCAGGACAAACGGTTCTTGCAGTTCGTACCCCCAATGTGTGTTCACAAAAATGTTGTTGGCGATATCTACTCTGGTCTCCTTGTCCAGATTTCCACTATCGGTGAGCATCTTGCGGCAGAACTGGTTGACAGCGTCGGCGCCTGCCTCACCAAATCCCAGCACATCGTTGATTTCCTGGCGAGTCAGGCCGGCAGCCCCATTGTTCATCATGCCCAAGGCGTAGGTGATGCTCAAGGGAGAAATGACACGATTCTCCCCTCCCCGAACTTTGCTGAAGAGTCGGAAGGCAAAGTCATTGTTGCTCTTTACGAGCTGCTGTTCCTCTTCGGTCAGGCAGATGTCGTGACGTGGATTCTCCAAAGGCTCACCCATATACTGTCCGATGAAGAAGATGCTTCCTGTAGAGCGCTCACTGATGACGTAGAGGAAAGGCCTGTCGGCTATGAACTCCGTAAACTCTGAAGGCCCCATTCCATCGGACATTCCAATGACCGTGACAGCCGCGGCCTCCGTGCCTTTCTCATCGAGTTTCAAGTGAGCCTTCTGCTTCATCAAGCTAATCCAGCATTGGTCAGAGTGGTCCTCATTGTCGCCAATGTAGCAGAAATCCATAAAGCCGTGTCCATCGTACTCTTGAAAAGCATTCGGCATACCGAGCGACGCCATGACCTCTTTCAGATCCTGGTCGGTATCGGTCTCTATGCGCGGCATTCTCAACAGGACCCAATAATACTTGTATTCGGCGGCATTCCAGTTTTTGCCATTCATGGCCGCCAACACATCGTCGAGCGTCTTTCCATGTTGAGGCAGGAAGAGCGTCATCTGGTAAGAACCGTTGCCATAAGGCAGGATGACGGACTGATATAGGTCGGTCTCCGCATATTCGAAGACGCTCTCCTGCGCCATTATCATAGCCCTGCGCTGCTTATTGTCGAAATACGCATTCTGCGTCATACCCTCTTCGAACGGATATGCCCATGCGCCCTTGAAACAGATAGCATTTAGAAGGAAGCTCACCAAGTCGGGGTTTTGGAGGTCCCCTTCCTTCAGCAAGTCACTTATCATACCATCGGTGTGGTCAGAAGCCCACTGATTGATGACGCCAAGCGTAGCAGGGTCGCTGAAGCTGACAATGGATGGAGAGGCATCATAGTAAGTTGCAGCCGCTTCCTTGAAGGCAGATTTCAGTGAAATGTCCCCCCTGTCGCCGTTGAAAAAGATGGTATTGGCAATGGCCACCCTTGTATTCTCATCAAGCAAGGCACTCTCCGTCAGCATCTTTTGGCAGAAGGAGTTCATCGCAGCCACATCGGCATAGCCCTCTTGCTGTCCGCCGGACAGCACTTGGCATATCTCCTCGCGCGTGATGCCATCGGCACCATTATTGAGCATGCCCAGGGCATAGGTGATGCTCAGGGGCGAAATGACGTGATTCTCCGTGTCTCGTGTCTTACGGAACAAGTTAAAGGCAAAGTCACTATTCTGTTCGACAAGTGCACGTTCGGCGTCAGTCAATGAAATCGTCTTCGGCTCGCTATCTTGGGCTAACGCCGCATAGACCAAGAAAGAGGACAACAGCATAAGTACAATCCTTCTCATACAGTTACTGTTTAGTGAATATACAAATATAACTTTTATTTACTTGTATAGATAAGAAAAAAGCGATTATACTGCACAGAGCAACTTTGATTTAACATTTTTTACCATTTGTAGAATTAACCATTTAAAAGCAGTCTGTCGGCGGTTGGTAGAGCGGGGGAAAAAGAGCGGGGGAACAAAAAAGTGGAGGCAGGCGCGGCACGATGGCCGAGGACCTGCCTCCACTTATAAAGGTTTTATTATTAGTCTATTACTGCGCAGCGGGGAATGTGAAGTTCACCTTCTCTACACCTGTGCCGTAGATTGTGCGGAAATCATCTCTCATGGAAATGACGTGGTAGCCGGCGTCGCGCCACTTGGCGGCCAGAGAGAGCGCCTTGTCGCGGTTGGCATGATCGCGTGCGTCGTCATCGGCCACCAGCATGAATGCAGCGCTGCGATACTGATTGCTGAGGCAGTAGTTGTGCATGGAGCAGTCGCCACCGCTGTTTCCGAAGGAGAGTACAGGCACCTTGCCTATCTCCTGTGAAATTTGGAGCACCTTGTTGGTTTTCAGGTTTTTGATAATCAGTTCATCCGTACGGATGAGGTTTTCCTCTTTCTCCATGGTGTAATTGACACCTTCGACTTCGCCCTGTTTGCTCGACACCAGTTTTACATCCATGCCAATCACCCTATTGGGCGCTATGCCCAGCGGTTCGACCAAAGCCCGGCAGATGAAGCGGTCGGAGCCAGACACCACATAATAAGTGAATCCATTGGCTTTCAGGTAGTTGAACACCTCGACCATAGGCTGATAGACAGCCTGTCCATAAGTCATACCCGTGAATCCGTTGGCCGGCTGGGCAGCATACGTTTTCACATATGCATCGAACTGTGCGAGCGACATGCCCGCATAAGCCTTGGCCGCCGCGCGTGCGTGCACCATATCGAAATGGTCGGGCAGCGGTTTCCCCTCGCGCACGAAGTCTCTGATGGCCTGTCCTGCCGCTTTCACGTCCTCGGGCGCCTTGTCACGGTAAGTAGGATCGTCGAGCGCCCGATACTCGAGCATATTGTATTCGAAATAAGTAGGATACAGTTCACCGACGAACGTGCCGTCCATGTCGAAGGTAGCGATGCGGTCCTCTTCCGGGATAAAGTTGGACGACTTCGGGTTGGTTACATCCTGGACATAATCCTGGAGTGCAGAAAGCGCCTCACACTGGTTCCATGACGGGAAAAAATCTCTTGTTTCCACCTTGTCATCGTCGTCATGGCTGCACGATGACAACATGGGGCCGCAGCACAAGATGACGGCCAGCATCCATAAGACACTCTTTTTCATGTTGGTATACATAGTTATTGTAGCAAAAAGTTTTTATGCCAGTTATTTATTTGGTGTATCCGCACTGCGGGTTCTCGTACATGGTGATGGGGATGTTGAACTGCATCATCTCGTCGAGGTTGTGCACAGGATGCTCCATATCCTGCGGTATGGGCCGTTGTGAGAACGTCTGGAAATAGAGCAGACAGGCATCTCTCCACCACACCGCATCGCGCGCCTGGATGCGCAGTTTGCGCTGCACCTCGGCAAAACGCTGCGCATCGACACACGGCTGCATGGCATCCCAATCGGCGAGGAAACGACGAGCCGACTGCACGCCGCTGTCGTACTTATGGCACAGTTCATCCCAGAAAGAGCGTCCGCTCTTCATGCGGAAATCCCAGGGCACATGGTGGAACCATGTGAGCAGATTCTCCGGACAAGTACGTATATCGTTGTAAAGACGGCAAAGCGAGTCGGGATACTGCTTCACATTGGCCGAGCCCGAGAGCGTGCGGTTGAATCCCAGACCGATGCTGTCGGCCCGGTGATAATACGGTGGCGTCCAGTCGGCCCTCAATCCCTTGGGGCTGTACCATGGCTCCGGCCCATAGTGGTGTCCGCCTGCGAAGATATGATGAATGCCCAACGGCATCATATAGTTGACGCAAGCCTCACGGCTCTCCATCATCAAGTCTAAGATACTCTGTTTGCGCTGCTTGAAGAGCGCCTGCTGTGCGTTCTGCCCGCCGAAAGTAGCCTCGAGCCACTCATCGGCAATCTGCTCGGACGACAGCTCAGGGTTCCACGCCAATCGTCCGAAGGCATACCAGTTGGCCTGTGCGAAATGATGTCCGCACCAGTTGGTGTTGTCGCCGATATTGGCCACTCCTGCCATAGCCCTGAGGGTGCCCGGCCTGACGAAGGAGAAGAACTCGCGCCACATAGGCGCCAGATAGACCAGGTGATTGGCCGCGCCCAAATACTCCTGTGTGATTTGGAACTCGACCATCATCGGCGTGTTGCGCAAAGCCGTGAAGAGCGGGCTGTAAGGCTCCCGCGGCTGGAAATCGACCGGTCCGTTTTTTATCTGTATGATGACATTGTCGGCAAACTGACCATCGAGCGGCACAAACTCATCGTACGCCTGATTGGCGCGGTCGGAGCTTTTTGGGTCGTAGACGAAAGCCCTCCACATCACGATGCCCTTGTGCGGTTTGAGCACAGCCGCCAGCATGTTGGCCCCGTCAGCATGAGAGCGTCCGAAGTCCTGCGGTCCCGGTTCGCCCTCAGAATTAGCCTTGACGAGGAATCCTCCGAAGTCGGGAATAAGCTTATAGATATCGTCCACCTTGTTTTTCCACCAAGCGATGACCTCCTGGTTGAGCGGGTCGGCCGTTTTGAGTCCTCCCAACCTGATGGGCGAAGCGAAATTGATAGACAAGTAGACCCTAATGCCATAGGGGCGGAGCATGTCGGCAATGCCCTTCGCCTTCATGAGATGGCTCTCAGAGAGCGCTTCCGGCTTGGCGTTGACATTGTTGAGCACCGTTCCGTTGATGCCTACCGACGCATTGGCCCTCGCATACATTTTCATCCGCTGCGGGTCAGGATTGAGGAAGATGCTTCCCCCTGCGAATCCCCTCTCGACGGTGCCGTTGGGATTGTCCCAATGATTGAGGATGCGCAGTGCGTAGGCCGGTTGCTCGGTGATATTGAGGTCGGCACACGATGCACCCGTCTGCTGCAGGCGCAGCAGATGATAAGCCCCGTAGAGCAGCCCCGTCTCGCTTGCCGCCGAGACGACCGTACTCTTTCCCTGCGTCTTGATGGTGTAGGCGTCGGGCGCCAGGTTCCGCTGTTTTTTCAGCGTGACCGGTCCTCCCTTCCAAAAAGTTTGCAACTCCGTCATGGCCGTGCATTTGACTCCTTTCACGGAAACCTTTGTCATGACCGTATCGAGGCGCAGCCAAAGCCTGCTGCCATCTTCGCCAAAAGCGGCACTACCCCACCCTGCCAAGAGCAAGATACAAGATAAGACAATTAATCTTTTCATTCTCATGAGTATTGATTATACAAGACGCAAAGGTAAAGAAAAAAAAGAAGGAATCATAAAAAAAGAGAGAATTTTCAGAAAAACAGGGGGCGGACCAATGGCCCGCCCCTATGATGTAAGCGCATGCGGAAGGACATTCCGCATCAATAGCAGTTATTTAACGAGTACCGCCTTGCCCTTGATGACATAGACACCCTTTAGTCCGTTGAAGTCGGTAGCCTGTCGACGCACCAGTTTGCCATCGAGCGAATAGACATCGACGGGTTTTCCGTCGGCAGCAACGAGGCTGATGCCCGCCGGGGGCGGATGGGCGAGAAGAATCAAAAATCAGCCATTTCTTTTAGGAGGAAATGGCTGATTTTTATAGTGGCGGTGAGCAGAGGGGGTTATTGGTGCTTGAGCTTGAGGATGGCCTGTCGGGTGGCCTCGGGCAGCTCCGGTATCTTGTGGCTGCGCTCGATGGTCAGCATATCGTCGAGGGTGAGGCTGTCCTTGTAATCGTTTTTCAGCGCCTTCTTTTTGTTCTGGAACTCGCCTTTGTCGACATAGCCGTGGTCAATGGCGTAGGTTTCGATGATGAACTTCACATGGCTTTTCTTATCGTTGTACTCCCACTGGTTGGAGTACATCACAAAGTCGGCAATGTCGTACTGGCCGTCTTCGCCTGAGTAGACAGTGGTGTACTGGTACTCATAGCCAGCCTCTCGTCTTCGTTCCAAGAGTTTGGTGTTGCCGTCGCGCTCGTTGGCATGCATCTGTGCTTTGGCGGCATCGACAGTCAGTCGGGTCTGCCCGCCGAGACGGTCGATATAGCCCAAGGTCTTCCCGTCGATGTTCATGGCAGTTCGGCCGGGTCCAACCTCCTGGAGCACGAAATCGTATTCTTTCTTTATTTTCTCCTCGCTGAGTTTTCTCACCTGTCCAGCCTCAAACATCTCGGCACGTGCCCACCAAGTGATGGCGGCCCCCATCTTTGAGCAGTACTGCCCATAGGCTTGGTTGTAGCTGCCGTGCTCCTTCTTGCCGGTCTTGGTGTCGATGGCATTGGGCATGATGCCTGCCAGGAAATAGCAGAGCGAGTCATCGCGGTAGACATAGGTGCGGTAGTAGGTTTCGACATAGACAAAGGGTTTGGGACTGACGACGATTTCCTGCAGTTCGAAGTCGCCATCCTGCAGGGTGACACGTCCGTCGGTGAGGTCGGCCACGTTCACGTTGACCGGTTTAAAGGCCACATGGGTGACGGTGACCTGTCGTGCTCCCTTCACATCGGCGAGTACGCCATTGATGTCGGTGGTCCCGATAAGTATGCCATTGTCGTGGAGCACACTGGCCAGGGCCACGCCCCTGCCTTCCTTATCAACCACCTGCAAGCGCTGGGCGCTTGCGCTAAGGGCTGCCATCAACGCAGCCACTATCAGAAAAACATATTTTCTCATGCCTTGTATAAAGTAAAAAAAACATCGTCTTATTATGCAGCAAAAATAAGAATAAAACAGCATTTATGCAAAGAAACGGACAAAAAAATCAGATTGGCACTTTGCCAGGACCGGTGGAGGCGGGATCCGGCATGCCCTGCCGAAGAAACGAGGGCACGGAGGCTGTGGACAGCGAGGTGAATCATGGAGATGGTTCAAGCGATTCCGAGGAATGCCCCGCAGTCCTACGTTCAATGAAGTGCGTAATCATGCTGTAGTTTATGTCCTTTTCGTTAGGGAAAGCGTCATGAACCTTCTCACATCTGTAACGAAAGATTTGGGAAATCAAATCGACGATACGCTTTTTCAGCGGTGTCAGTTGCCGTTGGTATGAGACATTGTCTATATGTCCCCGCTTCAAGTTTGCCTTCAAGTCCTTTTTCTGCGCTTTCAGTGTGTCTATTACTTTACTGACATTGGCTTCATAGGCCTCACAGTCGGCATACACTTGGCGCATTTCCTCCTCATTGTATCTTATCAGCGCATCAACATACTTGTCGTGCCACCTATCGCATTCTACCTTAATACTCTCTATGTAGTTGTTGAGGACATCAATCTCGTGCTTCATGAACAGCAGATCAATCATGACCGAAAGATTGGCCTTGCCGTCGTCTTCCATCCGCAAGATGTCGAGCACTTCCTGCAGCGTGTAGGCTTGATACAGCTGCTTGGCCTCGGTATAGCGTTGGTTGAGCTGCATAAAGGGACCCCAATGGCGACTGAACGGTGACAGACTTACAGCTTCCGTCGTTCCGTCCTCACGCACAGCGCCACAACTGTTACGCCCGCTCAGCGGACTGCCTGCCAACTGATAGACAAGGCTTCGACAGCCATTCTTGTCTATGCGCATAGCCCCTTCGACAAGTCCCCACCATTCAAGATATACGCCTAAAGTAGGCTTGCGGAACCCCGATGTACCCGTATAGGCGATTCCGTTCTGAATAGCCACGGGACAGAGGAACATGCGGCTGTCGCTCAGAATGCGCTCTTTGTGTGCCAACAGATAGAAGGCATTGCTGACGAAGAGTTGCCTTTGCTCTTCAACCGCCGCCGAAGGCTTAGGCACAGGTGCGGGTTTCCGTCCGCCAATGATGAGATACTGTCCTGTCTTGTCCAACTCAAGTGTGTCGGTTTCCACTTTCTCGGGGTCCTGTTCTGCCAGTGGATGACAGTCGAGTATGCGACCGTCGGCAAGGATTATTTTGCCCTCAGGAAACTGGTCCTTTTCTACTTTGTAAGGTTCTGCTATTATACCCATATTCTCTTTCTGATTGTGGTTTTATTGATGGAGGTTTATCCTTCGACTAATATCAGATTGTCCAACCTGTTGTTCTGCTTGTCACCGTCGATATGGCACACCCGATAACCCTGAGGGATTTCACCCTGAAAGGTCTCCCAAACCAAATCGCACACTCGACACTCGGTGTTGTAGATAATGGTGTACACTTCGCCGTCAGCCTTTACATAGACCTCTCCTTCCTCGTGTCTTTCCTGTTGATTGTTACGCTTCTTGGAGCTAATTACTTTATAGTGAGGAATGTGACTGTTATCAAGTGTCTCGTCCAATGCCAATATGCCGTTATCAAATACGGGGTTCTTGTCGTACCAAGGAGTGAGCCAAGCATAGGTTTTTTCTATCAAATGGTGAATTTGCACAATACGCTCTATGTCGCATAATGATTTCTTTATCTCAAGATAGTCACCATTGTCTTCTCCTTGGATGTGAACTCGCCTAATGTTCATAATGTCGTTTTTCAAGATGCTCTTTAACTCGCTGAACCGCTCTTCACGCGGGCGTTTCATGTAGTCCCTGTCATAAATATCTATGACCAAATCATAGCAATTCTTCCTTTTGAAGAAAATCCAAAAATTGTTTGTCATACTGTTTCTATTGAATTAATAATACGTCTTTCATACTGATGCCCACTCGCCAGGGCCCATTTTGCCCTGCTCACGCACCAACCACAATCACTGCCTCGCGTCATAACCATGACGAAAGGCATAACAATTCAGCGTAGAAGCCTTGTAAGCCTCGACGTCACTAAAAACCGAAATGTAATTCTGAATGTTCATATTCAATTTTAATTAACTGTAAATAATCCTGTTAATCCACATCATTTTCCCACCGTGGCGAATATGTTGCTCGGTTGGGGCAGCTCATGGCTGTCTCTTGATGCTATCAAATTCTCAAAGAACTAATGCCAATCTCTCGAAAAAGCGGCGCAAAATTCTGTAAAAAATTTGAGATATCAAAATAATTTGCGTTAACAATTGTTAATTCGGCTATATTTGCGAGGCTGGTGCTGTCGAGGCTGAGGCTGGTGAAGGTCAGAGTAATCAGAATGGGGCTGATGGGCAGAATGGGCGGGATGGGCTTAATGGGCAGGATGGGGCATCGGAGGGTGCTGCGGAGACCGGTGAGGCGCCGGCGGCTGGTGCTGCGCAGGGTGCTCCATTGGTGGATGTCGAGGGTGCTGGCGGCGGCTAATCAGGAAACCGACACCGAGCCTACGGAGGCGCAGAAGGAGGCGGGAGCAGCTGCGCAGGGTGCAGGGTCTGGACGGAGGTTGGCCGATTGACCCGGAAGCACATGCGCGGCGGCGAGAGAGTGGAGAAACTGTTCGTGCAGTCGAAGTTCGCCGGTGAGTATGAGCGGCTGATGCAGGAGGAGAACGGTGATGAGGTAAGGTTTATGCGGGACTGCGAGCTCGAGGAGGCGAGGAAGCGGCCTTTGGTGACACGCAGCCATCCGGTGCGGACCGATGAGGAGCTGCGCGAAAGTTTTGAGAGGGGTTTCGTGCATGAGAAGAGGGACGGGAGCAGGAGACTGCTTGCCGCGGCCCGGGAGCGCTACGGCACGAACGATATGGACGAGGCTTTCGAGAAGTACAAGCAGGAGCATTTGGAGCTGCATCGGCAGCATGAGAAGATACGTTCCCTCGAGAAGTTCCTGCGCGAGAATGCCACACAAATCAGCAAGAGCAGGCAGAGCCAAAGCACGTACTATTACTACAAGGGGACGACATACAGATTCTCTGACCATGTCTACCCGACGGGCAGCATGACAAGGCGGTGGCCCGACGGCACCTTTGACAAGGTGGACCTAACCGTGGAGCCGTATCTGATAGATGAGGTGGCCCGCGAGGTGGACGGGAAGGTTGTTCCGCTGTCGACTGAGGCTGAGGAAGGCGGTGTGAGGTTCTCTTTTGCCAAGAGCAAAGAGGAATTCGACACCGTTCGAGACAGAGCCGTGGAAGAAAACGGAATCGCTATGCCAGGTTTGAATGACAAGGAAATTAAAGTGGTGAACGTCGAAAAAATGGAAGACGGTAAATTACACCCATTTGACTTAACGCTTAAAGAGACGGAAAAGAAAAGAAAAATAGAAGAATATGCAGTTAATAATGGCTTAACAGGCGATGTTTACGTTGAGGGCGGGATAGTACAGATTAGCAAGAGCTCTATCGGGTCGTTCGTTGATGATAAGCACATCCAAAAATCCAAGAAGATGGGTGTGCCTGCGGACGTCCATGTAGCTGCCGTCCTAAGAATAAAGGACATCATAGGAAACTCTGTTGATGTTGAAATCTATCCAGAAAGGAACGTAAAAGCGTCAGATGGAACAAGAAATATAAAGGATGGATATGCGCACAATACAGTAATGCATGTTCTTTATGGGGTATCAAATATAGATGGTAAAGATTACTCAGTTAGGACTCTAGTAAAAGAACAAAGAGGGAAAGGGAGTAATTCAGCATACGTATACTCCTTGGAAGAAATAGAACTGTCGGATGGTCATAACGAAGCAGCAAATAGCGAACTTTCCCGCAAGTCCGACAGAACTATTCCACTTGCAAAGATAATACAGAATGTCGGTAAAACAATGGAACCCGGCAAACTTTTGTTGGAAGAATCCGCCAAAGAGGACAGAAATCGCGAAAGACAAAACACTCAGAACGGTTCTGGCGGTGGGCGTGCTAAATTCATGGTGAGCGGGGAGAGCGACGCCGACTACATGGATGCTGTGGAGAAGGGCGACGCGGAGAAGGCGGGCGAGATGGTACGCGAGGCGGCGAAGAGGGCCATGCCTGAGACGAAGGTGTTGGACGAGAACGGCGAGCCGCGGGTTATGTATCATGGCACGAACCTCACCCGTGTGAACGGCAGCATGCCGTTCTGGGTGTTCAACGAGGACTCTCATTTCGGGACGAGGGAGCAGGCGGAGGATGCTTTCGGCCGGTCGCAGCGGCGGAAGGAGCTCTCCAAGATATACAGTGTGTATCTTGACATCCGGAATCCGAAGAGCACGGCAGATGAGAGCAGAATCCCGCGCATGCCTATGCGAAAGACTCTGCTCAATATATGGTGACCTTGCTGGTTGAAGGGCCTGATGGAAAAGGCGGACAATGCAAGGTGTGGGAGGTGTGCGTCTACGACAGGAAGCACCCGTAGGCGGAATTACTCCAGGTTTTCCTTACTTCGTTGATCCTCACAAAGCGATGTAGAGGGCGATGACGGCTTGTGCCCCCTTATACATGTTCATGGCTTCATTGAGCTGCGCATTGAGCAGGTTTTCCTGAGCGGTAAGCACTTCGAGATAGTTAGCCTTTCCGTTGTCCATCAGTTCGTGTGTTCCCGTATAGGCTTCGCACAGGACGTCCACCTGTCGATGGTAGAAATGGTGCTTCTCCCGAGCCGCCTCGCAGTCGGCCAAAGCTTCGTTCACCTGATTGCCGGCATCAATGACAGTCTGTGCGTATTTCTGCTTCTCGGAACGCAGCATGCAGGTACTGGTAATCTTGATCAAGATGTTCCTCTACTTCCAGATTGGTGACATTCAGGAAGTTGTCCGCATTCAGAAGGAATTGGATGACGTGCGGTTTGAACTGTCTTTTCTCGAGAGGAATGCAGACACAATAAACGAAGTGACCGATGTGGCCGTAAAAGGCGCCACGATGGTGCTTGGCGTCGCGGCAAAACTGAAAGGAATGGGCGGATCTCTCGGTACCGGTCTTATCAAAGGCGCCACTACGACTGAAAAGATAAACCTCGTAAAAACCTCAGAGAAGATAAACTACCAGAAAAAGGTCTTTGAAACCCTCAGGTCGGTGTGCCAGGCGCTCCGCTTCTGATCTATACCCTAGGGGTGACTCCCCACTATGGGTGTATTCTATTATTCCTAATCACATAAATACCGATACAGGTATGACATGATGAAGTGAGCCATGGAGTATTCGGACTCCATGGCCCACTTTTTTTATTTGCCAAGCCGCTTATCCATCCCATGCAAATAATTCCAACTCCTCAACATCAAAGAATGTTTTTTTGTTTCCGCCCCTACCCTAACTGTCATAACAGACAAATCCCGGGTACTATACCCTTGAAAACGCAAAGTCCCAAACAGTCATCACCCCCACAAAGGTGATGTGTGGTGACATTAGCGGAGCTGCCGGGACATCTGAAGGTCTGACGGCGAAGACGCTCTTTGACTTTCTGACACAACAAAGAACCTGACGGAAATGTAGGCGGCGAGACCAACTATCCATGACCCGACCGAAAGGCCGTCAGAAAAACGACAACAGGACATTACTCATCCCGACACAACAATGATATAGGATGCCTTCAACACTAATCTTCCTATACAGCCCCAATAGAGTCCGGACATATAAATTCGGTTCTCTCGGCGGAGACATTGTTTGATGCGGGATGCTACTATATAGGCCCATGGCATAAATAGGATGTGTACGAGTTCGAACCTCGCATGGGCCACCATTCTATCAAAGTAAAATGTCTCATATTTATTGTGTTTACACCGAACTTCACGCCAATGAAGTTCAGCCAGCCGGGCAAGCTGTGAAGCCCCGCCCGGACTTTCCTTTCATAAACCCTTCTTCCCGAAGACACGGAAGGATAATAACCGAATACCCATCCTTAACTCCAATGATAATCTGAGCAAAAGGAATAAAGACAGACGGGTGTGGCGATTAATACTTCAAATAATGTTTATTCACAGCTCCCAAGTGTTATAAACCGCGAATATCGGGTACAAAGAGACTGAAAAAACGCAATATAGCACAAGCCTGGGCACAACGAGTGACTACTCTATGTCCGGCATAAGCATAAAACACATATTATTAACCCTTTAAACATTTACAACTATGGGATGGTTAACAGTCAGAGTTTTGAAAAGAGGCAATTACGGTCGTACCTGGCCTCTGGAGTATTGCAAAGTGTCCGGTTCCATTTCCGGTTTTATCGGCGGTATGACACGGGATTTCCGTACAGACGACCGTGGCATAGCCGAACTGGAGTGGTCCAACGACAATGACCTCAAGTGCCTTTACATCAAGGGTGAACGTTATGACGGTCCCTTTGAGTCAGGCAGAAGTTGCACCATCGTAGTCGACTGACAGGACCTGTAAGCGAGACGCTTGGGCAAAAGCCGGGACACATGCGCGGCACCACACCAAAACGGAGGCCGCACATGCCCCGGCTCCCCCTGACAGGCTACGCACAAAGAAACATCCAGTTTTAACAACGACAAGAGAAAATGCAACTGATTACAGCTGTTCAGAAAGCAAAATCACGAAATGGCATGCCGACAGCATTCTTCGCTGTGCTCAGCGACTATTGCGCCTTCGACGA
>Ga0310695_10001228_pt1 | contig 61754 bp, 57 predicted proteins | sample RumenRJG_04DNA_FD_203882 | JGI IMG/M metagenome (GOLD analysis project Ga0310695, IMG submission 203882) | Bovine rumen microbial communities from Lethbridge, Alberta, Canada - RJG_04 (v2) (version 2) | ecosystem: Host-associated > Mammals > Digestive system > Stomach > Rumen | place: Canada... | reverse complement strand
AGTTAATTAAATATAATTGTAATACTTCAAAAAATCCAAGATCATCATGAGGTAAACGATGCCTAGACAACAATTAGGAATCGTGCCTTTCAACTAAATTGCAGAAGAACCATTTTGGTTGACAGTTTTTTGCTTATTTCCTGATGTGGTTGACAGTTAATTTTCTGAACAAGTTGACAGGCTTCCCGACATCGTTGACATCATTCCTGATTTTGTTGACATTTTCCTGAAAAGGTTGACATCGTCCTTACCCTCTTAATACTCCCGAAGTTCTCGGCGTGCGTTAGCGTACAATAGCAATTCCCTACTGGTGCTACCGGCTGGGAATTGTTTTTTGTTATTATATTTTGATATTCAAGAATTATTTGTATTTTTGCGGTAGGTTTTTATCTCATATTATTGATTATGGCAGAGCAACTGGAAGGAAATTATCCTATACTTGAGGGGAATGCATCACATAAGGTATGTGATAATGCTATGGCGTATGCACCAAAGACAGGACAGGTGCTTACGGGATATCAGATGCAGATACTGGACAGTATTGCCAACGTGCATGATGAGAGCGAACTGAAAGATATTAGGAACCTGATAGCCGAGTATTTCTCGAACAAGGCGCTGGATGCTATGGACAAGTTATGCGATGAGGGCAAGCTTTCTACCGCGACAATTGAATCATGGCAGGCAGAACACCTGCGTACTCCATATTAATGTTTATTTTTGCATGCAAAGAGTTGTATGGAATGAATATTGAGGTGCATCCGCTGGAGCCATTTTTGCCGGAGAATGGGAGGATTTTGTTTCTGGGCAGTTTCCCTCCGCCGCGTGGCAGGTGGAGCATGGAGTTCTTTTATCCTAACTGGATAAATGATTTCTGGCGGATAATGGGGCTGATATATTTTGCTATCAACTGATATCGGATTCCGGTGTAAATGTAGGAAAAACATCGGGTTAATCAAGAAAAAGTACTGGTGTATTCTATTTTGACGTAATTTTAATGTCTTTGTGATGTGGTAATTTCCTACATAATCGCTATATTTGTAGCGGCTACTATGCCCCTTTGTGGGTTTGTGAGTCGGAAACTTATTGAAAAAGGACGTTTACTAAACGTTATCTTCTACGTGAGAATCTCGCAAGTTCAAGACCGGAAGAAACGCAACCGAAGCGTCCACTTTGGGTGTATTGTACACTATCCAATTAAATGTCATTTGGGTAGTTGTGTCAATATATCACGACGTGGGCTAACTCGAGTTGCTTATCCTGGTCAAGGCAATGCGAGAGCCCTCACGTGGGATAGGCGAAAATAGAGCACCCACGTCTTTCATATTCCTATAAACGCCTATTCTGGGATGCTACGGGCAAAACAAGAATGAACAATGAGACGTTCTTTATGTACCCTTGCTTTAGTGATACTTGCACTAACTCATATGGTGGCTCAGACAACAGAGACTCCTGTTTGCGATGCTTATCAGCCAGAATTGAAATACACATTGAAGTACAAATTCTCCTATGGCGAGGATCAGTTCTATACAAACATTAGATTAATATATGGTTCAGATAATGTCTTCATGGCAGGTGATAAAATCATATTGAAAACAACCGAAGGGAAAGGAATAGTTTTTACAGTTAATGAAAGTCAACTTGCAGAGTCTCCTTATGGTTATCTCCCGTTCAAGATTTCTAACGAAGAGTTAAACTGTCTGCAAAACGGAATTGTTGATATAACATTTGTTAGAGGAGGGAAGAATTTTATTTTTGAATCAACAAAAGACCAATTAAGAAATGCAAAAAAGATTGCTCAAATGATTCCTCAATATGCAATAGCTTTGAAGAAACAAATTGAACAGATGAAAATAATTGACGCAGAAAAAGAGATTGCAAAAGAAAGAGCAAGGTATAAGAGTATAGAGGAGGACGATGATGATTCTCCGACTTTCTATAACCGACTTTATGTGGGCTATTCGCCAACTACTTGGTGGTCTATCCATTATGATGGTGTGGATATAGGTTATACTGGTGGTATCAGTTTAGGTGGTAATACAAATAATCAATATATACAATTTGGTGCGCAGTTCGAATATTATATAGCACCAAGTGGCATGACAGGTGGAATTTCTATTTTGATTCCGTTAGACTTTTCTGTCAGGTATAATATAAAAGATGTAGCACTTTCTCCATTCGTCGGTGCAATATGGAGAATCAATACGAAACATTCTACGAGCAATCGTATGCTTTTTCAGCCAGGATTTGAAGTTGGACTTAATGTAGACTATAAAAGTTCATATATAGGTATTCTCTACCACATGGAATTCTTCACGTTAGCAGGTTTAGGTAATACAAGAGGTCTTGCTGTTCGTTTGGGAGTGAATTTCTAATGATACAAAAGACTAAATAAGGTGTAACTCAAAGAAGATATGGGTTATTTATCCTCGTAGTGGCCGTATGCGGTTAGGACGAGAACAACGACTTCCTCTTCAAAGATGCGGTAAACCAGCCGATGTTTTTTTGTAATCTGACGACTCCATCTAATTGGCTTCTGGTGTATATCTTAGCTTATAGGGCATAGCCACACCTCTTTAACATGTCGGATAATGATTCGCCAGGTAACATTTCTGTGTACTCTCCCCGAGCATACTGTTGCTCAGCACGCTCAATATTGGCGAAGAACTCCTTTTTGGTCATTAATGATTATCTTTGAGGGCAAAGTTACAAAATTATTTGTAAAAACAACTTTTGCCACAAAAATATTTGTAACAGTCTTTTGACGGGGGGATTACTTGAAGCTAAGTGTTGCGCGTCGATAGTTGTAGGAAAGCCAGTAGCTTCGCTTCAAGGGTTCGGACAGGAAGGAGCGGTCTATCAATTCCTTGGCCAGGGGGTGTTCGGTAGCGAGGAAATCAAGTTCGCGTTTAACCAGTTTTTCGGATATGCCTATACGGCGTCCGAATTCCTCGAAATCTTTTCTTCCTATTGTTCTTGTATCGGTGAGGTTCATGCCTTCCTGGAATAATCCTTTGTCAAGTGCAAATATGTGTGACATATTAAGATGGAGGCTTGTATTGATGAGGTCGTAAGCTGGTGCAAGGTGGTATTCTCCGTCGCCTCGGTTGATGAGTGAGAAATTCTTGAGATGTGCATCGTCGTTGAGTGTAAGATAGTTGAAAACGACTATGCGGAAGAATTTAAGTATCTCGACGGGTGCGGCTTTTACGTATTTACGTATGATATTTGCACATTCTTCGTAGCTGAGATTGCTGTATTTGAAATCGCTGCCTCCATTGGCATTGGTCAATCCTGCAAGTGAGGCAAAATCTTCCTGACTGTATTTCTGCCCGTCTTTTCCTACATCAAAGCGACGGCAGATATAGGCTGCTTCTCCGTCACGGAAGAAACAGATGGCATTGGCGGCTGTTTCCATATGATAGACTTGCGAGGCAAGTTGCATGGTAAGGTGTTCGTTGGCGGGGCAATATTTGCGTTCGAGCAGTGCGTATGATGAAGGGGCTGGTTTCAGTATGTATGTTCCTCGCTCGTTCTCGGCAGGCCTGACTAACTGATTATTGGAACTGAGGACCAGGCTGGCCTTGGGTTGTACTCCGGAAAGGGAGATACGCCCTACGTTTTTCAAGTAGGCTTCGTTGTCGGCACCATCGTTGGTCGGGCTGTTGAAATCAAGGATATGTGAAACGGGTTTCCCGTCGAACAGGTGTTTGCGGGCTGCTGGCGAATATGTGTCAAATCCTGGCTGTAGGGTGGATGGGCATACTTTGAGTTCTGTCATATCTTTTACATGGGTTTGACGGTTACTGCTCCAATGGTGTCATGTTGTGCGGTTGCTATCATAATACCGAAATCATCGTTCTCGTCAATGTGGTGCAACATGGATTGTACCTGACGGTTGGAGCCTTCGGACAACATGTTGAAGAAATATGGAAAGAGGTGATCGGAGTGGTATGGTTTATTTGTTACTGGCATTGCAAGGCATACTGGTTCGCCATGATAGTCTTCGTGGTAGGCAAAAACATATTTGCGTGCATCTGTTTCCGTAAGGATGCCTGCTTCTATATCGTTGACGTAGACTTTACATTTTCTCATAATCCAGCTGCTTGATGTTAATGTCGGTTTGCAGACCTAATGTGTCGAGGATGGCTAATAGCGTGGATAGTTGCGGATTGCCTTCTCCGCGTTCGATGGCGACGACAGTATTGACTGCTACGCAGGCCAGATCGGCCAATGTCTGTTGGTTGATGCCCAGCTTCTTGCGTCTTTCCTTGATGGCATTGCCTATCTCTTGCTGTGTCATATTACCAATATATTGCGATTTTGGTGCAAAGGTAATCATTTTTTTTAGAATCGCTCTAAAATTCGCAATAAATTGTGATTTTTTGCTTTTTAATGTTTATTTTTGCATGCAAAGAGTTGTATGGAATGAATATTGAGGTGCATCCGCTGGAGCCATTTTTGCCGGAGAATGGGAGGATTTTGTTTCTGGGCAGTTTCCCTCCGCCGCGTGGCAGGTGGAGCATGGAGTTCTTTTATCCTAACTGGATAAATGATTTCTGGCGGATAATGGGGCTGATATATTTTGGTGACAAAACGTATTTCGAGGTCAGCGGCGAGAAGTGTTTTGACCGTGGGCGCATAGTGGATTTCTGCAGGAGCAGGGGGATTGCATTGTTTGATACTGCCTGCAGGGTGCGCAGGTTGAGGGACAATGCCGATGATAATTTTCTGGAGATTGTGGAGGGTACGGATGTCTTTGCCTTGCTGGACAGGATGCCTGGATGCAGTGTCGTGGTTACGACGGGCGGCAAGGCGAGCGAGGAGTTGCAGTCGTACCTGCGGGGTAGGGGGATAGTGGTCGGAATCCCTAATGTGGGTGGTTGTGTGGAGATTGACGGGTGTGCGGATTCGGCAATTGGCAGGTCAATTACGTGGTATCGCATGCCGAGTTCTTCCCGTGCCTATCCTATGAGGCTGGAGAAGAAGGCGGAGTATTACCGTGCATTTCAAAACCTATTGACTTGAGGGCTTCGTCCATTGCCTGGACATCGAGGTCGTGGCCTGTTACCTGGGCGTTGCCGCTTTGCAGGTCGATGGTGACGTGTTCGATGCCTGTGCACGAATAGAGTGCTTTTTCGGCATTGGTGCGGCAATGGGTGCAGTTCATGCCCTTGATGGCGAAGGACAGGGTTTGCACGTTGGTGCTGCAGTGTCCGGTGTGGCAGTGGTCGTGGTGGTGTTCGCACGAGCAGGTATTGCTGTGCATGAGTTTCATGCGCAGGATATTGAGCAGCAGTATGGTGAGCAGTATGGTGCATGTCCATTGGAAGGGGCTGCTGTGTGTGCAGCCTTCTGCTGTGCGTATAATGGATGGTGCGAACCATTCGCGTGGCATGAGGTAGTCGATGCCGTATCCGAAGGCAATGGCTCCGCAGATGATGCTGATGAGATAGAGGCAGAGGGTTTTCCTGCCCAATACCTTGTTTATAACAAGTATGCTGGCGGCGTTGCTGGCTGGTCCTGCCATAAGGAGTACGAGGGCGGCTCCGGGGGTGAGGCCCTTGAGCATAAGGGCTACGGCAATGGGGATGCTGCCTGTTGCGCACAGGTACATGGGTATGCTGATGCATAGGACGAGGAGCATGGACATGAGTGTGTTGTCCTTGAATGCGGCAAACATTGACTCGGGGACAAAGACGGTAATGAGGCCTGCTATAATGAGACCGAGGACAAGCCATTTGCCGATGTCTGCCATCATCTCGACAAAGCCGTATTGCAGGGCTTCCTTGATCCTGTGGGTAATGGTTTTGCTTCCATGAGAGGGCTGTGAAAGGGCTTCCTGTGCGTCTGGCGAGGATGAGCGGTCACCGGAATTGACCAGCGCGCCGCCCATGACTGCCGTGACGAGGGCTGCTATTGGGCGTACGAGGGCGAAGGGGAGGCCCATGATGGAATAGGTTGCGAAGATGCTGTCGATGCCTGTCTGTGGTGTTGCGATGAGGAAGGAGACGACGGCTCCCTTGGATGCTCCCTCGCGGCGGAGGGACATGGCGGTGGGGATTACGCCGCAGGAGCACAGGGGGAGTGGTATTCCCAGGAGTGCTGCGTATATGACGGAGCGGAATGTCTTGCGACTGAGGTATCGTGAATAGAAGCTACCGGGAATGAATGCGTGCATGATGCCTGCAATCAGGAATCCGAGCAGCAGATATGGGGACATTTCGTTGATGAGTTGTATGACTTGTTCCATATTTCTTTTGTTTTCGGATGCAAAGATATTAAATTTCCCTTGTATATAATTGTCATTTTTATATATTTGCGGTGTTTTTACTGGTAAAATGATATTCTATTATTCGGGTTGCGGTAATAGCCGCTGGATTGCCGAGCAGTTGGCTGTACGGTTGGACGAGGAGCTGTCTTTTATCCCCGAGCTGTTGCAGGGGGATGGTAGGGAGTATGCTGTCAGGGATGGTGAGTCCGTGGGATTTGTGTTTCCTGTGTATTCGTGGGCAGCTCCGGAACTGGTGGAGAGGTTTGTGCTGGAAACGAGGTGGTCGGGCAAGCCCAGATATGTGTGGTTTGCGTGTACTTGTGGCGATGAAATGGGCTTTACGCGCAGGACATTTGCCAAAACGTTGAGAAGGGCAGGGCTGGAACTGGATGCGTGTTTCTGCTTTGTGATGCCTGAGACGTATCTGGCTTTCCCAGGGTTCCGTCTGGATACCAAGGAGAGAGAGCAGGCGAAGATTGATGATGCTCGTAACAAGTTGCCCTGGGTGTCGGGAAAGATAAGCCTGTGCCAGCAGGTGTGGGACGAGAAGATAGGTTGGTTGCCTTATACCAAGTCATATTTGATACGTCCTCTGTTCGTGCGTATGGCAGGTGACAGCAAATATCATGTGTTGGATACCTGCATAGGTTGTGGCAAGTGCCAGAAGGTGTGTCCGCTGGGGAATGTGACTATGGCGGAGGGACGGCCGCAATGGAACGGGAACTGTACGCAATGTATGGCTTGCTACCATTATTGTCCGCAGAATGCGATACAATATGGCAGCTATACGCGGAACAAGGGGCAGTATTTCTTCAGGGAAAGTGGTGTCAGTAAAGAATAACACCGTTTAAACCGCAGCATATTCCGATTGCAGTTCCTTCTAAAACCTGTAAAAGTGTGTGGCCTCGCAGGAGCATGCGGCTGCTCATTACTGCGCCTGAGAGCAGGATGCTGGCGCAGAGCCACCATAGTGGATTGAAATGGAATATTGTGGAGTAGGCGAATATGCAACCGATAATGGCTCCTGTTCCTGCTGAGTGTGCGCTAATGTGGTTCCAGATATTGATGATGACGCAGCTGCAGTTGACGAGGAGGCTGACGACGATGATTGCTCCCATGAAGTTTGGCAGGTTCATGTGTTTGCAGAAACTGAGGCAGCAGAGATAGCATATAATCTTGATGATATAGGCGGTGGCTCTGTTATGTTGCATCTGCATCTCGTGGTGTGTCCATCCGTAGATGCGTTGTGTCAGCTTCTGTCCTAACCAGGGCATTGCTATGGTAAAGATGTAGACGGCGGAGAGCAGCATCAGCTTGAAATCCCAGGGCAGGAGGTTCATGTATGTGGCGGTGAGCAGGATGATGAATCCGACCAGAGGGCAGAATGAGGGGATGAAGATGCTGGATAGTATGCGTGCACCTGTGATGAGCAGGCGCAGGGCCTTGATTTTTTCTTTTCTCATATCTTTCTCATTCTGCTGGTTGGGATGCCCAGCTGTTCGCGGTACTTGGATACGGTGCGCCTTGCGACATCGTATCCCATGCGGTTTAGCTGAATGGTTATCTGATCGTCACCCAGAGGGTGCTGCTTGTCTTCGTTGCTGATGATTTCCTTCAGGGCGTTGCGTACCTGACGGGTGGTGGTGTCGTCGTCGCTGTTCCTGACGGCTGTGGTGAAGAACCATTTGAGCGGCCGTATGCCGTAGGGGGTGTCTGCGTATTTGCTGTTGCAGACGCGTGAAATGGTGCTGGGGTCGAGTTTGGTTATCTTTGCTATGTCCTCGAGGCGCATGGGCTTGAGCTGGCTTTCGTCGCCTTCGGCAAAGTATTTCTTCTGTATGCGTATTATCGCTTGCATTGTCTGCATCATTGTCTGACGGCGCTGGAGCATGGCGCTGATGAAGAGCTTGCCCTTGTTGACGTATCCGCGTACGAAGCTCTGGTCGATCATGTCCTGTGCGTCGTCGGAGATTTGCAGGGTGGGTATGTCGGCATCGTTAAGGGTCAGGCTGATATGTCCGTCGGCATCGACCTCGACGGTGAAATCGGGGGTTATGGTTTGTGTGGCGTTGTTGTCCTTCTCGCTCATGGCATTGCCGGGACGGGGGTTGAGGCGGTGCATCTCGGCTCGCAGGTTGTCTGTCTGCTGGGTGGTGAGGCCGTATTTCTTCTGGATGTGTGACCAGCGGTTGTGTGTGATGTCGTCCCAGTCCTGTATGATTATCTTCTCCAGCTGTTGCAGGTGGTGCTTGCGGCATTGCAGTATGAGGCATTCCTGCAGGTTGCGTGCTCCGACGCCGGTGGGCTCGAACTGCCACAGGATATGGAGCATGCGCTCTACGTCCTCGGTGGTGGTGTCGCACCAGTGGTAGATGGTGAGCTCGTCGGCTATCTCGTGCAGGGGTTTCTGCAGGAAGCCGTCGTCTCCGAGGCTGCCTATTATGTATTCGAGGACCTTGCGGTCGTGGTCGTTGAGCTTGTATTCGCCTGCCTGTTCCTTAAGCTGGTCATAGAAGCTCTGTGTATCAGCAGTTTCCATGCCGTTGGTGTCTTCGGCATCTGCTCCGTTGGGGGTGTTGCGGAGCATGTAGTCGGGGATGTCGTCTTCGTTCTTGTAGTCTTTGCGCTGATCGTAGTTTTCTCCTTGGACGGTCTGGTGGTCGTCTATGGGCTTATCGGGATTGTGGCGTGTCTCGAGGTATGGGTTTTCGTCGAGTTCGGCTTTTACGCGTTCGCGGAATCCTTCCATGGGCAGCTCGGTGAGACGTGCTGCCAGAACCTGCATGGCAGATTGCATCTGGATCTGCTCCTGCGTAAGCTTCTGCTGCTGTATCTGTGTAAGTCCTGTCTTCATCAGGAGAGGTTATGGTTTGCTGATCAGTTTGTAGTCAAGTTGCTTGTGGTAGAGGTCGGCACGGGCTACCTGTATTGTGACTTCGTCGCCCAGGTTGTACTGGTTGCGGCGTCTGCGACCGCGCAGGCAGAAGTTCTTCTCGTCGAACTCGTAGTAGTCGTCATCCAGGTCGTTAAGGGGTACGAAGCCTTCGCATTTGTTGTCGTTGACCTCGACGTAAAGGCCGAACTCGGTTACTCCGCTGATGGTGCCTGTGAAGGTTTCGCCAAGGTGGTCACGCATGAACTCGACCTGTTTGTATTTGATGCTGGAGCGCTCGGCTTGTGCTGCTGTCTGCTCGGCATCGCTGCATTGTTCGCACAGTTCCTCGTATTTCACGGGATTGGCGCTGTGGCCGCCTGTTGCATATCTGGTGAGCAGGCGGTGAACCATCAGGTCGGGATAGCGGCGTATGGGTGAAGTGAAGTGTGTGTAGTATTCGAATGCAAGGCCGTAGTGTCCGATGTTGTGTACGCTGTAGCGTGCCTTCATCATGGCGCGAAGGGTGACCATCTCGATGACGTTCTGCTGGGGCTTGCCATGAACGTCGGCAAGCATTTTGTTCAGGTTCCGTGATATTTCGCTGGTGTTGCCCTGTGTCTTGAGACTGTATCCGAACTTGCCTACAAAGTCGCTCAGGTTCATGAGCTTGCTGGGGTCGGGGCTTTCGTGGATACGGTATGGGAGGCATTTGGCTTTCTGGTTCTTGGGGACCTTGCCAATGCTTTCTGCAACGGTGCGGTTGGCGAGGAGCATGAATTCCTCTACCAGCTTGTTTGCGTCCTTGGCGACCTTGAAATATACTCCGGTGGGCTTTCCCTTGTCGTCCAGACGGAAGCGGACCTCGCAGCGGTCGAAATCTACTGAGCCGTGCAGGAAGCGCTTGCGACGCAGTTCCTTTGCCATGCGGTTGAGGACAATCAGAAGCTGTCGTTCCTGGCTGCCGGGTTCGAAGCGTGTGGTTGGTTCGTGGTCTTCGATGGGTGCCAGGAAATCGCCGGGTGCGTCGTAGTCCTGTTCGCTGGCTTCGTGTTCTTCCTCCAGTATCTGCTGCACTTCCTCGTATGTGAAGCGTCGGTTGCTGCGTGTTATGGTGTGCAGGATTTCATAGTCCTTGACCTCGGCCTTTTCGTTTATCTTGAACAGGACGGAGAAGGTTAGCTTGTCCTCGTCGGGCCTCAGGGAGCATAGGTTGTTGCAAAGCCTCTCGGGGAGCATGGGGATGGTGCGGTCGACGAGGTATACACTGGTGCCGCGCTTGAGGGCTTCCCTGTCTATTATGGAGTTCTCGGTGACGTAGTACGATACGTCCGCAATGTGTACTCCGACCTCGTAAAGGCCGGGCTTGAGGGTTCGGATGGATATGGCGTCGTCAAAGTCTTTGGCGTCGTGTGGGTCGATGGTCATCGTCAGTACGTCGCGCATGTCCCTGCGGCGGGCGATCTCGTCCTCGGGTATTTCGCCCGGGATCTTGTCGGCTGCTGCCTCGACGGCCTTGGGGTAGGTGTATGGCAGGCCGTATTCGGCAAGAATGGCGTGCATCTCGGCATTGTTCTCTCCGGTCTTGCCGAGTATGTCTACTACCTTGCCTATCGGGTTCTTGGAGTCGTCAGGCCACTCGGCTATGCGTACTACGACCTTGTCGCCGTTGGTTGCCTTGTGCATCATGGATTTGGGGATGAATATGTCGTTGGCAAGGGTGCGGTCTTCGGTTTGCAGGTATGCATATCCCTTGCGTACGATGAGGGTGCCTACAAACTGCTTGTCGCTGCGCTGCAGGATTTCCGTTACCTGTGCTTCGCGCATGTGGCGCTTGCGGCGTGCCAGGAGGGTTGCTCTTACGCGGTCGCCGTCCATTGCGTGCTTCGAGTTGCGCTCGGCAACGAAAATGGGCTCTGCACCGTTGTCGGGAATGAAGGTGTTCTTGCCGTTGGACTTGCGGTGGAACGTGCCTTCCATGACTTGTGTGGGTGTGTTAAGCTGGTATTGCTGACGTCCTACCTCCTTTATGTAATCGTCCAGCAGAAGGTCGTCGATGCAGTCCATGCATAGCAGCTTGGAGGGATGGGCTGTAAGTCCCAGCTCCCGCCAAATGCGGCGTGCATCCATGACCTCGCCGGCGTGATCGTTGAAAAGGTCTACAATCATGTGCAGGAGTTCGACCTTGCGCAGATACCGGCCACCATGCTTTTTGTTTGCCATAATATTAATGTGATATATTTATGTGCAAAAGTATAAAAAAGTAGGAACTCCAAATAATAAACTGTAAAGTATTTTATACCTTTGTCGTGTAATTGTAATATCTGGATTGTAAAATGGCAAGAGTCTTGGTTACGGGTGCCAGTGGGTTTATTGGCAGCTATATTGTCAGTCAGGGACTGGAATTGGGATACGAGGTGTGGGCTGCAGTGCGCGGAACGAGTTCGCGTGCCTACCTGCAGGATTCCCGTATAAGGTTTATTGAGCTGAGTCTTGGCAGCGAGGAGCGTCTGGTGCAGGAACTGCAGGTGTCTGGTGTCAGGTTTGACTACGTCGTGCATGCAGCAGGTGCTACCAAGTGTCTGGATATAGACGACTTTTACAGGACGAACACGCAGGGGACGTGCAATCTGGTGAATGCCTTGATAAAGGCTGATATGGTGCCTGACAGGTTTGTTTTTGTCAGTTCGCTGAGTGTGTTCGGTGCCGTGCGCGAGACTCCGGTGCGTCCGCGTCCGGAGGGTTATGGCAAGGGGGATGTGATTGCTCCGGAGGAGTCTATCTACGATCCCATACTGCTTACGGATGTCCCGCAACCGAATACTGCCTATGGCAAGAGCAAGCTGGCGGCAGAGGATTTCCTGCGTACGTTGGATGTAAGCAGGTTCCCGTATGTGATCCTGCGCCCGACGGGTGTGTACGGCCCTCGTGAGAAGGACTATTATGTGATGGCCAGGAGTATAGCCGGGCACAGTGACTTTGCGGTGGGGTACAAGCCACAGGAGATTACCTTTATATATATGATGGATGTGGTGCAGGCTGTATACAAGAGCCTGACGTCACCCGTTGCCGTGGGCAGGGCTTATTTCCTGAGTGACGGAAGGGTGTATAATTCCAGGCGTTTCAGCGACCTGGTGCAGAAGGAGCTGGGTAATCCGTGGGTGTTGCATATCAAGGCTCCGCTGTGGTTCCTGCGTATGCTTTGCTGGTGTGGTGACAAGTGGATGCACCTTACGGGCAAGCTGATAGTGCTGAACAACGACAAGTTCAATATACTGTCGCAGCGTAACTGGCGGTGTGACATAGAGCCTGCCCGCAGCGACCTGGGCTTTGAGCCGGAGTGGTCGCTGGAGGACGGCGTAAGGGCTGCCGTAAAGTGGTATAGGGAAAACGGATGGCTGTAGGGTAGGCCCTGTTCTTATACCAGATGGCGGATGATGTCCTCGCGATTACCTGGCAGGTAGTCGATAACGGGGATTTCGATCATGGTGTATGCTCCTGGCTGCTGTTTCATGCTGGCACGTGCAACGTTGACGAGAACCTGTGCCGTGAGGGCGGGGTTGTTGATCTTCATGTTGAACTCGAACAGCTGGTTGTGTGTCGTGCCGCTTACGCCCTTGCGTACGAGGTTTACGCCGTGACCTACGTCGTTGAGTGCATCTACGCTGTCAACGGCAAATACGTGTGTCTCGTCATTGGCGAAATATGGGTCTGCCTTGATTGCTGCGGTAACCTCGTCGAGGTTTGCATTTTCTTCCAGCTCAACATATACCATGCGGCGGTGTATGCCTTCGCCTACCGGTATTGTCATGGAGAGTGCGTCCTTGACGCCTGCCTTGGACTTTACGCATACGCTGTGTCCCATGCTGCGGCCGGGACCGAAATTGGTGTAGCTGATGCCCTTGGGTGCAAGGGATTCCATGAGGGTGCGTACGATTGAATCAGAGCCTGGATCCCAGCCGGCGGATATGATGCTTACCTTGCCTGCCTTCTTTGCTGCTGCATCCAGTGTGCGGCGCAAATCTACGATCTGTCCGTGGATGTCGAAACTGTCGACGGTGTTGATGCCGAGTTCCAGGCATTTGAGTGCATATTCCTCTACCGAGCGTGTCGGGGTTGCCAGAATGGCTACGTCTACATGACCCAGTTCCTGGATATTGCTTACAACCTGATAGTCTGCCAATTCGGCTGGCTTGTTCTCGGCACCTGCACGGCGTACAATGCCTGCAATTTCCATGTCTGGTGCTGCCTGAAGGGCCTGGAGGGCGTATTTGCCGATATTGCCGTATCCTACGACGGCGACTCTGATTTTGTTCATTTTGTTACGTGTTTAGCGTCAATTTTGTTTTTATCGAGCGCAAAAGTATGACATTTTGTTTGAAACAGCAAACATTTCGCTTAAAAAATGTCAGTTTGCTTGACATTTGTCAATTAATTGGTGTTAATTCAAAAAATATGAATTAAGTGTTTGTAATGTTTACAAATAGTCGTATCTTTGCACCCGAAAAGAGAGTGGGTTAACCACTGTTCGACGAATTTATTAACCACTATTTATATTTAGCATTTTATGGAATTAAAAGATCTTCAACTTGACTTCAAGGGCAGTACCTGGAAGCATGAGATTGATGTGCGTGACTTTATTCAGCATAACTACGAGCCATACGCTGGCGACGAGTCGTTCCTGGCTGGTCCTGCCGAGAGTACAAAGAAACTGTGGGGCAAGCTCACGGAGATGTTCAAAATAGAGCGTGAGAAGGGTGTATATGATGCGGAGACAAAGCTGCCTCAGAGCATTGATACATACGGACCTGGCTATATCGACAAGGATCTGGAGACGATCGTGGGTGTACAGACGGACAAGCCTCTGAAGCGCGGTATCTTCCCCAAGGGTGGTATCCGTATGGTCGAGGCTGCCCTGAAGGCTTACGGCTATGAGCTGGATCCTGCTACAAAGATGATCTTCACAAAGTATCGCAAGACTCACAACGAGGGTGTGTTTGCTGCCTACAACGATGATATCAAGGCTGCACGTCATGCGCATATCATCACCGGTCTGCCCGATGCTTATGCACGTGGCCGTATAATCGGTGACTATCGTCGTGTTGCATTGTATGGTACGACAAACCTGATCGAGGAGAAGAAGCGTTTCCACAAGCGTATCGATATCCAGGAGTTCACCGAGGAGATAGTACGTTGCCGTGAGGAGATCACCGATCAGATAAATGCTCTGAGGGAGTTCGAGCGCATGTGTGCCGGTTACGGTTTCGACGTAACTCGTCCTGCTCGCAATGCACAGGAGGCTATCCAGTGGACATACTTCGCATATCTGGGTGCTGTGAAGGATCAGGACGGTGCTGCTATGTCCATCGGCCGTATCTCTGCTTTCCTGGATTGCTTCATACAGCGTGACCTGAAGAAGGGTATTATCACCGAGGAGCAGGCACAGGAGATGATCGACCACATGGTGATGAAGCTGCGTATCGTGCGTTTCCTGCGTACTCCTGACTACAATGACATCTTCTCGGGTGATCCGATCTGGGCTACATGTTCAATTGCCGGTATGGGTATCGATGGTCGTAACATGGTTACAAAGACTGATTTCCGTATCCTGCACACTCTGTACAACATGGGTCCTTCGCCCGAGCCTAATATCACTATCCTGTGGTCTCCGCGTCTGCCCGAGGCATTCAAGCGCTACTGTGCAAAGGTATCTATGGATACCAGCGCCGTACAGTACGAGAATGACGACCTGATGCGTCCTGAGCTGGGTGATGACTACGGTATCGCCTGTTGTGTATCTCCGATGAAGATCGGTAAGCAGATGCAGTTCTTCGGTGCACGTGCAAACCTGGCCAAGTGTATGCTGTATGCTATCAACGGCGGCCGTGACGAGATGCACGGTGACCAGATTGCTCCGCGTTTCCGCCCAATAGACGGTGACTATCTGACATACGAGGAGTTCTGGCCACGTTTCGATGCAATGATGCGCTGGTTGGCAAAGACATACGTAAATGCACTGAAGATTATCCACTACATGCATGACAAGTATGACTACGAGGCATTCGAGATGGCTTTGCACGACGGTGATGTTCAGCGTACACGTGCTACAGGTATTGCCGGTATCTCGATCGTTGCTGACTCTATCGCTGCAATGAAGCATTGCAAGGTTCGTATCATACGTGACGAGACGGGTCTGGCAGTTGACTACAAGATCGAGGAGGGTGAGTACATCCCATTCGGTAACAATCACGATGAAACCGACCAGATTGCAGTAATGATTACGGAGAAGTTCATGGAGTACCTGCGTCAGCACCGTACATACCGTGATGCAATCCCAACTCAGTCACTGCTGACAATTACATCTAACGTTGTTTACGGACGTAACACAGGTGCAACACCTGACGGCCGCAAGGCTGGTGTTCCATTCGCTCCTGGTGCAAACCCGATGAACGGACGCGAGATAAAGGGTGCTGTTGCTGCTCTGGCTTCTGTTGCCAAGCTGCCGTTCCACCATGCAAAGGATGGTATCTCGTTCACATGGGGTATCTCGCCAAGCGCACTGGGTAAGGAGCGTGAGGAGCGTGCCAACAACCTGGTTAACCTGCTGGACGGCTACTTCACACCGGATGGTGGCCAGCACCTGAATGTCAACGTATTTGACCGTGAGCTTCTGATTGATGCAATGAATCATCCCGAGAAGTATCCTCAGTTGACAATCCGTGTATCCGGTTATGCTGTTAACTTTGTCAAGTTGACACGTGAGCAGCAGCTGGATGTTATCAGCCGTACAATCAACAGTTGCATGTAATACCGAGACGGACTGCGGTCTATATATTAGGCACCAACAGCAATGTTGGTGCTTTTTTTGTGTTTTGTGGCTGTAGGTTGCGGTATTTTTACTAAATTTGCGTTGTAATTTTTAAACTTGTTTGTGATGGAGAAGAATAATCCGTGTGGGGAGTTTGAATTCAGGAGTGGTTCTCTGAATGGGTTCTTGATGATTGCCATTGATATTTGTCTGTGGGCTTTGACTGTGTTTGTGTTGATAGTGGCTGTTGCACAGAGTCCTGGGAGTCTTGACTGGTTGTTCGGGGTGTTTGCGGTATTGCTGGTGGCAGGTATCGTTTTCAGCTGTGGATTTACAATGCTGGAGCCTAACGAGGCTAAGGTGATGACTTTCTTTGGCAGGTATGTGGGGACGTTCCGAAAGACGGGCTTTTACTGGCTGAATCCGTTCATGGGTTCCAAGAACGTGAGCCTGCGCGTGCGTAACCTGAATGCGGAGCCTATCAAGGTGAATGACAAGATGGGCAACCCGGTGCTGATAGGTCTAGTTGTGGTGTGGCGTCTGAAGGATACGTACAAGGCTATCTTTGACATTGATACGGATATCTCCAGCAGTGGTACTGTGGGGGCGGCTGCTTCGGTGCGTATGAACAAGTTCGAGAGGTTTGTGGCGATTCAGAGTGATTCTGCATTGCGCGAGGTGGCTGGCATGTATGCCTATGATAATGCGAACGATGCGAACGAGGTGACATTGCGTGACAGTTCGGCTGAGATTAACGAGGTGCTGACTGCCAAGCTGAACGAGCGTTTGGACATATCGGGACTTGAGGTGATGGAGGCTCGCATCAATTATCTTGCCTATGCTCCGGAGATTGCTGCGGTGATGCTACGTCGCCAGCAAGCAGCTGCGATCATTACTGCGCGTGAGAAAATCGTGGAGGGAGCCGTTTCGATGGTGAGGATGGCACTGGATAAGCTTTCGGACGAGAATGTGGTGAGGCTGGATGAGGACAGGAAGGCGCAGATGGTAAGCAACCTGCTTGTGGTGCTTTGTGCCGACGAGCCTGCCCAACCTGTGATAAACAGTAGTTCTGTCAACTGATAGGTTTTGCCTAAATCGTCCATTCTTTCAATAACGGGCTCGGACAATACCGGAGGGTCGGGATTGCAGCTGGACCTCAGGGTGATAACCGAAATGGGTTGTCGTGCCTTGACGGCTGCTACGTGTATTGTGATGCGGGATGTGGTCAATTTCCCAGCGCATATAATACGTCAGCAGATAGAGAGTGTTATTGCCGAGGGTCATCCCAGGGCGGTAAAGGTGGGGCTGATACGTACTCCGGAGGCTGCGGGTGTGATTTCCGAGGGCATTGCGGGTATACGCAGGATTGTCGTTGCTCCGGGCATTATGGCTTCGAACAACGTGCAGCTTGTCGATGACGAAACGATCGATGCTATCAGGCGCCGCCTGGTTCCTATGGCATCGCTGCTGGTGCTCAGGCAGGTTGAGGCAGAGAAGATTTTGGGAGTAAGGATTGTGACGGACAACGATATGGTTGCGGCTGCGCAGTCTTTTATCAACATGGGTGCGGAGTGTGTAATGATTCGTGGCGGCAGGATAACCGAGGGTCGTGTATCTGCATTGCTGCTGGGACATGACACAAAACAGTTCTTTTCATCGTATAATATAGAGGGTTGGAAACAGCATGGTGTCGGTGGTGCCCTGTCAACGGCTGTTGCAACGCGTCTGGGTATGGGCGACGGTGTGCCTGATGCTGTCAGGAACGCTCACGAGTTCGTGCACAGCCGGATTGTGTATTCGGTAGGGGGGGACGGCAAGCGCCTTCGTCCTGCTGACATATACAATGCCTTCATGAACCATTTGTCCAATAACTATCAAAGGGCGCACGACGTGGCTTTCTATGCCGACAGGCTTTGCATCACGCCCCGCTATCTTTCCCGGATAACGAACGAGAGTGTATCCAAATCTCCCAAACAGGTCATAGCCGACTATTTGATGGGCGAAGCCAGACAGATGCTGGAGAACAGCCGCTTGTCGGTAAAGGAGGTCAGTGACGGTCTGGGATTCCAGGCAGTTTCTGTGTTCTGCAAGTTCTTTAAGCAGCAAGAGGGTTGTACGCCAGGCGAATACCGCCGTCATATTGCTGAATAGGAAAAGTCGGCACGGATATTGTCGCAATCGGAACTCTTCTTTTCGTATTTCTAATTTTAACAATACTTTTGCGCCATAGGATTTAATATTTTATGGTTCTAAAGTTTTATTGGCTATGGATGAAAGAGTATTGTTGAACCGCCAGCTGGCTCAGATGCTTAAGGGCGGAGTGATTATGGATGTGACGACACCTGAGCAGGCGCGTATTGCCGAGGCTGCAGGTGCTTGTGCGGTAATGGCATTGGAGCGTATTCCTGCTGATATACGTGCTGCCGGAGGTGTGAGCCGTATGAGTGATCCCAAGATGATAAGGGGTATTCAGGAGGCTGTGTCGATTCCCGTTATGGCCAAGTGCCGTATCGGTCATTTTGCCGAGGCTCAGATATTGGAGGCTATTGAGATTGACTATATTGACGAGAGCGAGGTGCTTTCGCCTGCTGATGATGTCTATCATATCAACAAGCGTAATTTCAGGGTGCCTTTTGTGTGCGGCGCAAGGGATCTGGGTGAGGCGCTCCGCCGTATAGGCGAGGGTGCTACGATGATTCGTACCAAGGGTGAGCCGGGAACGGGTGATATAATTCAGGCGGTGCGTCACATGCGTATGATGCAGAGCGAGATACGTCGCATTGCAGGCATGACGGATGATGAGCTGTACGAGGCTGCCAAGCAGTTGCGTGTGCCATTTGACCTGGTGCAGTATGTTCATGAGAATGCGAAGCTGCCGGTGGTGAACTTTGCTGCTGGCGGTGTGGCAACTCCTGCCGATGCTGCGCTGATGATGCAGCTTGGTGCAGAGGGTGTGTTTGTCGGTAGCGGTATATTCAAGAGCGGTAATCCCGAGAAGCGCGCCCAGGCGATTGTCAAGGCTGTGACCAACTACAATAATCCGAAGATACTGGCAGAGCTTAGCGAGGATCTGGGTGAGGCAATGGTTGGTATCAATGAGAGCGAGATTCAGCTCTTAATGGCAGAAAGAGGGAAGTAGGAAAGGTTGAACTATTAAAATTAAAAGGTTAAACGATTAAAAGGTTAAAAGGTTAAAAGGTTAAAAAGTTAAAGGGTTAAGATGTGGAAAGGGTAGCAATATTGGCTTTGCAGGGGGCATTTGCTGAGCACCAGCAGATGCTCCAACGTCTTGGGGCAGAGACGGTGCTAATAAGAAACCTGGAGGACTGGAACAGGTTTCTTCCCGTCGGGGGAGACGGAGTGGGGATGTCCGGCCTCGTAATTCCGGGCGGGGAAAGCACGGCTATGATGCGTATCATCAGGGACGAGGCTTTGTTCGAACCCGTACGTGAGGCTATTCTCTCGGGCATGCCTGTATTTGGGACTTGTGCTGGTCTTATTATGCTGGATGGCGGGCATCTGGATACGATGGATATAAAGGTCAGGAGGAATGCGTACGGGAGGCAGCTGGGCAGTTTCCATACGGTCAGCGAATTCAGGGGGATAGGGCCTGTTCCCATGACTTTCATCCGTGCGCCGTATATAGAGTCTGTTTCTGATGGGGTGGAGGTCTTGTCTGTCGTTGACGGTCATATTGTGGCGGCGCAGCAGGGTAATCAGCTGGTTACGGCTTTTCATCCGGAATTGGACGGGGATACCCGTATTCATGAGTATTTCCTGTCCATGATGGGCAGGATGTAAAAACAAATTGCTATATTTGTCCTGCAAAAAAACAGAAACAGGCTATTATGATTGGTCGCATACATTCGATAGAGTCTTTCGGGACCGTGGACGGTCCTGGTATCCGTTTCCTTGCCTTCATGCAGGGTTGTCCCATGCGTTGTCAGTTCTGTCACAACCCTGATACGTGGGACGTACATGGGAATGTGCAGTGGGAATGGACACCGGAAGAGCTGATGGCGGAAACGCTGAAGTATCGCAGTTTCATACAGTCGGGCGGTGTCACATGTACTGGCGGAGAACCGCTGGTACAGCCTGAGTTTGTCCGGGAGTATTTCAGGTTGTGTCACGAGAACGGTATTCCGACGGCACTGGATACCAGCGGGGCTATATTCAGTGATGCTGCCAAGTCTGTGCTGGAGGAGACTGACCTTGTCCTGCTGGATATAAAGACTACTGACGATGAACTGCACAGGACGCTGACGGGTGTTGCGCGTACCAACAACCACAGGTTCATGGAGTATCTTCAGGAAATAGGAAAGCCTGTGTGGATACGTCATGTGGTGACTCCCGGCATCAATGATGACGACGTGCACCTGAAATCTGTGGCGGAGTATCTATCCCGTTATTCCGTGATTGAGCAGGTTGAGATACTGCCTTACCATGATCTGGGTAAGTTCAAGTACGAGAAGATGGGAATGGATTATGTCCTGAAGGATGTTCCGCCTTTGTCACAGGAAAAACAAAAGCATGCCGTGGAATTGTTCCGCAGCATGCTCAAGTGTCCTGTCAGGTAGTATTCTGACGGTTTATTCTTCAGGAGAGAACATAGGATCCCATGCAGGAAGCATGATTGGCTTCTGGGTGGTAAGTTTCATTATGTCCTCGGGGATGTATTTCTTGTTTACAACTACGCGGAACATGTATTCGCGGAACCAATCCTCGGTCATGATCAGGTAACCGTTGTGGCCGTAGGACGGACCCCATGAGTTTTCGACCTTCCATTTTGTTGCGTTGCCGTCTTTGTCCAGGTCAACTGCCATCAGCGTCATGGCGTGGCTTGAACCGGAATCCAGTGTCTGTATGCGCTGTTTCTTGGTCATGCCGAACTTGGTGCCTAACAGGGACTCGTAATCAAAGTTGTTTGGATCGAGCAGACCGTTGCTCTTGTTCAGGTATTTGCCCACGTCGCATGAGAAATACATCTGAACGGAGTCACGGAGTGATGCTATTGCGCATTTTTCCAGATCCTTGATGTCCAGGTTCAGGTACAGCCAGTTGTGTCCGTTGTACATGTGGCGGTCCATGTCAATCTCGTACACCTTATTATATTCACGCGAGGGATCGTTCATGAGCATGATGTAGTCTGTCTGCAGGTTTCCTGCATCCTGACACCATTCCTTGTAGAATTCCTGCGGGGTGTATTTGCGTGGTTCGCTCTTGTATTTGCCCTTCTCGTCACGGGGTGCCCATGTGAATTCCTTCACAGGTTGTCCATAGGCAAGGGTGAGCATGTGGTAGATGGTCTTCATCTGCTCCATCTTGTACTGCTCCAGTTGCTTCTGGCTTGCACCTGCTGCGGACTTCTCGCGGATGTTGATAGCAATCTCGCGCAATTTGCGTTCCAGATGGGTGTTGAACTCGCTGGTTGCATTGCTGACGTATGTCTCGGGCTTCACATCACTTGGTACGACTCCGTATTTGCTTACCAGGTCAGCTACGCCGGTATATGTGCCGCCATCACTCAGGGCATTCTTCATGAGCCACTGTACCTTCTGGCTTTCCAGGGGCTGCTTGCGGGTATCTATGATGGCCTGCAGGAAGAGATTTGATTTCTCCAGCTGGTCATAGAAGAACAGGTATACCTGGGAGAACATGAGGCCCTCGTGATTCATCTTCTTTGCAGCGGCATGACGCAGTACGTTCAGGCCTGTGAACAGCCAGCACCTTCCGCTGCTCTTCTGGTCGCTGATTCCCTTGTTGCGTATGTCGATGCTGAAATAGGTGTCCTGAGCCGATGGATTGTTGTTCTGCTTTGCCATATTGGACAGGGAGTTGTTCTGTATGGCATTGCTTATGGCACGGTCTGCTGCCGATGCTGGCTGGCTATCCAGCGATTTGAGTGCCTCGGGGGTAATGTTTGTCTGTGCTGCCATACATATGGTACAGAGCGAAAGACAGAGTGTTGATAGAATGTGTTTCATATTGGATGTGTTACTTTATTTTCTCAAATTCGAATACATATTGCTGCTTCTTGCTGCCCGATGTTATGCGGTCGCCTTCGCGTGTCCAGAAATTATGACCTGCGTTGCCGTCGTTCTGAATGCTCCACTTGCCGTCCTTCCTGTCCAGGTTATAGGTGTTCCAGTCAGGGGAATAGGGGTTGTTCTTCGAGCGCCAGAAATTACCTAGTTCGTTGATGTAGCGGCCGTCCTGTTTGTTGGTAATCCTGTATCTTCCGTTTTTGCTGTCCTGCTCGATAACCCACTGCTGGCGCTGCGGATTGATGACGTCACGCTCCTTGCGGAATACCGGCCAGTCGCCAGTACGGTCTGCACCGGCTTGGGCGTCCGTCAGGTATTCGCCGTTAACCTTTATGAAGTATTCACCGTCTTCCAGTATCTGTACGGGGAAGTATTCCAATCCGTAGGTATGTTTACGTTTATACTCCTTTACAGCCCGGGCTATATGTTCTGTAAGCCACGGAGTGATGACGTCACCGCTGACAACAGGCTTTGCCTTGACGATGGAACCTTCGTAATTGCGGCTGACGATGGACTTCTGCTTGCGCTCAAGTTCTGCCTGTGCGCGGTAGTGTCCGATAAATGCCACTGTGTCGTCTGCTTGCAGGGCACATAGCATGCTTACATACTGCTGACCGCGATGTCCCAGCAGGCGCATGCTGTTTACCCATGGTGCTATTTCGTTAAGCATCTCGGGATGGTTGATGCTGTCTGCAAGTACGTTGTTGGCAGCCCATACCAGATATTCGAAGCTGTCTGCCATATCATCGATGTTGCCCGCAGTAAAGTTAGGACTTTCATCCTCGCGGCGCAGTCCGTGTCCCGTAGTGCCAAGGTCTACGTTGTTCTCGCAGAATGCCTGGAATGCATCAGCGCATGTAGGCATTAGCGATGCCAGTGCACGTTCCCACGATGAAACGGAATCATATTCGGGCATATTCCATGTGTAGTCGGCAATGCTGTACAGGCTCACCTTGCTGGCTTCGGCATATTCCATGGGGTTGGAGCAGAAGCCGCTGACCATATCATGGATATTGAGCCCGTTTCCGTATGTCTTGCCCATAAGCAGGCGGCTCTGGCAATAGTCGTTGACCGGGTAGTTGAGCCAGATGAATGCCTTGCGCTTAATCTGGTCGTTGATCCATTGCATGTCATTCTCCTCAATCATGTCGACAACGCTGTTTCCTGTCCACATGATGCGTACCTCGGGATACATCCTGGTTCCCAGGGTGGAGAGGTAGTCGCCATGACTCCAGCTCTTGTTGTATTGTGTGGGACACATTATCAGCGGCTCTACATCCTTGTGCTTGCGTACAAAGTTGTCGGTTATATAATTCAGCAGGCCTGCCTGCTTGTCGCCTTTGGCACCTTCGCCCCAGATGTCGTCAAAGAATACTGCAAAGGTACGTACGCCCAGGTCGTACATGCTTTCCAACTTCTTAACGACGTTAACCGAGTCTTCCTTTATCCACCTGATGTCCACGCCGGGATGGATTGCCCATACAAACTGTACCTTGTTGCGATGTGCTGCTTCAACCAGTTCCCTGATTTTGCCGTTGTGTGTCTCGGGATACGGCTCGCGCCAGCGGTCCCTGTGCCACGGGTCGTCCTTGGGACCGTAGACATAGATGTTCATCTTGTTCTTGCCGTAGAATTCCAATTGGCGCAAACGGTCGGTATGGCTCCAGGGGTTCCCGTAGAAACCTTCGATGACGCCACGGCATCCGACACTGGGATAGTCGCTGATTTCGCATTGCATGACCTGTGGCTGCAACATAATCTGCAGCAGTGTCTGTACTCCGTAGAAGGTGCCGCTTGCATCGCGCCCGGCTATAATTATCTCGCTTGGAGTGACTTTCAGGTAGTAGCCTTCCTTTTGTGCTGGGATTTTCTTTGCATACCTGCTTACGACAGCATCTCCTGCCTCACCGATAATCAGGCTTACAGGTGATGTCTTCTGTCCCTTTGCCGCCTTCCTGGCATCGAATATGTTTATTGATTTTTTCAGTATCGCTACGGCATCTGCATCAGCAGTCTTGTCACCTTTGACGGTGATTGGCTGATTGTTGTCAAATGCCTTTTCTCCCCATGTTATCTTTTGTGGCAGGGGTGAGATTGTAGCTGTCTGTGCCCATGTCTGCGGTGTGCAGATGATTGCCAATACTGTGGCAAGGAGCAGGATGGGATGTTTTTTCATTATTGTGAGATATGTATGTGTGTACTAAATAGTAAGCACAAAGATATAAAAAAAACGATATGTTCGTGTAGAATATATTTAATTTTGTATCTTTGTGGCATAATTTAAGCATAGATGAAACTTAAATACAATTTTGTGTTCCAACCTTTGCATACGGTCACTCTGGCTATTACGGTAGGTGAGGATGCCAAGGCATTTCCCGGTATCATACAGCTGAACGATACCGGTGCCGAGATTATGCAATTGTTCCTGGGAGATATGACAGTTGACGGTGCCGTGACCCGCATGATGGAGGAGTACGATGCAGACGAGGCTGATATTCGCAATGCTGTAGAGGGTATCGTTTCTATGTTGGAAGAAAAGGATTTGCTGGAATGACACAGGATGAGATTATTTTGCAGAGCGAGATAGAGCGTTGTGGAGAAGCAAGGTTCTATCCTACCAGCTCCAGTATGCGTCCGACAATCAATCCGCGTAAGGATGTCTGTATAATAGGTCCCTTGCCAAGAAAGCACCTGAAACGTGGTACGATGGTGCTTTACAGGCGTAAGGATGGTTTCCTGACTATCAATCGAGTGGTACATCATGTACGCAAGACGCATAGCTACAGGCTCTGCGGAGATAACCGCAAGCATTTGGAACGCGGCATTACGCGTAGCCAGATGATAGGTGTCGTGAAGGCGATCGAGAGTCGCAAGAGCGGTTTCAGGTTCAGGGCCAATGGTGTTCCGATGTGTATCTGGACGTTTCTGATGTTGATTCGTTCATGGTTTGCCGTGCATTGGTATTTATGGATTCAGTCTCCTGTCTCAACGGTCTGCAGCGAGATGTCCGCTCCATTCAGGAAAAGCAAAAGCCATCACCACCATCATCATTCTTCAGGAAATGGAGTAAGACGTCCTCGTTATAAGGCGGGTCGTGATGCCTGGGGCGATTTGGTTCATTTCTTTAAAACAGCCTTGCCCAGAAGAAAGTCAAACCGTACTCCAACGCGTGAGGAACAGAACAGGGTCAGGCATAAGCGCGGACCGTGGTGGAAGAGGATCCTTGGCATCAGGGACAAATCTGCTGCCCACCATGTTTCCAGGAGTCATTCTGAGTTTGGAGGACATCATCACCACCATCAGCAGCGTCATGCATACCCCATGTTTTCTGAAGACGGAAAGTGGCTGACACAACGGAACGGCAGGTTCTTCTTCCTGGGTTTCCGTATGCCTTGGGTTCCCCGGTTCATACTGAAGAGGTATGGGTATAAAAGCACCAAGAGTGTAAATAATAATTTCCTGACGTCGCTTGACTGGACTATTCCTACCAACGAATTCCAGATGCCGTATAACTTGCCGATGCAGACACTGTCCTTCGTTGTGTTTGCCGTCCTGATCGTCAAGATGTCGCTGGCAGTTGGATGGCTTGTGTATTTCATGCTGTACGGTAACGAGAATTCGTCCAGGATATATATGTACAACCTGTTGATTACCGCGACGTGGTTCCCCGTTACATTATTCTTTATTGCCTATTACTATCATTTGAACAAGATAATATATATGTCTATACAACGTATTTCGCTCTTTGCTGCAATTGTCAGCCTGTTGCGCACCGTGATCTTTATTTACAGGGTGGTATGGTCTTTCCAGTTTAATCTGGTAACCTTATTCAACCTGATGGAAATTGTATGCTGGATCTGTCTTTCCGGTTTCTTCTTCATTATGCATTACAAGCTTACAGAGCGTAAGGATTTCATCCCGCGTTTCTGGCTTACGAAGGCCCAGAAGAAGAAGCGTCAGGAGCGCCTTGAGGCAGAGGCCCTTGCCCGTCACGAGAAGCGTAAGCAGGAGATCAGAATGGAATATGACTACGAACAGGGTGTGCATCTTGAACATTAGGACTACGCATACACAGTAATATACGGAATAAAGAAAGGGGCTGCTCCATATTGGAACAGCCCCTTGTGTTACTCTTGTAAAGAAGAGGGATAACTCTCTTACTTACGCAGACCCAGTGCCTTGATAATAGCACGGTAGCGGTTGATGTCGCGGCCCTTCAAATAGTTGAGCAGCGCACGACGCTTACCAACCAGACCTGTCAGGGCACGTTCTGTGCTGTGGTCCTTGCGGTTCTGCTTCATGTGCTCTGTAAGATTCTTGATACGGAATGTGAACAGTGCAATCTGGCTCTCTGCGCTGCCTGTGTCAGCAGCACCCTTGCCGTAAGTAGAGAAGAGCTCTACCTTCTTTTCTGAATTCAAATACATAATGTACTTATTGTTTTAGTAACTTGTTCGGCCGTGCAGCTTCCATACGTTCGGTTACCGCCTCCGGTCAAATGCGGGTGCAAAGATAAGGAAAATATATGATACGTACTAAGTAAAATGTAAAAAAATATTGCTTAAAATCAGCGAAATAGTGAGATTTTGCGGCAAAATCCACCGCATTATACATTATTTGTATAACTTTGTGCGCGAAATTGACAGGAAGACATAAGCGTAATATGGGTTCAATCAGGAATATTGCAATTATTGCCCACGTAGACCATGGTAAGACAACCTTGGTCGACAAGATGCTGCTTGCAGGAAATCTGTTCCGCGAGAATCAGCAGACAGGCGAGTTGATGCTTGACAACAACGAATTGGAGCGGGAACGTGGTATAACCATTCTCTCCAAGAATGTAAGTATCACCTACAAGGACACGAAGATAAACATTATAGACACTCCCGGTCACTCGGATTTTGGCGGAGAGGTCGAGCGTGTGCTCAATATGGCAGACGGCTGCCTGTTGCTTGTGGATGCATTCGAGGGTCCGATGCCCCAGACGCGCTTTGTGTTGCAGAAGGCTTTGGAGATCGGCTTGAAGCCTGTGGTAGTAATCAACAAGGTTGATAAGCCTAACTGCCGTCCCGAGGAAGTATACGAGATGGTCTTTGACCTGATGTGCGAATTGGACGCTACCGAGGATCAGTTGGATTTCCCGGTAATCTACGGTTCTGCCAAGAACGGTTGGATGAGCGAGGACTGGAATAGGCCGACAGACGATATCACATACCTTCTTGACTGCATTCTCAAGTATATTCCCGAGCCAGAGGTTCTGGAAGGAACTCCGCAGATGCTTATCACCAGTCTTGATTACAGCAAGTATACGGGCCGTATCGCCGTTGGCCGTGTGCATCGCGGGACGCTCAGGGAGGGCATGAATATTACTGTTTCCCATCGGGACGGTTCGCAGGAAAAGACGAAGATCAAGGAATTGCATATCTTTACAGGCATGGGACGGCAGAAGACCGATGCCGTTTCCAGCGGAGATATCTGTGCTATTGTCGGTGTCGAGAATTTTGAGATTGGCGATACTATCTGTGATTCCGAGAATCCCGAGCCGTTGCCGCCAATCAGTATCGACGAGCCGACGATGTCCATGCTGTTTACGATAAACGACAGTCCGTTTTTCGGCAAGGAAGGTAAATTCTGCACCAGCCGTCACATAGGTGATCGTCTGGAAAAGGAATTGGAGCGTAACCTTGCCCTTCGCGTGGAAAATGTCGAGGGCTGTACCGACCGCTGGATTGTCAGCGGCCGTGGTGTCCTGCACCTCAGTGTCCTGATAGAGACCATGCGCCGTGAGGGATACGAGCTGCAAGTAGGGCAGCCGCAGGTAATCTACAAGGAAATTGACGGCGTCAAATGCGAACCGATAGAGGAAATGACGATCAATGTTCCTGAGGAATCTTCAAGCAAGATGATAGATATGGTTACACGCCGCAGGGGCGAGATGACCAGCATGGAGAGTCAGGGCGGACGTGTCAATATCGAGTTCCTGATTCCCAGCCGTGGCATCATAGGATTGCGTACCAATATGCTTACAGCCAGTCAGGGCGAGGCCATCATAGCACACCGTTTCAAGGAGTATCAGCCGTTCAAGGGCGAGATAAGCCGTCGTATAAACGGTTCGCTTATAGCCCTGGAAAGCGGTAATGCCTATGCCTATGCCATTGACCACCTTCAGGACAGGGGCAAGTTCTTTATTGAGCCGCAGGATCAGGTATATGCAGGTCAGGTAATAGGCGAGCACGTGCATGACATAGACCTCGTGATCAACGTATGCAAGGCAAAGCAGCTGACTAATGTACGTGCCAGCGGTACCGATGAAAAGGCAAGGATAATACCTGCAACGATATTCTCCCTCGAGGAGGCTTTGGAATATATCAAGGAGGACGAGTATGTCGAGGTGACACCAAAGTCAATGCGTATGCGCAAGATTATCCTGGATCATTTAGAAAGAAAACGTGCCAACAAGTAACCAGCCATGAAAAAATATCTGAAGTATTGCAAGGATGCAGTTCCCGTAATACTGTTTGTCATAATCAGTGTTGCATATTTCTGGAATCCTATCCAGGGACACAAGGTACTGACAGGAACCGACCATACAGGAGCCGTGGGTGCCGGTGTGGAGATCAACGAGTACCGCAGCCAGCACAACGGCGAGACTCCGCGATGGACCAATACGTTGTTCTCAGGCATGCCTACATATCAGCTGGCACCGTCTTACGACAGCACCAATACATTGGGAACTATCAAGGCATGGTACACCCTGGGCCTGCCTGATGTTGCCGCATATGTGTTCATTATGCTCCTGGGCTTCTATATCATGCTCCGCTGCTTTGATTTCAAGGTATGGATGGCAGCATTGGGAGCCGTGATCTGGGCATTCTCCAGCTATTTCTTCATTATCATTGCTGCCGGTCATATATGGAAGGTATTCACTTTGGCCTTCATCCCACCCACCATTGGCGGTATGGCTCTGTGCTATAGGGGCAGATATGCCTGGGGCGTTATAGTCACAGCCCTGTTCATGGGCTTGCAGATTCTCTCCAACCATGTCCAGATGACATATTATTTCATGTTCGTAATCGGTCTTATGTCATTGGGATGGCTTGTGGAATCAATCAGGAAAGGGGACCGTGGACTGGGATGGCTCAAGTCATCATGTGTCTTTGCAACAGGATGTATCCTGGGCGTTGCCATGAATGCTTCCAACCTGTATCATACATGGGAATATCAGAAGGAAAGCATGCGCGGCAAGAGTGAGCTGACCCACGTTACGAAGAATCCCGAGGACCAGACTTCCAGCGGTCTGGAGCGCAGCTATATCACTGCATGGAGCTATGGTATTGACGAGACATGGACCTTACTGGTTCCGAATACCAAGGGCGGTGCCAGTATGCCGTTGTCACGTAGCCAGAAGGCTATGGAAAAGGCCGACAACCGTTTCCTGCAGATATATCAGCAGATGGGTCAGTATTGGGGGGATCAGCCGGGAACATCGGGACCGGTATATGTTGGCGCATTCGTCTGCATGCTGTTTGTCCTGTGCCTGTTGATTGTACGCGGTCCGATGTCATGGGCGCTACTCATTGCAACCATGCTGTCAATCGCATTGTCCTGGGGCAGGAATTTCATGGGCTTTACGGATTTCTTCCTGGATTATGTGCCTATGTACGACAAGTTCCGTACGGTGGCATCCATATTGGTAATAGCCGAATTCACCATGCCCTTGATGGCGGTAATGGCACTAAGGAGGTTTATAGAGGACCCGGAATGCATCAAGGTCAAGTTGCCGTTTACCAACAGGAAGGTCAATGCATTATGGCTCAGTTTCGGTATTACGGCAGGTATATGCATGCTGTTCTATGTAATGCCGGATGTATTCTTTGGCAGTTATATCAGCCAGTCCGAGAGTCAGATGTTTGACGATGCCGTTGCTGCCGGATACATACCTTCGGATATATATTCGCAGATACGCTCCAATCTTTTCGAGATGCGCCGTACGGTATTCCAGGCAGACTGCATGCGTTCGTTCATCGTTATTGCAATCGGTACAGGCATGCTCCTCCTGTATTATTTCAGGAAGATAAAGGCTGTTCCAATGGTAATAGGCATAACACTGCTATGCCTCGTGGACATGTGGGGCGTTAATACCCGTTACCTGAACAAGGACATGTTCATATATCCGACCTCGGTCGAGCAGACTTTTGCCAAAACCGAGGCAGACGAGCTGATACTTGAGGACCAGTCACCGTACTACCGTACCCTTGATATGTCATGCAGCACTTTCAACAGCAATGACGCAAGTTACTGGCACAAGTCAATCGGAGGCTATCATGCGGCAAAACTGCGCCGTTATCAGGAATTGATAGAGGCTCACATCTCTCCCGAGATGAACCGTATACAGAAGAATATCGCTCAGACGGAACAAGGTATGTTCCTTCAGGGTGGGGACAGTATCTTCCCAGTACTGGACATGCTGAACATGAAATATGTGATACTCGCAATCCATGGAGGCAGTAAGATAGCCGTACAGAACCCTTCGGCAATGGGCAATGCATGGTTTGTCGACGAGGTCCGTAATGTCGGTAATGCCGACAGCGAGCTGTCAATGCTGAACAAGGTGGACCTGCACAAAGTCGCAGTTTCATCGCCCTCTGCGTCATGCAAGGATGCAGAATGGATGTCCGGATACACCTCTGCGCAGGACAGCACTGCTACGGTTACCCTGACCTCGTACGGACCTGTCGAATTGAAATACAGGGCCAATAGCAAGAACGGCGGCATAATAGTATTCTCGGACATCTATTATCCGGGTTGGCGTGCAACAGTCAATGGCAGCGAGGTTCCCGTAGGACGTGTAGACTATGTGTTGCGTGCCGTTAAGGTACCTGCCGGCGAATGCGAGATAACTATGTTCTTTGATCCGAAGACCGTCCACACAACCGAGGCGGTGGCATATTCGGCAATGGCATTCCTCGCACTCATTGCCCTTTGCATTCTGGCAGCTACATCCTGGAGAAGGAAGAAACAAAACCGGTTAACCGTCAACTCCTGATTATGAAAGGAGAGTTCCCACTTATAACCATAGCCACCGTTACCTATAACGCTCAGGCTACGTTGCAGCGGACCATCGACAGTGTCGCCTGCCAGACCTACAGGCATATAGAGCATCTGATTATAGACGGATGCAGTTCGGACGGCACGTTCCTTCTGGTCCAGCGATATGTGGAGCGTAACTCGCACGAGAATATTCCTCATCAGATCAATGTCGTGCGGGAGCCTGACAAAGGTCTGTACGATGCCATGAACAAGGCGCTGCAGAATGCCACAGGCGATTACATCGTGTTCCTTAATGCCGGTGATTGCCTGCATGACAGTACGACCATCGGTAAACTGGTTGAAAAAATAGACTGGCTAAAGGGTGATGCCCATAATCCTGCAATCGTGTATGGTGAAACAGATATCGTTGACAACGAGGGCAGGTTTCTGCGTCACCGTCGCCTTCAGGCTCCCAAAAGGTTAGGCTGGCAAAGCTTTGCCAGTGGTATGCTCGTATGCCATCAAAGCTTCTATGTGCGGATGGACCTGGCACGTTCCGAGAAATATAATCTCAAATATCGTTTCAGTGCCGACTTTGACTGGTGTATACGCCTGTTAAAGCGCGCCGCGCGCCGCAGGTTGCCGGTGTTAAATACCAATATGATACTTACGGATTACCTGTCCGAGGGTATGACCACACGCAATCACCGCGCATCACTGAAGGAGCGTTTCCGCCTGATGACAATACACTATGGCTGGACAACTGCCGTTGTTCAGCATCTGTGGTTTGTCTTGCGAAGCGTGATAAGACGATGATATTATTCCGTGTCCTTCAGGCGTGGAATTGTCTTGTACGCCAGAAATAGGACCAAAGCTCCACACAGAGCTCCGAATGTATTGGCGGCAGCATCCATGATGTCGCCGCTACGTGTTGTTGTAAGATATGCCTGGCACAATTCCATCAAAGCTCCCCACAATGCAGCAAATACGGCAATAACCGCGATTCTCGTTCCCCAGGCATTAACGGGTTTTTTCAATCCTTGCTCAATCCCTATTACCACTGTCATGGTGGCATACATTATCCAATGCGCCCATTTGTCTGCAAACTGGACATCAACCTCGGGAAATTCCTGTGCTGGAAACAGACTCAGGCCGGTAACAAGAAGAACAATAAGCGTGGAAAAGAAATATCTATTGTTCATATATCCTGATATATTCCTGTGAAACGCGGCTTTCGCTGTAATCTTCCAGCGCGCTGCCGGCTGCTGCCTGACGCAGTTCAGGATGGCTGAACACAAATTCGATGCCCTCTGCCAGGTCACTACTGTCGCAATACCTTGCAACGTAACCGTCCTGCCTGTGATGGATCATCTCGGGTATGCCGCCTGTGTCAAAACCTACGCACGGGGTTCCGCACGACATGGCCTCGGCAATAGTATTCGGGAGATTGTCCTGCAGTGAAGGCGTCACAAAGCAGTCAACAGCCGCATACATCATCGCCATTGTCTTCTCGTCATTGATGAAGGTCCCTCCGGCTCCAAGCCGCACGACATGTACGTCGTCCAGCCTGTGCAATGCATTATCCAGATATACCATACCCTTCCGCTTGTCCGTAACCTTCTGGCTGCAGAACAGGACAATCTTCTTGTCAAGCGGGAGGTTCAGTCTCCTGCGCATCTCCTTCTGATCCATTGGATGGAAGATGTCATGCGGAATACAGTTGTTGATATGCGTACAGTCCTGGTCGGGCAGGGCCTGTTTCGCCAAATCCGTAATCCACTGGCTGCAACCTGCGAAATGTATGTTGCCTGACGCATATATCTCTTTCTTCACCTTACGGATTCTGTCGTCCAACTTACAGAAGCGGGCCGTTTCCTCGATACTTGTGTCAGACCCTATATCTCCGTTATAATGCTTTATGCCGGAGAATGGCCACTCGTCGTGCAGCGTCCAGACAATTCGCTTGCCATCACTTGCCATCCTGTCAAGTTGCTTAAGGGACAGCATACCCTGGTTTATCCAATGCAGATGAATTACATCGGCATTCTTGTATTCCGGCGTATCCAGGATGTCTATGCCAAAGTCTGCTGTATCATAGGGCCAGGTCCTGCTGCATGGCATACGCAGTTTCATCATCAGTTCCAGCCGTTCCAGAACCTTTGGGACGATGTTGCCGCAATTCACTACATTTGGGGAATCCGTTTGCTTGTCGCGCACCAGCATCCGTGCATTAACACCATTCCTGTTCAGCGCCTCCATCAGCCGGCGTGCAGCAATTGCACCGCCACCTGTTTTCTCTGTAGTGGAAATAATCAGGACATTCATCTCAGTGTCTTGCGTATACGCTTCTTTATTGCAGATGCAATGTTTCCAAAATTACCTGCCATAAGGTTCAGGCAGAACTCCTCGATCGAATACTGAACCTTGCGACATGGGTTGTCCCAGGCATTCATCAGGTGATAGCGCTTCTGGTAAGCAGGATATTCCTTTACTTCGGTAGGATGAACCAGTGGGAAATCCATTTCGTGCCGTTTCATCGTAAACTGTTTGCGCAGACGACGTGGCAGGAGATTGAGCTGGGCACTGTAGTGCGCACCACCCTCCATACCTATGTTGTTTATCAGGTTTACGCGCGGAATAATGCACATTCCGTCGTTCAGCGTCATATATGCCCAGAAGATGGTCTCGTAATACTCCTTGCCTCGGCTGGCATGGGCAGCACACATCGCTGGCATATCACTGCGTAGCCTGTGTTCCCGGACTTTTCGCTTCAGAAGTTCGAACTGCTGCGGATCCTTTACAAATCCGTAATCGCCGTCCCACTTGTTCACTACACGTGCCCATGAAGCCCATCCCCATATCGAGAATGCACGCGAGAAGAAATAGGAATCCGTGATATCCTTTGTCACCTCGTCGGTATTGAAGCCCGATATATGTGTGATACGTGTGTCATGTTCGTATTTGTCCAGCATTTCCTTGCAGAAGCGGAAGAACGATACACTCGGCACGTCGTCATCTTCCAGCACGACACACTTGTCCGTCAGCGAGAAAGCCCAGCGCTGCGAAATGAATTCGCTGGGGTCACAACCATAGTTCTTCTCCTGGTATTTTGTATGTACCTCGCACTCCCAGTCGATATCTTCAACGACTTTGCGGCACGCCATTATACCGGGCATATCCCTCTCGTCCCTGGGTCCGTCCTGGTACAGGAACAGGCGTGCAGGCCTTGCTTTGCGTACTTCGTCGAAAACCTTTCCCAGCTGTTCGGGACGGTTGAAGAACAGAATCAATACCGAGACATCAACTAATGCTTCCATGAACACAAAAATACGGAATTTAATTGAAAAATGCCTTGCCAGCATATAAAATAATGAATGAGGGATAACGAATTAAGGATTAAATTGTTAATTTTGTGCAAATGAAAAAGCGAAATCATGCCTTTGACCTTCTGTGCGGAATCTGCATTATCCGCATGGTCAGCCTGCATACAATGCAGCAGTGTGGTAAGTCCAACGAAGACTGGTGGCTCGAAATTATGCAATGGAGCTATTTCTTCATGTCTTTCTTCTTCTTCAAGGCAGGCTATTTCAACAAGTCGGTCACTGCAATGCCCAGCAAGGCATACGTTCTGGACAAGGCCAAGCGTTTGTTCCTTCCCTTTCTGGCAGCAGGTACCATAGGCAACCTGATATACTTTGCTCTGCAGATACCGGTATACAACAAATACCACCATCTCATACCCCAGATACAAGTCGAACATATATGGGAGAACAGCGGTTTCTACGGCAATCCGCCAGTATGGTTTCTGTTCTCGTTTTTTGTTACATATATCCTGATACATTTCCTTGAGAAGCTGCGTCTTGCCATTGTAGCCAGAAGACTGCCCCCGTATGCGGCCCAGGCAACATCACTCGTATATGCCCTGTTCCCCCTTGTAGGGTTCTGGTTGTGCAAGAACGGCAATCCGCTGTGGTTTGATCTGAATAACGTGTTCATGGGAATCTTCTTCTTCGAACTGGGCCGCACCTGGCACCGTATCATGGATCATTTGTCTCCGGGCATAACGATAACCATATCGTTGCTCTTGATCATAGGGTTTGTCGTGGGGAACATCGTCTTCCACGATGCGGCCTATGCAATGAGCAACAACAAGTTCACCGGAGACTTCCTGCCCGTCATGTTCAACACATCTGCCATTCTGTGCGGATTATCGGGCTTCCTGATAGCAGCAAACGTACCACGTGTTCCGTGGATCAGCTTCATAGGAGAGCACTCCATGGTTTACTTTATCAGCCATTTCCCCATGCTGTTCTTCTACCGTCTGGTGCATATTTCGTTCGGTCGCAGCATTTATGGAAGGTACGATGATGTAATAATCCTGTTACCGGCAATCTTTATGATCTGCTCGTGGCTTGTCCCGTATATCGAAGGAACCCCCTGGCTTAGTGGACGATGGAAGAAGGCGTAAGTATGGTTTCGGTAGTGATGGCAACCTACAATGGTGCAAGATATGTAGGCGAGCAGATAGAATCTGTCCTGTCTCAGACATACCACGACTTCGAACTCATTATATGCGATGACTGTTCGACCGACAATACCCTTGATATTCTGTATCATTATGCCGCAAAGGACAAACGCATCAGGGTTCACCGGAATAAGTGTAATTTGGGATTTAGGGACAATTTCCAGCATGCAATCCAATGTTGCAGCCGGACGGAATATGTTGCCCTATGCGATCAGGATGATATCTGGACCGAAGACCATTTGCAGCATCTTGTCAATATAATCGGAGACAAGAGTCTGGCATGTGCAAACTCAGTTATTACCGACCGTAATTTGAGACCAACAGGTCAAACATTGGCACAACAGCAGTCTTTCGATTACATTTCCTGTGATGACATGCTCAAGTCCCAGACTATCCTCCTGTGGCGGAACCCCTATCAAGGCTCAACCATGCTGGTGCGCCGTTCCCTTCTGGACAAGGCGCTCCCTTTTCCAGACGGAGTCAATTTCCACGATTCGTGGCTGGCAATCCTCTCGTGCTTTGCCGGAGGCATTGTCTACAGCCCCCATGCCGTCAGCCTGTACCGGATGCACGGGAACAATGCTTCGGGAGACAAGATGCAGCCTATGTCCCGCATCAAGGCTCTTTATGCACGGCTTCTGGGACTAAAGGCAAACGACCGTATACCCATGATACAAGGAATCATCGACAGGGTAGGGGACCTTAATGACAATCAGACAGATTACCTCAACCGCATGCTTCAATATTTCCGGGATGACAGCCTCAGACAGAAAATCCGCAATGCGGCATATCTGATCGGTAATTACCGTACAATATTCACAAAAGCCTAAACCATGACAGCAGCATTCGACCAACAGGAACTACGCCGCACATTCAATCCCGAAGGCTCCATCCTTCGGCTTATGCAGATGCGCATGCTCGAACTGCTGCTTGTCGTCGACGGGATATGCCGCAAACACGGACTCCGTTACTGGCTTGCCGGAGGCACCATGTTGGGAGCCGTCCGTCACAAAGGCTTTATTCCGTGGGATGACGACCTTGATATAGAAATGCTCAAGGAGGACTACGACCGGTTGATAGTTATCCTTCAGCACGAACTTCCGGACACCCTTGCCATACAGTGCATGGAGACAGACCCCAATTATTTCTTCCAGTATGCCAAGCTGCGTGACCGCCGCAGTACCATAAATGAAATCAACCGCTACGACCGCATGTGGAAGGAGAGGGGCATCTTTATAGACATCTTCCCTGTCGAGAAGACCAGCCGCTTCCTGCACCGCCTCAGCAATGATACCATAGGTCACATATATTCGATACTGAAAAACCCCCGTTTGACCGATGATGCGGCTTCGCGCAAGGTACGCAGGCTGCTGTGGCTCAATACCAGGATCATCTATCCCGCAATGCGTCTCATCAACAGGATTCTGCCCATATCGTACTACGATGACGCACTGGGAATACCATACTACGTCAAGCGTTATCCCGAGCGTATCTTCCCGCTGAAGGAACTGGAATTCGAGGGACACATGTTCCCCGTAATGGGTGATTACCACGAGCAGCTCACTGCACAATACGGCAATTACATGGAACTACCCGGGAATCCAGGCAGCGAATACCATGCGGACGATATCGTCATAAACCAGTAATTCGTAACCAGATGCACAAACAGCAGATACAGGATATACAGGAATTTGTCCGTGACTTCCGGTACAGGGAGCAGTTACACGGAACGACGTTTCTCATTTCCGGTGCGACAGGACTTATTGGCTCGTCGTTGATACGGTGCCTCACCGCCCTGGACTTCGATATTAGGATTCTTGCACCTGTACGCAGTATGGAGAAAGCACGGCATATGTTCGGCAGCCCGGATCAGGTTCAGTTTGTCGAGGGAGACCTTGCCACAATGGACTACGCCTCCCTGGGACAATCAGACTACATCATACATTGTGCAGCCCCCACCGCCTCGCGCTTCTTTGTTGACTACCCGGTACAGACCTTCCGTACTATAGTCGATGTAACCGAGCATCTTCTGGACTACGCACGCGATACAAATGTCCGTGGGTTCGTCTACCTTTCATCCTTGGAGATATATGGACAGGTCCAGGATTCCGATACACTCCTCACCGAGGATTATCAGGGCTACCTTGACCCTGCCAAGGTACGCAGCTCATACCCTATGGCAAAGCGTGCAGCCGAGAACCTGTGTTGTATATATGCATCGCAGTACGGCCTCAGGACAATGATAGCACGCCTCACACAGACCACAGGTGCAGGCATCGCCCAGGACGACAACCGCATTATCGCATCCTTTGCACGAAAGGCAGCGCTTGGCCAGGACATAGTCCTGCACACAACAGGACTTTCGGCACGCCCTTACTGCTACATTACAGATGCAGTGTCGGCATTGCTCACCATAGCCCTCTGCGGAGAGAAAGGCACCGCTTACAATGTTGCCAATCCCCGGACATATATCTCGGCACGCGGAATGGCCGAATGGCTGCGTGACAACGTCAACCCGCACATCGCGGTGCGTGTCGAACCCAATGACAACATGGGATATGCTCCCGAAACATTCCATCGTCTTGACACCAGCAGGCTCAATGCCCTTGGATGGGAACCTGAGTACGGATTAGGCGACATCTTCGAAAGACTAATTAATTATCTGACTAAATGAATATAGCAGCAATCTTTGCCGGAGGCTCAGGCATACGCATGAATACCAAGTCCCGTCCCAAGCAGTTCCTGGAACTGCACGGCAAGCCCATCATTGTCTATACTCTCGAGCTTTTCGACAACCACCCGGATATAGATGCCATTACCGTAGCCTGTATCCAGTCGTGGATACCTTTCCTCGAGAAGCAGATCCGCAAGTTCGAGATAAACAAGGTCGTGAAAATCGTACCCGGAGGAGCAACAGGCCAGGAGTCGATCTACAACGCCCTCTGTGCTGCCGAACAACACGCATTGTCATCCCAGGGAACATTGGACGGTGTCAATGTACTCATTCACGACGGCGTGCGCCCGCTCATTACCGAGCAGACCATTACCGACAATATAAATAAGGTAATGGAATGCGGCTCATGCATTACTTGCGTTCCTGCAACCGAAACACTGGTCGTACGTCAGCAGGACGACAGCCTGCAGATACCATCGCGCAAGGACTCGCTCATTGCCCGTGCACCACAGAGCTTCCGCCTGACGGATATCATCTCGGCTCACCGCAAGGCTATTGACGAGGGACGCAACGACTTTATCGACTCATGTACCATGATGAGCCACTATGGCTATACCATGGGAATCGTCAACGGCCCTGTCGAGAATATAAAGATTACGACCCCAACGGATTTCTTCGTGTTCCGTGCTATGGTCCAGGTACACGAGAATCAGCAAATCTTCGGCTTCTGATATCACATGGTAACAGCAATACTCCTTGCAGGTGGCAGCGGCAGCCGCTTCGGTTCGGACAAGCCAAAGCAGTTTCTCGAGATAAACGGATGCACCGTACTGGAACACAGCATACGTATCTTCCAGCAATGTGAGCGGATAGACAGTATCGTTATTGTAACGCGTCAGGACTTCGTCGACGAGGTCAGGCAGATTGCCGCGTCATATCCCAAGGTCCAGCATGTCCGTCCTGGTGGCAAGGAACGTTATCACAGCACACTTTCCGCATTGGAGGTCTGTACCAATCCCGATGACATACTGCTTATCCACGATGCAGTCCGTCCCTTTGTCAGCCAGGAGATTATCAACCGTTGTATCCAGGCATTGCACGAATACGATGCATGCGGTGTTGCAGTTCCATGTACCGACACCACAGTCCGTGTGGACGCAGACGACTGTATTGTCGAGACCCTGCCGCGACATACCCTGCGCAATATGCAGACACCCCAGGGCTTCCGCCAGCATATCCTGCGTACAGCATTCGACCAGGGACTGCAAGACCCCGGTTTCCAGCCAACCGACGACTGCGGGGTAGTCCGCAACTACCTGCCCGATGTACCCATCAAGATAGTGGCAGGAGAAAGTTCAAATATCAAGATTACATACCCCGAAGATCTTCAGCGCTTCGTCAGCTAACATTTCTCTTCAGCAGGAATCCCAGGCTCTCCCTCAGTATCTTTGCACCGAAAATCCACAATGCTGCCACATAGATGACGGCAGCAATCGCTATGCGCGAGAAAAGCAGCAGATAGATGTTGCCAAAGCCCTCTGTCAGGAAATACGTTGCAACCATTGTCAGTGCAGCAATCGTCAGGAACGGTAGTATATCGCGCAATGCCTGACGCGTGCGGAACCCTATCAGGCTACGCACAAACCAGTGCCATATACCCGTCCACAGAACGATAATAACCACATTGGCAATTACCATCTCGCGTATCCCGCCCTTCAGCCAGTGTATGGCTATAACCGTCAGCAACAGCAGCATACCCTGGCAGATAATATTCCACATATATATGCTGCTCCTCCCCTGGGATATTATCATATTGAAATACAATGTTGAGATAGGCAGGAACGCACCCCCTACGCACAATATCCGCATCATCTCGGCAGACGGGAGCCACTTGTCCGTAATAAGTATTACAATAAACTCCGGAGCAACCAAGGCCAGCCCCAACATGGCAGGAAACGAGACAAAGCACGTAAATCGCAGCATCTTGCTGAAGGCACGGCACAATCGCACATTGTCATCTCCCACCTGGACAAATGTAGGCTGCGCCACTCCCTGCACCATCCCCGTAATCATGGACGACCCCATTATATTCCACTTGTTCGCCTGATTATATGTTCCCACCTCGTTCTTGGTATAGAACTTGCCCAGGACAATCGAGAATATATTGTTGTTTATCTGGGTAAAGATACTCGTCACCAGCATCTTGCTCGAGAAGCCTATCATCTCACGTATCGGCCGGAACGTAATACACGTCGACGGTCTCCATCCCGAAATTATCCAGCTCAGCAGCGAAATCGTTGCAGTGTATACGATACCCTGCGTTGCAATTCCCCAGTAAGCCATTTCGTTCAGAGCCATTATCACGCCCACTATACCCGAAACCAGCAGAGCCAGCACCGTAACCTGAGCCAGCTCCTTCTGCTTCAGCTGCTTGAACAGGATAGCACGCGGCACTATCGAGAACGAAGCAGCAAAGAACCCCAGGCTATAGTATCGGAACAGATCCGTCAGCAGCGGTTCGTGATAGAAATCAGCCACCCATGGTGCACACAGGAAGAATATGACGTACATGCAGGCGCTGACCCCGATGTTGAACCAGAAAACCGAATTGAAGTCGGCATGCGTCACATCCCTGCGGTTCACCAGCGCACTGACGAATCCGCTGTCCTGCAGCGAACCAGCGATAGCCGTAAATACAGTCAGCATGCCCACCAGACCATAATCATCCTGCGACAGTATACGCGCCAGTATTATGCCGAATACAGCATTCAGCACCTGCATGGCCCCGTTGTTCAGCGCTCCCCACAGGAAACCCTTCGCAGCCTTGTCCTTCAGACTATCGTTTATTGGCTTGCTCAACCCTGTCTAAGATAGATTCTTCCTTATCCGCATACAAGTCGTACAGCAACGGCATGTTGCGTTCCGTCATTTCCCGCGTAAACGAGTTGTTGTATATACGCATTCCCCCTACGCTCAGGCTCGGTAGATGCAACCTGTACCAACCCACCTTCAACCCCAAGGTCCATGCCCGCAGGCACAGCTCATAGTCATCGCTCTGGAACGGCGCAAAACTATAGTCGATATGCCTCAGATGCTGCTTGTACAGGTCATGGTTAATCCACATCGGAGCACGGTTCACACTCATTACGAAGCAGAAATCCTCCCTGCTCATCTCCTCGCTGCGGTAACATTTCCTCCCCTTTTCATCGACAAAGAAATGTACCTCGCGACCATCACAGCCACCCAGTATCGCCATATCAGGATATTGCTGGAACAACTCGACCGCACGCCGTGCCCATTCCCCGTCCTGTATGTCGTCATCATCCTGCAGCAGAGCAACGTATCGTCCGTTCGCAAAGCGCAGGCACTTGTCATACATTACGTTCTCGTACAGGTCGTTTGCACGTACCAGAAACTCGTTCGTTCCCGTCAGTTCCCTCGCCAGGCGTTCGGTATGCTCAATCGACGAGCCGTCGTCAATCACGATAATCTCACTCTCCGGCACACTGCGCAGAGCACCCAGGATATGGCACACCTGCAGGCTCTTCTCATGGCTTTGTATGATAAAGCTTATCAGCGGCTCCTTTATGTACCCCTTCGACTTCCAACCCTTGTATGTCCTCCCGTTGGCGCCCTGAGCCTTACCGCTCCTCTTCAGCAGCGCCAGTCTTACCTTGTCAATCAATAACGACAGATTCATTTCTTACGTCCAAACAGATGTTCGCTGTACAGCGGACTTATTCTCAGTATATTGCTTGTAATCAAGCAGAAAATTATCACTATTATTGCAACTGCTATGGAGCAGAACGTGCTCAGTACGAAATTAGGCCTGTTGCTGTTCAGCCATTCGCCCATAAACGGCATTACAGGCAGGAATATATAATGCAGCAGGTACACATCCAGCGTCCGCGTTCCCACATATTGCAGCGAACGCCCCAGTATGGTGTTCTTCGTGAACGAATCCTTGTAGCTGCGGAAAAACATCAGCACCACAATCATTGTCGAATACATTGCCAGCGTACGTGGCAGGTTCGTCCACATGAAACGCAGGTTGTGCCAGCGCAGTATGTCCGCACAGCATACAAAAGCCAGGATTGCCAGGATAGGGAAGAACCACTTTGACTCAAACACCCTCTGCACCTCTGTCCAGTATCGCCTCACCAGGTTTCCGCACAGGAAGAACTGGAAATATATGACCAGCTGTATCAGACTGCTCGTCTTCCAGAAATAATCCTTCGGATAAGTGAAATACTTGGGCATATATGCCGTAGCATACACCGCAATGCTTGCAATCCATATTATTATCCATATCACGTTCTGGCATTTCACCCTCCTCAGCAGCAACGACAACGTGTAGTAGCATATAAACATATACAGCAACGTCAGCGTAAACCAATAGCCATACTTGTAGGGACTCTCCAATGCCTTGATGAATTCCGTTTCGAAGTTCCCCCGCCGTATAACCAGATAAGCTATCAGGAAAATCACCGTAGGCACAATCTGTATCTGGATCTTCTTCCACAGAAGCCCCGCCGTGTTCCCCAGGCTCCACTGGAATGAAGCCTTGTAAGCCACAAAGCCGCTGACGAAGAAGAACAAAGGCATTCTGAACAGCACCAGCAGCGACATTGCTGCCGAAGTCTTGGGCGTCTCACCGAAACTTACCAGGCTCACGTGGTAAGCCACAACCATCAGCATTGTAAATCCGCGCATGGCATCCAGCCACTCCATGCGCTCCTGTTTCTGTGCCATATCCTATAACAGATTTCTACAATAGTCAGACACAAAATTACAAAAAAATCTGTCAATAACACAAAAACGACCCGTAATTTTCTGCTGTTTATTCGCCCCGCACCTTGTTCAGGACCGTGCTCAGCTGCCTCGTCAATGACTGCATCACCTCACGCTCTTCATGCAATTGCGCCTTTATGTTCTGCACCGAGCTTATTTCCGTAGTCAGTATATTCCTCAGCGATTCCACCTCGTCTATTAACCTCGCCACCAGGTCCGAAAGACTCTCCTCGCCCCTTTTCTCTTTTTTCGCACTCTGCCCGGTATCCTCCACCAGACTCCCCGAGCCGTCAATTATATACTGTATGTTAAACACATTCCCTACAGCATTGTTCAGACGTATCAGGAAATCAGTGTTTACCCGTCCGTCTTCCGCAGCACTAATGTTACGCGAGATAGTCGTCTCCGACGTATTCATCAGCGCAGCAACAGCCTTCTGATCCAGTTTCCTTTCGACCTTCAGGTAGCTAAACGCCTCTTTCAGGCGCGTCCTCATGGGATTGAAATTAGCCATAATTTACGCATATTTGCTAAAATATCTTAATAATTAACGTAAATTTACGCCGATTTCAATTTTGCGCCTTAAATTTGTACCCAAGGACAATCGGGCACAATCAGAGGAGCTGTATCACACAGCGGTGTAAATTTGCGTAGCTTGTTGATTGCAAATATACGGCTTTCTCTCCCGATTGTCCATAAAAAACACGAATGTTTTAGCATGGTATTAAGAAAACTTAACGTCAGCGACAAGCTACAGTCTACTGCCCAACGCACGTGCGCAAGCTGGTCAGGCAACACCCATGACCACATAGTAACACGCGGCACCGTCTACCACGACACCGGTTCCAAGGGATACTCCAAAAGCGGCAAGCGCGTGTTCAAGGACTGCTACCGTGCAGAGATAATGATAGGGCGCCAGCGCTATCGCTACCGTTCAAAGGAACGCCAGAACTGCGTTGACTGGCTGGAAGCCGTCCGTCAGGGCAAGATAAAACCCACCGACAACAAGTCAGACTGGAGAGACTTGCTGAAAGAGTAAAAAAAATAACACCGTTAGCGAATTCTAACGGTGTTATTTTGTATGAATTATGAATTGTCCTAAAGTCTCTGGCCGTTCATGTTGTAAGCCTTGCCGGCCTTTACGATTACAACCTTTCCGTTAACCATGTACTTGCCGTCGGCCTTTGAGCCTGCCTCAGATGCAATACTGCTGATACCCGTTGCATCACCGTCAGTTGCATTCAGACCGATGAATGAGCGTGCATTGTCCGTTGTAACAGTTGTACCTGCCAAGTAGCAGCGGTTGTTGGCCAGTTTGAATCCGTCGCCCGAAATCTTGTACCAGCCCACTACGTCGTTCTGCTTCTGCAGCAGATAGTCTCCGGTAGTCGTAAATGTCTTGACAAAGCCGTCGCAGTTAGGTGTATAGCAAGACTCCAGTTCCTCTGTCTCCTCAATTATACCGCTGAGTTCTTCGTTAACCAACTCATCGGATGTTACTACAACTCCGGTGTATGCAGGAATAACATCCTTAATCTCTGTCATCCTGATCCAGCCTTGCTCCATCTTGCCGACATATGCTTTTACGTTATTTGGAATCCTTACGGCAAACGGAGCGCTGAAAGTTCCCCACTGGGCATCCGTAATCTTCATATTGGCAGTAACCTCTTCCAATTGGAAGTGTGCAGTATTTGCATCGTTGGTATTGTCATAGAACATCTGGTATGCATTGGCAGCATCGTTCCATTCCACCTTGACTGTATTGTCCTGATAACTTGTGCTTGACATGGTGAAATCAGTCTCGGTTCCATTTACAACCCAATAATCCTCGGTGTTGGTTGCGGTGCATGTCCAGCCTTTGTTTGTACCAAACATATTGTGATTCAGGAAGATATCCTTGTATTTGATACAACATCCGTTTGATGTATAAACCAATTCTACAGGTGTTCCGGTTTCTGTGAAAGTTACAGCAGTCGTGACATTACCATCGTTCTGGTTCGTGAGGTTCGTCATGTCCAGATACAGGTCGTCTTTCTTTATCAGGAATTTCTTGCCCTCGTAGTTGTTCTTGACAAAAACTGTAACCTCGTTGTCTGCGACTTCCCTTCTAACTTCCGACCATCCAAGCCAATTGAGAGCGGGTGCATCGGTATTGTCTCCATAGGATGTGTACACGACAGAATTATCTTTTTCGTTGACGTAGGTATAATCAATATCAACACCCATTAGAGTAACATTCCGGACAAACCCCTTTAATGATCCTTTATACCTGAATCTTAGATTCGTGACGTACTGGGGAAGTCCTGTAATGGTAAATTGCTTCCATGAGCTGTTCAAGTCAGTAATTTTTTTGAGTGTAGTCCAGTTCGTTCCATTATCTTCGGAATATTCGATATAAATGGTAGGTGAATAAGCAGCAGCAAGTTGCACACGTAATTCGCAATTGATGGTGCCAGTGTTCTTTTTCGTTATGTCATAAGTGTGAATTTCTCTTAATGTTCCATTCCATGCTTGACTAAGAGTTGCAGTGCTACAAGAATATTCCGTGCTTTCGTTTATAGCGTAATATTCTTCTGCATTAATTGATAGAGTTGCCACTAAAATTAGTGTCAAAATCGTAGTAAATTTTTTCATAAATCTTTTTACCTTAAACGTAGTTAATACCTTATTATTTAATTATGAATTCCATTTCCAGTTGCAAAGGTATGACGCTTAATCTCCACCCGGCGTCAATTTCGGATGAAATATCGGTAAATAAGTGTAAATCTGACAATATATATTCACCAATCTTGGTAACAAGGGCAGAAAACCGCTATTTGTCCCGATGAAACCGTGTATTTTGCCGATTATGCCATCTTGTGTGCCTTGAGAGATACATCTCTCTTACATCTCTTATATATCTCTTGTATATTTCCTGTCCATTTTTATTTTATTCAACTTAATTTCTTTATTGTTTTTATTGTTGTTTCTGAAAAAATTTTATACTTTTGCTTTGCAAAATGCGCGAAGGAATGTTATTGGAAAACATACAGGATATTATCGAAAATAATGACGGGGTAACAATGATAGCTAAAATACCCCCCCCCTTGTTGCGTTTCTAATGCACTAATCACCAACACTTTACGAAACACACCATTCGGGACAGTAGACACTGCCCCTTGTGTCGTTGTGCCTAATTTGTAGCAAGAAAAATAACAAACCAAATAAATATCAATTATGAAAAAACTATTTCTATTAATCTTTGTTCTCTTCACAGCATTTGGAGCATGGGCAACTGTTAGCCAGTTGACATTGACGACGGACGTGAACAATCCTACGTACTATGTCATTAAAAACTTCCGTTCGGGCAAATATGCAAATTATGTAAATGCCAGTACGCAATTGTCTCAGGTAGATGCCACTTCCCTCAACACCCTTTGGTATTTCGTGGAGAATGGTTCTGGTGTCAGCATCGTTCCTGCAGCTGACCCGAATGTTAAACTGGCTACTGTTTCCAGTGCAACTGCAGATGGTGCCGTTTGGTATGTAGCGGAGAATAAAATCAACAAGGGTTATTATGCTATTAGTCTGAATAGTGGTCAAAACTCCAACTGCTGGGATGCGAATAGTGCAGGTACGGTTGGAAATTGGCAACCTTCAACTACTGACTATGCAGGTACCTCATGGGTTATCGCAGAGACGGTTGTGACCAAGGCAGATATCGATAACGGAACGGTTGCAACAGCACTTAGCAATTCCGCTTTTGCTATTCAGAAGGCAGAGGCTATTGCACGGTTGGGTGCCCTCTCTTCACTCGCTGTATATACTGAGGCTAATTTAACAGCCGCTCGCAATGCTGCTGATGCCTCTGCATTGACTACTGCTCTTGAGGCTTTCAATACTAATCTTGTCATGCTTTGTCGTAGCAATAAGTATCTGAATGTCGGTGAATCGGGTGGCTCGTTTGAGACGACACAATCAGTTATCCAACTCGTTTCTGCTGGTGGTGGCGCTTTCTATCTGAAAGGCAAAACATCCGGGAAATATCTGGGTTCAGTCGCAACAAGCACAGCTATAGGTTCAGATGCAACCCCTACTACAGCATTCTATTTCGAACCGTGGAATGGATACACGGTGGCTCATCCCACGAATACTTCTTATAAGGGTTTTCAATATATCCACAATGGTGGCAGTGGTTGTGTCGGTTGGGAACCTGCTGGAGAAAATACACAATTTACCATCTCAGAACCTTTCCTTACAGATATTTCCGAAGTTGATGCCAACAAAGCCTACTTCATCACAACTGCTGATCGTGGTGCATGGATGGTTAATAATAGCGGAACAGCCGTTACTTCAACGTATAAAGCTAGCTTTGCTCCTATGAAGGCAGATTCCAAACAACAGTTCGCTTTCATCTCCTACAACGAAAAATATTATCTTTACAGTGTCAGCGCTAAGAAGTTCGTCAGCAAGTCTGGAAGCTACACCACCCTAACGGATATCGCCGGTGATAACGTTACCCTCCTGACAGGCACAGGGGATACAGGCTATCCTACTGTAGTAGCTTTACAAGACGGAACCTATCATGCAGGCATTTCTAATGGTTATAATCCTGCAGTAATTACGTCCTATAATAATCTGAGTGATGGCGGCAATAAAGCAAAAGTCCTCGAGGTAGCAGACTTCGATCCCACAGAAGCTTTGGAGACCTTTAACACAATTATAAACGTCACATATGCTGTCTATGATGGTGAAACGTTGGTTGACAGCAAAACGGTCGAGCAAACAAAAAACTCTGCCGTTGCCGTTCCTTCATCGTTGACTACCCAGACATTTGTCTATGACTACACTCCAAGTGGAACCATCGGCACAACCGATTGTACTATCACTGTTGCACGTACCGTTAAAACTGGTGTAGTTGCTACCCTTGCTGGCTTGAGCAACAATAAGGCGTATAGATTGGTAACAGAACGTGGTACTTTCACCACGGATAACGGCGAATTGGCAAATACTGCAAAGAGCGGTTCTTCCTATACCGTTTATAATTTCGCCATCGTATATTACGACGCAACAGAAGACGAAATCGATAACGGAAACTACTACCTGTGGAGTGTTCACGATAGCAAGTTTGTTGCGGGCAGTGGTACAGCTTTGACTGATACACCAACTGCCGTTACTCTTAATTCTCTGACAGGACCTCTGTTCAAGTTCCAATGTGGTTCTAACTATATGAACTGCAATGCCAATGGATGCGGTTTCGGTTCTTATAGTACAACAGACGCAGGTAACTCGGTTGCTATTTTTGAAGCAGAAGATTTTGACCCCACTCCTGTTATTGCCGCTATTTCCAATGTTGCGTCCAGCGTGGTAGCTAACATCAAGCCTTTCTTCGATGCTGCTGGCAGTGTCCTGTTCCAGCTAAAGTCTTCTGTAGCTGCAGCTAACTACGAAAAATATACGGCTGCTTTGACAATGTGTAGCCCAACCACTTATGAAGAGTTGTTGGCAGTCGTGAGCAATGCCGAAAACTTCAATCTACCACAGACGGGCAAGTTCTATCTTGTGAAGAACAACTACAATGGTAAGTATATGCATGTAACAGCCAGCGGTACACGTGGTACTGTTTTCGCAGATCTGACTGCGGAAGAAGCTGCTAAGGACGTTTCGGCACACTTCACCTTTGTGGAGAATGCTTCTCATCTTTATATGAGTTCTCAAGGTGAGTATCTCAATTGGGTTTGGGGAAGATCAGATGGATATGAAGGATATACGTCAACGAATTTTGACAAATACGTCCACTTTGCTGTCCCCGCTCCAGGTGTGGGTGCTTTCTCAATAGCATACGGTAATGGCGAAGGTAGTTATGCTGGATATTTAGGTGCAGGTTTCTATGCACTGAAGAATACGGAAACGAAAGTCGTTGCTGGTAGTCCCACAGATCAAACTCATGAAATGGCTCAGTGGACATTCGAGGAGGTCTCTACCTTGAACATTAACCTGAATGGTCCTGTTGATGGCAACTATTATGCAACTCTCTGTCTGCCATTTGACGTGACGATTCGCAACGCAAATGCTTACACACTTGAGAAGAGTGGAAATTACCTTGTGCCAACAGAGGTTACAGATAATAAAGTTCCTGCTGGAACTCCTGTTCTTTTGAAGGGAACAAGCGCAACGGCTACTGCAACCATTAATACAGGCTCGGCCTTTGGCTCTCCGTTGACTTGTGCTCTCACGGGAATATACATGACTGCATCTGTTGATGCAACAACAGATTATGTATTTGGTAGGTACAACGGAAAAGTTGGTTTCTATCACGTTGACAACAACACATTCTCGCTCAAGGCCAATCGTGCTTATCTTCAAAAAAGCGCAGAAACTGAAGCAAGGGGATTCAGCCTTATGTTCGATGATGAGGCAACAGGAATAGTTGCTCCTACTGCAGATACTGCAGGGGAAACCACTATCTACAATCTATCCGGTCAGCGACTGAATAAGGTGCAGAAGGGCATCAACATTGTTAACGGCAAAAAAGTACTCTTCTAAATTATAGTTATTAACATTTCATTGAAAGCAAAATATGAAAAGACAATATATAACGCCAAGCGTATTCTGTGTTAAGTTAGATACTAAGAGAACTTTTTTGCAGGGTAGTTATGAGGTTTCTAATGACACGATTTTGAAAGAAAACGAAGAAACGGATGCCGGTTGGGCTCGTGAGGATAATAACGACAACTACCGCGGTACGTCCATCTGGGATAATGCGTGGTAATGATTCCCTCCCATAGGGAGATGATATAGCGATAATAAGGCTGGCAATAGCGCCAGCCTTATTTTGTTTTTATTAGAACACCCTAAAATAGTAAGTTAAGTAAGTAAGAATTTTGATATGTTCTAAGTTAGTTTCTTATAACTAACTGCTTACCCCTGCTTACAAAAGTATTTTTTTACTGGGAATAAAACATTTTGTTACGGCATTCTAAACTATTCTCTCGACGTGATAATTTATTCTCACGTCGAGAGAATATATTCTTACGTCGAAAGAAATTATTCTCACGTCGAGAGAATAATTACATACGCCGTATTACGTGTTTTTATATGCGGTATAATGCGTGGTGATGATTGTTAGTGTTAACGGTTAGCGGTTAGCGATCCCTGAGAACTATACAGAAACAACAGCAGCTGCAGTCGAATGTGATTGTAGCTGCTGTTGCTATAGTATAGTGGTATTACCACCTGTAGTTTATCGAATGCTTACAAACATCTTGTTACCGCATTGTTTCTTTTGTATTTCTGCTTGGGTTTAAAGAATGATGAAAAATCCAAATAACTGAGTGGGCTTATAAAATAGGACTTATGGAAAGAATAATGTTTGTAAACATCAAAATTGTTGCAATAAAAATGTTTGCATCCATTATCTAATTTTGTGTACGGGTCGTTTTGAATTATTTTTATGATAAAAAGTGTGTTTTTCCTTCCAAAAATATTTATATTTGGAATAAATATATTACTTTTGTGGCATGAACGACAGAATTAGAACTGCAACATATACGAAGGAGTTTGACGAATACTATCGGAACTTGCCTCAGAAGATAAAGGACAAATATGATTATGTATTCGAAATAATGTTGACAAAGTACGTGGTTAGTACAAAGTTTGTCAAGCGCCTGGAGAAAGCAGAGTTCTATGAAATGCGTGTATATGTTGGTAATAATGAGTATCGCACCGTGATATTCGCCATTGACGCGGATAATTTTATGGAGTGTCATCGTATGGTGTTGCTTAACTCTTTTGTTGAAAAGAGTTCGAAGCAGTATCATGCAGAGATCAAGAAGGCAGAACGTATATTAAAAGAATGGGAGGATAGTTTATGATAAGGATTAGTGAAGAAAAGTGGGCAAGGCTGCCACAGATTGATGACCGTCTGACAGAGAAATACGGTCCTGAGGGTTCACCCTCACGCAGGGAGTTTCAAGCGAAGGCCGAGGCTTGGTATTATGCTGAGTTGCTACGTGACGAGCGTAAGCGTCAGAAATTGACTCAGCAGGAACTGGGCGAGCGTATTGGCAAAAAGCGCGAATACATATCTTCTCTGGAACAGGGTAAGACAGACATGCAACTCTCGACTTTTATGCTTATAGCAAGAGCCTTGGGTCTGAGGTTCTCTTTAGTTGTGGGCTAGCAACTTCGCTTCACCTTTGGTGATGCTTTTGTTGTTGTTCAGTACTTGTACACTATTTCACAGGTATATGTGCACTATTTGTCCGGTATTAAACCGAACATATACCGAACAAATGGCGAGGGTGATAGCTTGTTGTAGCGAAGCATAGGCGAGGGTGGTATATGGAATATTTTCGGTGTATTTTTTGCTTGGGCGCGAAGAAAATACTATCTTTGTGCGTGAATTAAGGATATATTATGCTGAACAAAAGTCCGTTACCTGTGCTGATACATGACCAGGCCCGCCGTTACGGCAACAGGGTGGCCATGCGTTATAGGGATGATTCCAGCCAAGAGTGGAGGGATATCTCCTGGAATACTTTTTCCCAACGGGTGTACCAGACATCGAATGCGATGCTTGCATTGGGAGTGGGGGAGCAGGAGAATATGGCTGTATTCTCGCAGAACATGCCCGAGGGTATGTTTGTGGATTTTGGCGCGTATGGTATCAGGGCGGTGACGATTCCATTCTATGCGACCAGCAGCGAGATGCAGGTCAAGTATATGGTGAGCGATGCCAGCATACGTATCATGTTCGTGGGGGAGCAGTATCAGTATGATACGGCGTTCCGTGTGCTGAAGATGGGCTCCAAGCTGGAGAAGCTGATAATATTCGACCGTAATGTTATCAAGAATCCGGAGGATCAGGTGAGCATATATTTCGATGAATTCCTGGATCTTGGCTGTGGGCTTCCCAATCAGATGGAGGTGCAGCGCCGTACGGCGGCTGTTGTGCCGGATGATTTGGCTAACATACTGTACACGAGTGGTACTACGGGCTTGTCCAAGGGTGTAATGCTGACGCACCTGATGTACACGAGTGCGATAAAGGCGCACGAGGGTGTATTGCCGCTGACGGATACGGACGTTATCCTTAATTTCCTTCCGTTCACGCATGTATTCGAGCGCGGATGGGCTTACCTGTGCATTGCCAACGGCTGTACTTTGGCTATCAACCAGCATCCCGAGGATGTGCTGCAGTCGATGCGCGAGGTGCATCCCACGTGTATGTGTGCCGTACCGCGTTTCTGGGAAAAGGTCTATGCCGGTGTTCAGGAGCGGATTGAAAAGAGCTCGCCAATGCAAAAGCGTCTGTTGCAGGATGCCCTGGAGGTGGGTTACCTGTGCAATGTGAAGTACCGTATGAAGGGTTTGCTGCCGCCTGTGCCATTGCGTGTGAAATATGCATTTTACGAAAAGACGGTCATTGCCTTGCTCAAGAAGGAGCTGGGACTGGAGCGTGCGCATTTCTTCCCGACGGCGGGGGCTGCAATACCGGAAAAGGTCGAGGAGTTTGTCCATTCGGCAGGTATCGTGATGATTGCGGGCTATGGCTTGACCGAGAGTACGGCAACCGTAAGCTGTGACCGTTGGAACAGGACGATAACGTTGGGTAGCGTGGGCCGTGTGCTGGATAGCGTGGAGGTAAAGTTCGGTGAGAACAACGAGGTGCTGCTTCGCGGCGACACGATAACGAAGGGTTACTATCGCAAGGCCGAGGTAACGGAGCTGTCTATTGACAAGGATGGCTGGTTCCATACCGGTGATGCGGGATACATGAAGGACGGCGAGCTGTTCCTGACGGACCGTATCAAGGATATGTTCAAGACGAGCAACGGCAAGTATATTGCTCCGCAGCTGATAGAGTCGAAGCTGTGTGTGGACAAGTTCATAGACCAGATAGTGGTGATTGCTGAGGGGCGCAAGTTCGTGTCGGCGCTGATTATCCCGCAGTACGATATGCTGCGCGAGATTGCTGCGGAGAAGGGGTTGGAGTGCAGGACTAATGCCGAGTTATGTGCTCATCCCGAGATTGTCAGGTTTATGAAGTATCGTATAGATACTATGCAGCAGGAGTTTGCTCATTACGAGCAGGTCAAGAAGATTGCCCTGCTGCCCGAGCCGCTGAGTTTGGAGAAGGGTGAGCTGACTAATACGCTGAAGGTCAGGAGGCAGGTGCTGAACGAGCATTACAGGGACCTGATAGACAGGATGTACGAGGAATAATAAAACGATAGAGATGATAACACAGGATCAACTGAAGGATATCCAGACACGAACCGGACAATTGAACAAATATCTGGATATTCCTGCAAAGAAGATACAGTACGAGGAGGAGCAGCTCCGTACTCAGGCACCTGAGTTCTGGGAGGATCAGAAGAGGGCTGAGGCGCAGATGAAGCTGGTAAAGGAGCTGGAGAAATGGATTAAGGCTTACGAGGAGATATATACCTTGAGCGAGGAGTTGGCAACGGCTTTCGAGTTCTTCAAGGAGGAACTGGTTACCGAGGAGGAGGTGGATGCTCTGTACGAGCGTGTCAAGGCTGCCATCGAGGACCTGGAACTGAAGAATATGCTTCGCAAGGAGGAGGATTCGATGGACGCGGTGCTGAAGATAAATTCCGGTGCAGGCGGTACGGAGGCACAGGACTGGGCACAGATGCTGATGCGTATGTATATCCAGTGGGCGGAACGCAATGGATACAAGGTGCGTATTGCCAATGTGCTGGACGGTGATGATGCTGGTATCAAGTCGTGTACTATGGAAATCGAGGGGGATTTTGCATACGGGTATCTCAAGAGCGAGAATGGTGTTCACCGTCTGGTACGTGTATCTCCCTATAATGCGCAAGGCAAGCGTATGACCTCGTTTGCGTCGGTGTTTGTAACTCCGTTGGTAGACGATACTATCGAGGTCAATATCGAGCAGTCCCGTATATCGTGGGATACGTTCCGTTCCAGCGGCGCGGGTGGTCAGAATGTCAACAAGGTTGAATCTGGTGTGCGTCTGCGTTACCAGTACAAGGATCCGTATACAGGCGAGGAGGAGGAAATCCTGATAGAGAATACCGAAACGCGTGATCAGCCTAAGAATAAGGAGAATGCCTTGCGTCTGCTGCGTTCGATGTTGTATGACAAGGAACTGCAGCACCGTATGGAGGAGCAGGCCAAGGTCGAGGCAGGCAAACGCAAGATAGAGTGGGGTAGCCAGATTCGTTCGTATGTGTTTGACGACCGCCGTGTAAAGGATCATCGCACCAATTATCAGACTAGCGATGTGGGTGGTGTGATGGATGGCAAGATAGATGCGTTTATCAAGGCTTATTTAATGGAATTCGGTGGTGAATAATCTGGAGATTGAGAGGAAGTTCCTGGTGACGGGCCCGTTCAAGGACCAGGCCTATGATGCGACCAGAATACAGCAGGGGTATATTGCCAGCGGCAGGGGGCGTACGGTGCGTGTGCGTGTACGTGGCAACAAGGGGTATCTTACCATCAAGGGCCCAAGTAATCTTGCTGGTCTTGCGCGCTTTGAGTGGGAGAAGGAAATCTCTGTTGAGGATGCGAACGAGCTGATGCGTATATGCGAGCCGGGAATAATAGACAAGACTCGCTATCTTGTCAAGTCTCCGGATGAACACCATGTGTGGGAGGTGGATGAATTCTATGGTGACAACGAGGGGCTTGTAATGGCTGAAATTGAATTGAACGACGAGAACGAGAGTTACTCGAAGCCTGATTTCATAGGACTTGAGGTGACGGGTGACAGGCGTTTCTACAATAGCCATTTGCGGCAGAATCCGTATAAACTGTGGAAGGATGAGATCTAATTTCGGAAGCAAGATTGGCATGGTTCTTGCCTCGGCAGGTTCAGCAGTGGGACTTGGTAATATCTGGCGTTTCCCTACCGAGGCTGGCCGTAATGGCGGTGCTGCTTTTATGTTGCTGTATCTGGCATGTGTGCTTTTGTTGGCAATGCCTGTGATGATAGGGGAGTTTGTCATAGGAAGGGCAAGTCGTGCCAATACGGTTGATTCCTATCGTGTGCTGGCTCCGGGCAAGCATTGGGTCGTGTCTGGTTTCCTGGGGGTCATAGGCGGCTTTCTGGTGCTTTCGTACTACAGTGTTGTAGCGGGATGGACGTTGGACTATACTGTAATGTCTTTTTCTGCCTCGCTGATGAAACCGATGGATTATGGCGAGTATTTCAGCAATTTCGTACAGAACCCTTGGCGGCCGGTCCTGGCTATGGCGGCATTCATGGCAGCCACGCACTTTGTAGTGTCCCGGGGTGTGGAGAAGGGCATAGAGCGTTTCAGCAAGATACTGATGCCTATGCTGTTCTGCATAATATTGGTGCTGATAGTCTGCTCGCTGAATATGCCGGGTGCGGGGAAGGGACTGGAATTCTTGTTCAAACCGGATTTTTCAAAGGTTGACATACAGGTGGTATTGAGTGCTATGGGGCAGGCGTTCTTCACGTTGAGTGTTGGCATAGGATGCCTTGCAACTTATGCCAGTTATTTCGGTGACGATACTCCGCTGGTCCGGGTTGCGTTTAATGTTTGCGTGATTGATACCCTGGTGGCTATATCTGCAGGACTGATAATATTTCCGGCTGTTTTCAGCGTAAGCGGGGCACAGGTGGATGCGGGACCCGGACTGGTGTTCATAACCCTGCCCAATGTCTTTAACAGTGCATTCGGTTCGTTGCCGGTGCTCAACTATGTATTCTCGTCGCTATTCTACATGCTTTTGTTTGTCGCAGCATTGACAAGCAGTATCAGCATGCACGAGATAAGTACGGCGTATATTACGGAGACATTCCGTCTGGAGCGTCGTGTTGCAGCGTGTATAGTAACGGGGATATGTATGGTCTTGGGTGTTGCATGCAGTCTGTCGTTCGGAGCATGGAGCGGAATACAGGTGTTCGGAATGGGTTTCTTTGACCTGTTTGACTATTTCGTTGCCAAGTTCTGTATGCCTCTTGGCGGTATAATGATTTGTACGTTTGTCGGTTGGTATCTGAAACATTCGATTGTCCGTCAGCAGTTGAACTCGCGATTCACTCCGCTGCTGATGATTCTGTTCCGTTGGGTGGCTCCGATAGGTATAGGCATTGTTTTTGTGTATGAACTAATGGATAGATAATGGAAGGGAATCATGCAAATTTCGGTAGCAGGATGGGTGCGATATTCGCTGCGGCAGGAAGTGCTGTGGGACTGGGAAATATATGGCGCTTTCCTACCGAGGTGGGTAACAACGGTGGTGCCGCATTCATTCTGATATATATATTGTGTATCCTGATTGTCGGAATACCCATTATGGTAAGCGAGTTTGTCATTGGACGGCATACTCAGAGCAATATGATTGACGGTTTCCGCAAGTTGGCGCCGGGTAAATGGTGGAGAATCATCGGGTATCAGGGGGTTGTGGTTGCCTTTATCATCCTGAGCTACTATATTGTGGTAAGCGGCTGGACGCTGTATTATTCGTACGAGAGTGTGGCAGGCTCGCTGGCAAAGAACCACAAGTACGACGAGTATTTCCAGAACTTTGTTTCCAATCCGTGGTTGAGCATCCTGTATGCCGTAATCTTCCTGGCTATAGTTCATGTCGTAATATCCAGGGGTGTGCAGAAGGGTATAGAGAAGTTCTCGAAGGTAATGATGCCGATGCTTCTGCTTATTATCGCTATCCTGGTGGTGTGTGCATTCTCGATGCCGGGAATAGACGAAGGGTTAAGGTTCCTGCTTAAACCTGATTTTTCGAAACTTTCGGTTTCTGTGGTGTTGAGTGCTATGGGACAGGCATTCTTCTCTCTGTCGCTGGCAATGGGATGCATGTGTACCTATGCCAGTTATTTCAGCCCGAAGACAAAACTTGTGTCATCGGCAATGAGTGTGGCTGTTATTGATACGATAGTTGCAGTTTTGAGCGGTTTTATCATATTCCCGGCAGTATTCTCGGTACCTGGAATAGAGGCCGATGCAGGGCCGGGACTGGTGTTCATAACATTGCCGAGCGTATTTCACATGGCATTCCAGCCGGTTCCTATATTGGGCTATATATTCAGCGGCTTGTTCTACATCCTGTTGTTCCTGGCAGCGCTGACAAGTGCAATGTCGTTGCACGAATCCGTAACGGCATACGTGCATGAGAGCTTCGGGATGTCGCGTAGGAAGGCTTCGTTCCTGGTTGCTGTATCATATATGAGCCTCGGTGTCCTGTGCTGTCTGAGTTTCGGCCCTCTGCGGGACTGGACGGTAATGGGGCTGACTATATTTGATCTTTTCGACTATGTCTCGTCCAAGGTGCTTCTGCCTCTGGGTGGTCTTCTGCTGGTTATCTTTACGGGATGGTATCTGGACAGGAACATGGTCAGGGACGAGATTACCAATCATGGGACAATATCCTCGCGTGTATTCGGCGTGTTCATATTCCTGGTGCGCTGGGTAGTGCCTGCGGCGATTGCTATTATCTTCATTCGTGGAATTGTAGAGGTACTGTAAATGTCAAGCCATAATCCTTACGGACATCATTTGCGTTACATATATATATTGCTGGCAGTAATTGTATGTGTGGCGGCCTTGATAATGCTGTCGGACTACAGGAATGGGAACGACAGCAGTGCGGACGAGGTGTTCGGGGATATCGTAAGGGGAAAAAGGTCGCGTGGTGCGGGTTACTATGCAGCGGGTGAACGCAAGGTCGAGACGTTCCGCTTTGATCCCAACGAGGCAGACAGCAGCCTGCTGCTGCGCTTGGGACTTGCTCCGTTTCAGGTTCGCAGCATATATCGTTTCAGGGCAAAGGGCGGTGTATTCAGCACGGCGGATGATTTTCGCAGGGTATACAGGCTGACCAACGAGCAGTGGGAGCGTCTTGCACCGTATATAGTTATAGGCAGGAAATACCAGCTGGTTTCAGTGCCGCCGCGCACGTACCCGAAATCCGATTCGGTATACGGGAATAGCAGGGGGCGGGACAGCGCAGGTATTGTGCGTGACAGCATCCGCAGGACTTATCCGCAGAAGATCGGGGGGGACGAGACGGTTGACGTAAATACTGCCGACAGCGCAATGTTGTGCCGTATACCGGGTATAGGGAAATATTATGCTTCCCGGATTGTGCGCTATCGCAACCGCCTGGGTGGTTTTGTGTCGCCACAGCAACTGCTGGAGATAGAGGATTTTCCTGCAGATGCCCTGGCGTGGATAACGGTCGGCCCATCACCGGTTATCAACAGGATGGATGTAAACCACTTGAGCGAGAGGAAGATGATGAAGCATCCGTATATGGGCTACTATCGTGCATCCGAGATAGCTGCATACCGCAAGGTTCATGGCAGGCTGGACAATATCAAGGCGTTGTACGGCCTTCAGCATTTTTCCGAAAGCGACATACAACGCCTTGCTCCTTATTTGGAATTCAGGTAGAACTGTTATTCCTTCAGGGGATTCCACCCCTGGGCCTTTAGCTCAAACTCCTGTCCGTCACGTGTTATCAGGGCCTTGCCCAGAGACTCCTGTGTGATGTATCCTATTATCTTGATGTCCTCGATTTCCGAGATAACATCATTGGTTGTCAGCGGAACGGTGAAAAGCAGTTCGTAGTCCTCGCCTCCGTTCAGGGCACATGTGCTGACGTTCAGGTTGAACTCCTCGGCAGTTACTGCGGTCTGATAGTCAATGGGGATGCGCTCCTCGTAGATGCGGCATCCGCATTTGCTCTCGCTGCATATATGCAGGAGCTCGCTGCTCAATCCGTCCGAGATGTCCATCATGGATGTCGGCTTGATGCCTGCTTCCTTCAACTTCTGGATGATATCCCTTCTGGCTTCGGGCTTCATCTGCCTTTCCAGGAGGTATTCGCGTCCGGCAAAGTCGGGCTGGGGGATGGCGTTTATTGCTTCTTTCGCACTCGTTCCGGTGGCTTTCGCCTTTTCCTCTGCTTCCCGTACCTGCTGGCTGTACACGGCCTTTTCGCGTTCCAGCAGTTGCAGGCCCATATATGCGGCACCCAGGTTTCCGCTTACGCAGACGAGGTCTGTTTCCTTGGCACCGCTCCTGTATGTGATGTCCTCTTTGGGGGCTACTCCTATTGCAGTGATGCTTATGGCAAGTCCGGTCATACTGCTTGTGGTGTCTCCGCCAACGATATCTACATTGTGTGCCTCGCATGCCAGGCGCATGCCGCTGTACAGTTCTTCTATGTCCTCGACCTGAAACCTCTTGCCCAATGCAATGCTTATTGTAATCTGGCGCGGAGTGGCATTCATGGCATAGATGTCGCTCAGATTCACCATTACTGCCTTGTATCCGAGGTGCTTCAGGGGCATGTATGTGAGGTCGAAATGAACGCCTTCCATCAGCAGGTCGGTAGTCACTACGGTCTGCATGCCGTCCTCGGGGGCTATGACAGCACAGTCGTCTCCCACACCTTTCAGCGTGGATGAGTTCCTGTATTCCAGATTACTGGTCAGTCTCTTGATTAAACCGAATTCCCCCAGTTCAGATATTTCCATACTTTATGAACGTGCAATCATTTCGCGCATGATTTCTGCCATGCGGGGCTGTGCCTCAGCTGCAGCCTTCTGAACATCTTCGTGGGTGACTTTCATTACCTGTGCATGACCTCCCAAATCGGTGATAATGCTTACGCCAAAGCATTTGATACCGACATGGCGGGCTACAATTACCTCGGGTACGGTGCTCATGCCGACTGCATCTGCACCCCAGTGTGCGAACATGCGGTATTCTGCCGGTGTCTCGTAGGTGGGACCTTGTGTGGCCAGATATACGCCGTGGCGTACCTTGATGGCCTTTTCGTGTGCAATTCTGTCGGCAAGGTCAACAAGATCGGGGTCATAGGCATGTCCCATGTCCGGGAATCGCGGGCCTTGTGGAATATTTGCACCACGCAGGGGATTCTCGGGCATATTGTTGATTTGGTCGGTGATAATCATCAGGTCGCCTATGCGGAAGCTGGGGTTGGTGCCGCCTGCAGCATTGCTCAGGAACAGGGTCTTGATTCCGAGCTCGTGCATAACGCGGATGGGGAAGGTAACCTCCTTCATCGAGTAGCCCTCGTAATAGTGGAAGCGACCTTCCATCGCCAGAATGTCCTTGCCTCCGAGCTTGCCCTCAATCAGACACCCAATATGACCCTCGACGGTGCTGACGGGGAAATTGGGGATATCTTTATATGGCAGTTCAGTGATTTTGTCGATTTCTGAAGCCAGTTCACCCAGACCGGTGCCCAAAATGATGGCGGTTTCGGGCTTTGTCGTCATCTTGGATCTAATCCAATTGGCGGTTTCTAAGATTTTGCTGTACATAACCAGTTATTTTTTCATTAAACAATTCGCCTTTATCTTGCTTTATAGTTACTCTTATAGGCAGAACCCACATTGCTTCCTTTATATCATCGGGTATGTCCTTCCGTATCTGCAATCTGGTGGCGTCCTTCTCGGTAGTGATTATCATTTTGGGTTCCGGCATCTCGCGGAATCTTCGTGTGATGTTGCGTATGTCATCAGACTTGTAGTAGTGATGGTCGGTAAATGCTACGGGGCGCACGTCCCTGATATACATTCGCATATCCATCTCCATCTGCCAGGGATTGCCTATTCCGGATACCAGCAATGTGTGTATGTGTGATACTTTCTCCAGGCTTCTGAATTCGTCACTGCCATACATGTGTACCAGTTTGCCGTATTTCAATGATGCATAGAACAGACTCTGGAAGGGGCGGAGCTGGAGTGACTCGCTGACAATGCGGTACTCAATAGGTGACATTACCTCGGGACATTTGTTCACAATTATAATGTTCGCCCTTTCCTTGCCGGTCCATGGCTCGCGCAGACGTCCTGCCGGCAGCATGTAGTCGTAGTTGATCATCCGGTGATAGTCTACCAGCAGGATGTTCTGCCCGGCTTTCACGTATCTGTGCTGGAAGGCATCGTCCAGCAGGATTACATCTACGTCGCTTGTTTCCTGATCGTTCATCAGGCGTGTTATCCCACGTCTCCTGTTCGAGTCCACGGCGACATATATATCCGGGAATTTCTGCTTTATCATCCATGGCTCATCACCGATTCTCTCTATTGGTGTATTCTTCTTTGCCAGGATGTAGCCTCGGGAACGTCTCATGTAGCCTCTGCTCAATACCGCCACCCGATGGTCTTTCTTCAGCAGCCTGATAAGGTGTTCGACAAAGGGTGTCTTGCCGGTGCCCCCGGCTGTGATATTCCCGACGCATATTATGGGTATGTCATATCTGGTGCTCTTGATGATGCCCCAGTCAAACATGCAGTTCCGTATCATTGCACCAAGACCATATAGCCATGAAAGCGGAATTAGCCGCTTGTCAATATGAATCATATCACCTTCCATGGTATTGCATATTTAATGGTCTTAAGCGAAACAAAGATAATATTTATGGATGATTCAACCAAATCTTTGGGCACTTTTTATACATTATATATATATAATACGCGTGAGAGGAAATGTGGCTGGTGCAAAAAAAGTTTTAAAAACATTTGGTCATTTCATAATTTTGGCATACCTTTGCACTCGCAAATGAGCCGGAGGCCCTCTTGTGAAGCGGGTCTGGTAATTTATCGGCTTGTAAGCAAGCGATCTTTGATATATTTCCATAGACAAATAGAAAAGATGTAGTACAAGATAGAGTAAAGTACGAGAACCGTTTATTCTTTTTTACGGTCAGGTCAGGCTTTTAATGATATTTTACAGTG